>Ga0180433_10011798_pt1 | contig 10312 bp, 8 predicted proteins | sample SS_ome_8_FD_132980 | JGI IMG/M metagenome (GOLD analysis project Ga0180433, IMG submission 132980) | Hypersaline lake sediment archaeal communities from the Salton Sea, California, USA - SS_1_D_1 metaG | ecosystem: Environmental > Aquatic > Non-marine Saline and Alkaline > Hypersaline > Sediment...
CAGGGTCTTGCCGCCCTGAACAATCCCCTGCCCTCCGGTTCCCTCCATCCGAATCTGCATATACTTGATGCCACTGGCCTTTGATTTAAAGTTCACCCGATACGTCTTGGCAGCCTTCTTCTTGGCCGACTTGACAAGGCTCAGCTGGGGCTTTTCACGGACAGGGGTATCCCTGAAAATCCCGAGGCTGATCTCCTTGGCAAAATCACTCTGATGAACGTCCTCTTCATTCAGGGTCTCTTTGATCTTGGCCTTTTCCAAGAATAGAGCCTCAAGGGATTTAATCTTGTTGCGCCTTTCAAAGAGCATGCATGGCACCAGTATTTCAACGAAGCTCGGGCCTCTGTTCTTCATGGCTGAAATCATACAGTCCATGAGATGATAAGGATGAGAGGAGGTGGATCGAGCCACGAACGTGTAGCCGGCAGCCAGGGCTACAGCAACCGGATTCACAGGCGTGTAGGGACTGCCGCCCGAGGTGGTGATGGTCCGCGCCCCCAGGGGTGTGGTGGGGCCATGTTGAAAACCTGTCATGCTGTAACCATAGTTATTGATGCAAAAGACGTTAAGGTCATGACCGTGTCGGCCCATGGCGAGAAAGTGGTTTCCACCAATGCCAAGAATGTCGCCGTCTCCTCCCATGACGGTCACCTTCAGATCCGGGGCGGCCAACTTCACCCCAAGGGCCGTTGGGATTGCCCTGCCGTGGGTGGCGTGAATGGTGTCCAGATTCAGGTAACCCGTAATGCGTGAGGAACAGCCGATTCCTGAAACGACTGCACACGTGTCAGGATCGTATCCCAGGTGCTGTACGGCCTCGATAAAGGCGTTCTTGATTCTTCCGATCCGGCAACCCGAACACCAGATGTTCGGCATCATCTCTGTTCGTAGAAACTCGGCATATGGATGGTCACTAATATCCATTTTCAGCTCCCTTCCTCAAACTATATATGACTTGCTTCTTGAATCGCGTCTAAGACCTCGCCGGGGCTGTGAATTCTTCCACCCATGAGGTTTAAACCTTCCACGATCCCTTTCTTGACGTATCGTTCCACCTCCACCCTGATCTGACCGGCATTGATTTCCGCCACCATAAATACCCTTTTTGCGCTATCGAGCTTCTGTAAGAGTTCCTTGGGAAATGGCCAAGCCGTGACGAGGCGAACCATGCCCACTTTTAATTTTTCCCCACGAGCCTGCTTCACGGCCGCCTTGACGGATCGAGATTCAGAACCGTAACATATGAGGATGATTCTGGCATCTTTAAGATTCCCGTAGGTTTCATGCTTGATAATCTTCGGTGCGTCCTTCTTGACCTTGTCCAGTAAGTGCCGAACCAGCTTTTCTTCAGCATCAGGATTAATGCTGGGATAGTTTTTCTCAAGGTCATGGGTAAGGCCTGTCCTGTGACGGCGATGCCCCTTGCCTATGATCTCGAAATGCGGATCGAGTGGAATAGGGGGGAGATCAGGAATGCTAATGGGCTCCTCCATGTGTCCTATGATCTCATCTAACATCAAGACGACCGGCGTGAAATACGCCTGCGCAAGCCTGCAGGCCTCGTAGGTGAGGAGCAAGGTCTCCTCAACAGAGTTGGGTACCAGGACGATGACGGGTCTGTCCCCGTGGGTTCCCCATCTTGCCTGCATCATGTCCCCTTGCCCCATCCATGTGGGCATACCCGTGGAAGGACCACCGCGCTGGACATTGACACAAATGACCGGCGATTCAATCATGGCCGCAAAGCCAAGGCCCTCCGACATCAAGCTAAAACCAGGGCCTGAAGTAGCCGTGACGGCAATGGCCCCTGCCAGGCCAGCCCCTGCAATGGCCTGTATGGAGCCGATCTCGTCTTCCATTTGGATAAAGGTCCCGCCACGTCTTGGGAGCATCACAGAGGCCCGGGTGGCAATCTCAGACGCAGGGGTAATGGGATAACCCGCATACACAATGCGGCGATTGGCCCCTGCAGCACAACACAACCCTTCAACGACAGCATCATTTCCCGTAAGCAAGACCCTTTTTGTGTCCTTGGTCATCATGAAACTCCAGAAAATCGAAATTTTTTACCAAATTTTTATATTTAGCAAATAAATTATGCTATTGTCAACGTCCTGACGCTAACGCAGCCGTGAAGAATCACAATCGCCTGTTGGAGTGTGGGATAAAAGGGCCATACGCGGTGCCAGGCGGAAACGGGTCGAGCAGTGTTTGGTCAAGACCAAACCCTCAATGAATCATTGACCGTGAGTTCCAGTCCAGGCCCCGGAGCCCTCCAACCTGCAAAATTGACAAAAAAAGGTCCAAAATCCTCATAGAAAAATAGTGGGTCGGACAGCATGTTCCACGATTTTTCATGCCCCTGCATGGCCGTGCGGATGTGGAGGCTATTGAATCGGAGTGCGACGGTGCGGGGCCGTCCGGAGTCGGGGTGTATTCTCTGCGCCTAGGTTCTCTGGTCATGCCGAGAGGAGGGTCACCCCCGACTCCAGACTGCCCCTACAGAAGAAAGGAGGAAGGGTTGAGGGGTGAAAAGTTTCAACTAAAAGAAGGGTTCCCCAACCTCTGAGAACATGATAACCCAGTCATGTGGAGGAACTTTGTGCAAAGTGTGTGAATTTTGTGGTTTTGCCCTGCTGAGTGAAACCGAGAGGATGTTCGTCCGGGGGTGTGCACAATCAAGGTCAGGAACGGTCGGCTTTGTTTTTGGCGTCTGCGTCCGGCGGGATTCCCTGTTGACTCATCTCTTCTTTCGAAGCTGCAGAGCCGCTGGCAGTGACGGGAGGCAACACGTCGCTGAAGACAACACCGTAGATTTCCCAAACTGCCGTAAACAGAGCTGCAATGATCGGCCCGATAATAAAACCCACAACACCAAACATCAAGATTCCCCCCAAAGTCCCAAATAGGATCAGTAGTTCATGCATCTGTGTGTCTCTGCCCACCAGCAACGGGCGCAGGAAGTTGTCGACACTTCCAACGACGATGGCACAAAACGTTGCCAATCCCGCAGCCTTTATCAAGTGACCGCCTGCAGCCAAAACGACCGCTGCAGGCAGCCAAACCAGTGCTGAGCCGATGCCGGGAATAATAGACAACACGGCCATAATGGCGCCCCAGAAGACGGCGCCTTTAATCCCCACAACCGCAAAGGCCGATCCTGCCAATCCCCCTTGCAGGATGCCGATCACGATGGTGCCTTTCAACGTGGCCCGGGTGACGCTGGTGAACTTATCAAGCAGACGCCTTTCGTCAGCTTCTTCGAGGGGGAGATAAAAAAGGATTTTGTCGAGCAATTTGTGACCATCCATGAGGAAAAAAAACATACTGTAAAGAAGAATGAAGGTCATGAAAAGGAAGTTAATCGTCATGACAGTGGCTGAAGAGAGCCTGTTAATCAGAAAAGAGCTCAGAGTTCCGACGATTTGGCCGGCCTTTTCCAGAATAGCCTTTTCGTGTGGCTGGATACGATCATAAAACGGCACAGAGGCCAAGAGATCAGAAAAAGCCCCCGGTCTTGACACCTGTTCCTTAATCCACGGCGTAACCGACTGACCCACTTCAATAGCCTGCGCCGTTATCATCCCCAGGAGTCCTCCCAAGGGCAGTAGAATCCCTGTTGCTATCAACAAAAGCGTTACAATGGAGGCCAGGGCCCGCCGTCCGCCAAACCAGCGTTCAAATCGCCGGTATATAGGATGGGCGAGAGAAGAAAAGATGCCGGCAAGGAGTATGGCCATCAAAAATTGGCGAATCATGGACAGAAAAACCGCCGTCACCAGAAAAGCACAGAGAAGGACAACAGACCTGTTTAGATTAGCTTGCTGCATAAAGTGCCTTTTTTTGTATGGATAGACTGCCCTGGCTCTCCGGCGTCGATGGCGGCCCTCAGTCTTGCCTGTCATTGGTCATGATCCGTGATGAACATACTGTCTACATCATGGCCGGCAATAAGGTCAAGGGGATCAAAAATCACCAGGCCATCGTCCCACAACTGTGCATGGCGAAAAAGAGGCTTGCCAATACCATCGAGGTCAAGTACGTCTTATCCAGAAATCAGGTTGCCTGCATCATGAACGAACATTAAATAAGCACAGACAAAGGCTTTTAAGGAGCCAAGGGAAAATGAAAATAGTCCGTTCAGCAGACTTGAAGTTCCTTCCGGCCAGTCACGAAGATCCAAATGCTCCTGGAGCATTCAAGAAGATTCTGCTTCGAGGAGACGATTTTGTTGATGGAAAGATCGAGACGGTAAACACTGCCGTGTTGCCGTTAGGAAAAGGGTTCACGCCGCACTATCACACAGACAGACAGGAGGTCTTCATCATGACCGGTGGCAAGGCCAGGATAGCAGTTGATGATGAGGAAGCCACATTAGGTGAAGGCGACACTGTGGTTGTCCCTGTAGGCAGCGTCCACAGGATGGAGAACATTGGAACACAGGACGTTGAATTTATTGTTATAGCCGTATCCAAGGGGACAGATGGCAGGACAGTGGTTGCCTAGTGGTTCTACTCCCCACTTTCGCAGTCGTTGACGGAGCTCACCCCATGCCGATTCCCATGACGACAAGGCGAAATATCCTGCGTTATTGCAACCTTCCTTCGCCATATACAGCAGTGGGGTAGCTCGTCAGGTCAAAAGGATCTCCATTCCAGCAGACAAAAGAGGCCCACTTTCCTTTTTCAAGGGTTCCGAGCATTCTATTGATGCCGAGGATCTCGGCGTTTCTCCGCGACACGATTTCAATGGCTTCTTGTTTGGAAAGGCCTGCCCGGGTGAACCAGCGGGTCTGGAGAAAGAGCTGGCGCGCGGGCGCCACTGGGTGGTCTGTCATGAGGCCGAATTCTACCTTTGAATCCAAAAGGTGCCGCACGTTTCGCCAGTTCATGTGTTTGAGCTCAACCTTGTAGGCAAAGGCGTCAACGGGACCATAGGTAACAGCAATCTTGCGTTTTTTTAATTCTCCGAAAATTTCGGGTTGATCCACGTCCATAGCCTGTTCCACCGTAACTTTGAGCTTATAGTCATCCACAAGGCGAAGCAGCACTGCGATGTCGTCAATCTTGTGAACATGGACACGAAGCAGAATCTTTCCAGCCAGCACGTCCCGCAACACGGCCTCTTCTGTCGAAAAAGTCACTTCCTCTTTCTTCTTGCCTCTGGCCTTGCGGTGCTTTTCCGTCTTCTGCAACACCTCATCAAACCGCTTTTTCAGCACTGCTATGGCGCCCATGCGCGTCGAAGGACGCGTGCCTTTCCAGCTATGCTTTGACATGGGATTGTATCCAAAGGCGACTTTCACGCCCGCACGGGCAATCAGGGCCTCGGTGCTGTTCTTGGCATAGTTGCGGATCACTGCTGAACGGCCTCCGACAATATTTGCACTGCCCGGCGCCACGCACGAGTATAACACCCCCATTTCCACAGCTTCACGAAAAGCCGGATAGTCCATCTGCACCGAATCGAGTGCGTCGGAAAGAGCAAGCATCGTGTCCAGCCGATCGTTCGCTTCCGATTCTTCAGCGGGCTCCCCCGCGCGAACCATGCCGATATGGCTGTGGGGATCAATAAAAGCTGGCGTCAAAACAGGAAACGCTCCTATCAGCTCAGCCCCCTTTGTTTTTGATATGCCTACGATCTTTTGTGCGTTGAAAACCAGGTAGGCATTGTCTACGCTTGAACGACCCGTATAAATCTTCTCACCATACACACCTCATCATGTTCCCGTTCTCAGCCTCCCAAGATCAGCCCCGCTCCTCCAGCGCAAAACTTCCTCAGCCAATACATCCCTGTTCTTTTCAAAGACGCGGATCAGACGGCTATCCGGCCGTTTTTTGATGGCGTTGATGAATGCGTCTCCCTTCAGTGCTATGGAAGCCACGACGGTATTGGGCGAATTGAGGACCCTTAGGAGGCCCTGCCTGAACATGGCGGAAAAGCATTCCATTTTCCCGATTTCGTCAACCACCACAACGACATTTTCGTTTTCAGGGACCATGGAAAAACCGACACGACGGCCCCTTTCCCGCATTTCCCTGGTAAAGAACCCCGTGCATGGCAGGTTTATCCGCTGCACGATTTTTTCAATGATGGTGGACTTTCCGCACCCGGGCGGACCTGTCAGGAGAATGTTCTTTTGAACGACTTTGTCCCCCAATTCTCAGGCTCCCTTCAGACTGTCCCGTAAAAAGTCTTTCGCGAAGGATGTTCGGGCTAATCCATCGGGTAGTGCTGTTTCACGGATCTCGAGATGTCCCCAGTACAGGACAAGCCGGTCTGGAAATGAACCATAGACCCCTCTCATGGGTCGGCCCATGCCAAGCAATTTCTGAGGGAACGCAAGTTTTTCCCCATCCGACGCTGCACCCACCCTTAGGCTAACGAGACAACGCTGGCCTCCCCCACGTTGCCGTATCGGTCGGGAATGCAGGTGAAAATGACAATCTGGCACTCCTTGGCTGCCTTGGCCAAAACGGCGCCCATGAGACGTAAACGCTCGGGGTCTGTATAGCCCAACGCGTCATCAAGCACCACCGGGGTTCCACCGTCCTTCGCAACGATCATTGAGCAGGCAAGGCGGAAGATGAGGGAAAGCTGCTCTTTCGTGCCTCCGCTCAACGAGTCGAACGGAACAGTGACACCATTTGATGTCCGGCTGGCGATTTGCAGATTCTCGTTGACATCTACCTGGAAGGTGTCATCAAAGACCAACCGCCCAAGCCCCTCGATCTTTTCCTTAAGGGGCGCCACATAGGCCCGGCGTGCCTTGTCCCGCTCAGCTCTCATGCACTCGAAGAGGACTTTGGCAACGGCTGCCCGTCGAAACAGGGATTGGTTTTCATGGGAAGCCCGTTCAAGGCGACTTTGCGCCATGTGAAGCTTCTCGTGAAGACCTTCCTCGCCGTGGATTTTCAGCCGTGTCTGAACCTCTGTAAGCTCCGTTTGCGCCGCGGCGCGCCGAGTCTTTGTTGTTCGCAGAGAATCCCTGGCGGTCTCCGCCAACGCCTTAACCCGCTCTGGATTTTTCGCCTTCAACGATGCCTCGGCCCTACCGACATCAGCTTCTCCGGCAGCCACCAAGCGAACAGCCTCGGCCAGAGTCAGTTCGAGGACATCATCGGCAACACCCTTTCGGGCCCTCTCCAGATTCTCCCGGGCCTGTGTCAGGTCTTTCGCCAACAGGTCGAGTTGGACGCGCGCTTCTTGGTGCTTGGTGTTCAGGCCTTCGCGGATGCTGCGAGCCGCATCGAGGGTCTCGCGTGCCGCTTCCCATGCCCTATCCGCCTCCCGTTGAACCGATTCGGCCTTTGTCCATTCCCTCTTTGCCGAATCCAGGTCGGGACAGATGGCAGGTTCAGGTACGCGCTTGGCCGTATATTCGGGCACGCCCCTCTGGAGACCGTGTACTTTTCCCTCGATCTGTTCGTAGGTCAAATCCCGCAGGTTTTCCTTTTCCACCTGCCCCTTGGTTTCCAAGTGACGCAACGCTTCCCGCCTCTCTTCGAATGCCTTGCGTGCCTCGTCAGCATGGGCAACACCGGCGGCCGTGCAGGCATCGTCAAGACCCCGTCGTGCCTCCTCGACCTTCCTGGATAGCCTGTCGGTGCTGGAACCGGCCGTGATCTCTACATCGAGGATGCCGGGTATGGTCAATCTTGACCGATCTGCCACCGATATCGTGCGAATTTCCCCTATGCCGAGTCTGATCTCTGCATCGTCAACGCACAAACGGCAATCGGCCAAGCCGCGAAGGAGCATGCTCGGGGCGCCCGTTTGCAACTGCGCATTTGCGGTCAGGAAGACCCGCTCTGCGTCTTGGATTGTCTTCAGCGCTCCCTTGTCCACCTTGTTTTGGGCCAGCATATCCTCGGCATGCCGGGCGTTTTTTCTCGCTTGGTCAATGCGTTCCTTCCGTTCTCGCAGCTGGTCGAGATGGAGCTTGTTGTTGTAGTGGTCGAAATCCGCCCGGCGCAAAGCGGTAAGGGCATCAGCTTCCTTTCGCCTGCGGTCGGCCTCATTGCTGGCCGTCTGTGCCTTCTTGAGTTCCTCGTCGGCTTGCGTCAGCGCCGAGAGAGACATGGCGCCGGATTCCTCAATATCCTGGTGCTCTTTGGCCGCCTTAGCAACCGCGTCAACAAGGCCCTGGCGGGTCTCTTTGTCCCGACGCGCCATCTCTTCAGATCTGCGTGCCGCCTCCAGTTTCAGCCGCATTGCGGAGAGGACTGACTCCAGAGTTCCAATCTCTTCAAGAGAAGCAGTGTGCGAAGCGACCTCTTTCGCCAGTTCCTCTTCCTTGCGCCTGAGTTGCCCCAGCTCCCGCTGCAGGGCTGCGGCCCGGTCGATGTCGTGTTCAAGAGCCTGAACAGCATCCTTGATGCGGGAAACTTCCCCTTGAGCCTCCCCTTGGCCTTTCCGGGATTCAGCGAGTTCCTTACGTTCCGCCCCGCGCTCAGTGTAATACCGCGAGTACTCCTCACGAACCCTGTCGAAAAGCCCTTCCTCTTGAGGATCGGCAGGACGACCACCCGCCACTTTGTCGAGAGCGGCCGCCAGGGATGTCTGGTTCGCCAAGACCGGCTGTTGGATCGCATCGCCTTGCTCAATGGTCAATGCCTTCCAGAGGTCTATGTCGAGGGTCTCACGGAGAATAGCCTCCGCCCGCTCGTGCGCTTCGCGACCTGTGTAGTTCTGGGGCCTCGGCCGTGCGATGGTGAGCTTGGTTTCCGGTTTCTTATGGAACCGCTTGAAGTAAGTGAACCCATATGGGCCGCTTTCCGCCTGCAACTCGATCTCCGGCCCTTCATCGCGGTGAACGGGCCTGATCGCCTCGACTGCACGATGCTTGCTGGAATCCGGGAAATCGAAGAGAAGCCCGATGGCCTCGCCGAGACTCGTCTTGCCGGCCTCGTTGGGCCCCTGGACAAGCGTGATCCCCGTCGGTGCGAACGTCACTTCGGTGGTCGCGACGCCCCGATAACTGGCGAGTCGAAGACGTATGAATCTCATGCCGCCCCCTTTGCCAACCGAAGCAAGAGCATTAAGGCATCACGGGCCAAGCTGCTTTCCTCTCCTCCGCCTTCAATCTTGGTTCGGAGCCCTTTAACGGTCGCATCAGCAAATCCAGAGAACCCAAGGTCGGCAAAATCCGCGTCATCCGGAACCACGAGGAGCTCGTCGTCCCGCACATCAAAGGCCCCGAAAACATCCTTTGCGGCATCGAGGTGTTTCTGGAGCAGGCCTTTTAATGACAGAGACAAGGAACCGACCAGCTTCAAACGAACGACGCTCAGCTCTTTTCCCTCGATGGAATCCAGCGATCTCCGCAACGCCTCGATATCATCGGCCGTGTTCAGGTCAACGCGGCTTCGTTCAATGAAGCGCCACTGGCCGACCTTTACTGCCTTGTTGGACACGCGGTCCTCGACGATTTCAACGACCTGTGCATATCCGGACTCTATTTCTGAAAAATCCGTGGCCTCGGGCGTCCCGGAATACCAGATGCGGTCGCCGCTGCCGATCTTGGTGAGGGAGTGACGGTCACCCAGCGCGACAAACTGAACCTTCTCTTCCTCAAGGGCACGTTCGAGCACCGCCGCTGCAATCACTCCGGGGGCATCGCGGTCCGGGGTGAACAGGTCGATGCCCCCGTGGGCCATACAGATGCGCGTCATCCCGGTTGCTGGACGAAGATCTTCGAGGACCCTCTCAATGGGGTTTGCCGCCGGCCGTTTTGACACCCACGGCGCGCCTGCCAGTTCCACACCTTCACCTACCGTGATCGGAGCGGCGGTTTCAATAACCCGAACGTGCTCGGGTTTTCTTTCCATGAAGGTGCTCGAACGGTACACGGATGCGGCGTTCAAGGGATCGTGATTCCCCGGAAGGATGAAAACCGGTATTGGTACTTCCTTGAGGGCCTCTAGGGCCCGGGCAACCGTCTTGCGATCCACCTGGTTCGACTCGAACGCATCCCCGCACACCAGCATGAACTGGCACGTCTCCTCCTTGGCGATGCGCCCCATGGTTCGAATGGCGTCAAAGCGCGCCTGGTTGTACCTTGCCTGAGCACCCTCCGAAAGGAAATGGCGCGTCATTCCCAACTGCCAGTCGCTCGTATGTAAGAATCGGATCACTCGTTCTGCCTTCGAAACCTAGGAAACCTATGAACCTATGGGGTCTGCTCTTGACTCTTGCTCGCCCCATCGGCCACTCTGTCCACGCGTTTCTTGAGGTTTCGATCCACCAGCATCTGCTTCTTCATCCTCTCTATGGTACTGCTTACGGAGCTATACTTTTCCATATGAAACTG
>Ga0180433_10011800_pt1 | contig 10311 bp, 10 predicted proteins | sample SS_ome_8_FD_132980 | JGI IMG/M metagenome (GOLD analysis project Ga0180433, IMG submission 132980) | Hypersaline lake sediment archaeal communities from the Salton Sea, California, USA - SS_1_D_1 metaG | ecosystem: Environmental > Aquatic > Non-marine Saline and Alkaline > Hypersaline >...
GCTGAAATTAGCGGAAGCAATGGGCATAACTGTTGATCAATTAATTGATTAACAAACCAGGCATATCAAGTCACTGGTGCCGACCCAAAAAGCCGGGCGGCACAGCTCCACCGGGAAATCGATTAGAAGCATTAAAAGGTAATCGTAAAGGACAACACAGCATACGTATTAATGGTCAATGGCGTAGTAGAAATAAGGGCCAAACCTTAACTATTTACTAAATTCTACTCAATGCAATTTTTATTTTCTCAAAGCGGAACCTCAAATTTGTATTTTTTTCTATTTTCTCCCTTAGCCTCACTTTGTTCCGAATGAATAAATGGGCCAGCCCGTGGCATTCGATAAAAAATGGCATGTATGGTAAAATCAAAATGCTGAAAGCTCAAGGCTTTCCTAAAAAAGTACAAAAATTAAGTCATAAATGAATCAAAGCCCAACTCGAAGACCAAAGCCTATTCCTATTCTTCCCTCAGGTAATCACCAAACGCCATCAGGGCGCCCTTTTAAATCTCATCAAGACCAGCCCTCTATAATCCGAGAAACCTGTTCGCCCAATCAACGTAAAACGACGCTCTACATTCGGAGATTCCCTTCGTCTGTTGAAAGAGGTCATAAAGCTTTTCTTTATGTGCATGTATACAGTAAAATCCAATTCGCTATATATCATAACTTATAATGGATCTGCCTTATTTTACTTGACATTTCAATAAAATAAGTTCTAACTTCTACTAAAATTATACAATCTATATGATAATATATAATCTTTGTTTTGCTCATAGATGGTGAACATGGAAATTAGGCCATTTGATCCAAATGATGAGGAATCTGTAATCCGACTGTGGACGGCTTGCGGTCTGGTCGTTCCCTGGAATAATCCTCATCGTGATATTCAGCGCAAACTTAAAATTCAACCGGAAATGTTCCTTGTCGCATGTTCAGACGGCCAGATCATTGCAACCGTTATGGCTGGATACGATGGCCACCGCGGGTGGATCAATTATCTTGCTGTTCATCCACAACACCAGCACTCCGGGATTGGCAAACTAATGATGGACGAAGCCGAGAGTCGTCTTCGATCTGCAGGCTGCCCAAAGATCAACCTACAGGTGCGCAGCAAAAATGCTTTGGTGATCGAATTTTACGAGAGAATTGGTTTCAAAACGGACGATGTCGTGAGCCTCGGAAAACGTCTGGAACCAGATAATTGAGCAGAATATGCGTGTGCAAGGGATACGCAAAGGGCGCGTGCCCCTGGCACACGGCGTTAGAGTGAACATGGACGCAGAAAACACCCATCAAGTCTTCGACTGGCTCTGGTCTTCGGGTCAGCTCTCGGAACGAGATATTTCATCTCTTCCTGCCTTGGCTATTAAGGTTATCGTTAACCTCGCATTACCCACTTCTTCTAATGCCCTGCCCGGAGAGGCAGAGTTCATTACACGGCAAGGCATGGCTTACGTTCAAATCCCCGTGGAGTGGGAGGACCCAAAGCCAGAACAATTCCAACAATTTGTCGGCGTGCTGAATACGTTTCGTGGCTGTAAGGTTTGGGTGCACTGTGCGAAGAATATGAGGGTATCAGTGTTTATCTATCTCTACCGCAAGTTGGTGCTTGGCGAAGGAGATAGGGAGGCGTCATTCCCTATGTAGGTCGTATGGAGTCCCAACGAAATCTGGCAAGGATTTATCAACAAGATGCACTCTAACCATTCGCTATATTAGAAGGCCCTAACGGGCCACTGCTAAGCGGGTATGTTGCTCTATTGGTTTGGCCTTAACATTTAATAAAAAATGGCATGCATGGTAAGAACAAAATGTTCAAGGGTCAAGGGTTTTGTAACAGAGTTTAAGTATTACGTCGAAGACTAATCAGAGTTCAACAGGAGACCTTCCCCTATTCCTGAAATCATTGTAAGCCCTAGGCCGGAGAAATAAGATATCAGAATTAAGAGCTGCATTAATTGAAAAAGCTGGTCGAGGTGTTCGGATTTTCATTGACAGAAGCTGCTCTTCAAGCAGGGCTTTGTCCATCAGCTGATGCTAAAGCATAAATCCGTAGAGGCACGAAAAGACTTTAGTTATATTTGTCAAGGGCATCTTTACTAATTCTCCTCAGACCTTGATCGTTAGGTTCAGAATAAAAATATGAAAACACCAAAAGTAAAACTTAAAATCCTCAATGGAGAATTTTCAATTCATAGGCTTCCTGCAAGCAGCGAAATCCCAAGCAGTATTTATGAAAGTGATTTTTTCACCATCAGTAAAACAGATGATGAACTTTCAATATTGTGCGACTCTGCCATTAATATAAAATCTGAAAAATCAGAACTTGGCTGGTCATGCTTCAAAATAATTGGTCCATTGGACTTTTCTTCAGCAGGAATCCTCGCAAAAATTTCATCGTGTCTTGCCGAATCACATATCAGTATTTTTGCCATATCAACATATGACACCGACTACATCCTGGTAAGCAATGAAAAAATGGAACAAGCCAGAAGTTCATTAATTGAATCAGGATACTTAATAGAAAAATAAGAAGCCTAAAAATCCGTTTGTTGTGAGCGGGATGAGCCCTAAATATTTGATAGAAGATGGCATGCATGGTAAAAACAAACTATTGAAGGATTGAGGGTTTCGAAATAGAGTACATACATTAAGTCAAAAGGGGACTGAAGATCAACGCGAGACCTGAGCCTATTCCTTTGGTTAGCTTGAAGCCGCCGCCCTCCTCTCTCCTATAGTGAATCCAAGTTCTCCAAAACGTTTTCCAATAACCTTTCAAGCAATAATATTCAGCAGGTGGGGAAAACAAATATAAACCCAGATTATGCAGTAGGTGGCTACTGCATAATCTGGGATAAACATAAAATACCTTTACATTTATACATCCATAGATTATCAAAAGGAGGAATAAAAGCAGGAGGACTTATAAATGAGTGTTGAGAGCGTAAGGGCATATTTCAGGGGTCACGGCCTTGAACATGACGTTCTTGAGTTCGACGGAAGTACGGAGACGGTAGAATTGGCAGCGCAAGCCCTGGGCGTGGAGCCCGAATTAATCGCAAAAACCCTCGCATTCAAGCTGAAGGAAAAGGGCATACTGGTCGTAGCTAAGGGCACCGCTCGAATCGATAACCGCAAGTTCAAAGACGAATTTGGCATGAGGGCAAAGATGATGACCCCTGATGAGGTGCTTGAAAAAACCGGCCACCCTGTAGGCGGCGTCTGTCCATTCGCCCTGAATGAAGATTTAGAGATTTTTCTTGATGAGAGTCTCAAAGCGTTTAAAAAGGTTTATCCAGCCGCTGGATCTAAGAACACGTGCATTGAGATCACACCTGAGGAGCTTTACAGTGTCACTGGTGCAAAATGGGTGGACTTGTGCAAATAAACAGAGCCTCTATCAGCACGAACCAATGATCTGCCTTTTATAAAAAGGAATAAAACGTTTTCCTAAACAAACCATATACATTTAGTGGCCTAAGACCAGCCCCTGCAAAAAAAATCCTTTAAACAACAAAACCCCCTTTGTCAAAGCCCAACCCTGTCTTATTGCATACCCTCAGTTTCATCTCAAAACTTTAAAACTCTCTTTCAAAATTCTTAATATTATGGAGAAATCTGTCGATATAACTATAGCTCGCTTTACAGGAAAGAGCCTATCAAATCAGAAAAAAAGGATACTACGCAGAAAAAAAATGGATAACCTTTCGATAATCTCAAAAATAAGCCTTATCGCTACAATCCTATTTGGATACCTATGCTTCCGGACATCCCCTGATAGCAAATATGAAACCGTAGAAATGGAAAAGGTTTCCACAAAATGGGTTTTTCTGGTTATCTCTATTGTCTGCTTCGGTTTCTTTCTGGCATCATTGACGGTTTGGAAATAGATTAGATGCCTGGCCTTTGGCTATGATATATGAATCAAGGTGCGCCTGCTGAGATCTTTTTTTAGAAAACAACAATAGATGAATAAATACAGCAAAATAGACCATAAAACATAGTATGTAAAATATCCTGCTTTAACAAAAGCATACACAGCCTGGCAATTCAATTCGGCTTTTCCCATGAGGTGCAAATATTATCGAATAATCTTTATTAACGAAATTAAGGAGTAAGATGCTATGAGAGTATTTTATCGTTTTTTCAGGTTTATGGTCTGTGTACTGTTTGTCCTTTTTGCCTTTTTTTCCACCACGACCGCAGATGCTTCAGGCTATCCTGAGGTCACATTTATATTTGACGCGTCAGGGAGTATGTGGGGGAAGGCAGGCGACACCACGAAAATTGAGGCGGCAAAAACCGTCATGTCGCAAATCGTTCCCGGTTTGCCCCCGGAGGTAAAGGTTGGTCTTGTCGCCTATGGGCACCGACGAAAAGGTGACTGTAAAGATATTGAGGTACTCATCCCCTCGGGCAGTGACGATCGAACCGCCCTTGTTGAGAAAGTACAGGCGCTTCAGCCGAAAGGCAAAACACCGATCAGTGATGCTATCAGTATTGTGGTGGAGCAACTCAAGACAAAAGAAAATGAAACTACCATCGTGTTAATCAGCGACGGCATCGAAACCTGTGCGGCCGATCCCTGTCAGGCCGTTAAAGATCTAAAAGAAACCGGCATCAAATTTATCATGCATGTTGTTGGCTTTGGCATCTCCGAGGAAGACAAAAAACAACTAAGCTGCCTGGCCACGGCGGGTGGTGGAACCTACCTTATGGCCAATGACATGGAGTCTCTGCGTAACGCCCTGAATACCGTAACAAAGGGAATCGAGAAAAAGGTTGAGGTGGAGAAGGCTCAATCCATTGCGGTGAAGTCCAAAACAGGCCTTGGAAAAATCATATTACGTATGCCCGAAAGCACGAGTAAGGGGATGGCAGGGCTCAAGATCATCAGGGTTTCAGATGGCAAGGTCATAAAAAAGACTGAAAGGCTCAAGGCTGAGACAACACATCCCGTTGTCTCTGGCGAATATGCAATTGAGTATCTGTTCGCTACCCCCAATTATGGTGATCCCACAGTAACGAAGCTCGGGACAGTAACCATCTCAGCAGGGGAAACAAAAGAGATCAACCTTGGTGGAATCGTCTTTAACATTGCAGAAACACTCAAAAAAGACGCCTGTGTGGAGCAGGTCATCATAGCAGAAGCCGGCTCGGATACGACGGTAGTAACCGTAAACGATAACAATAACGGCTATTATAATTTTGTCCCGAAGGCAGTGCTGCCTGGAGCATACGATATTCTTATGCACTATTCCCACAGTCCTAAGCCTACGCAGGTTGCAGCCGATGTGATTGTCAAACCAGGACAAGAAACAGTGGTAACCTTAGATTCCGGTATCGCCTTTAAAGAGGTCACGGGTACGGACATTTCCGGGTGGGATTTGATCTCCCTTTCCTCAGAGGCAATCAGTGATAAGGCTGAAGATGAAGGCGCTTCTATAGCAGCTTCACCCCTGCTGCAGGCCCGGCCTCCCCACGGCAATAAATCAACCCTATGGACGCTTTATATGGTGCCGGCGGGAAAATACCGACTGCTCGTTCATGTTGAAGGAATGGATGAACCTTTGCCAGCGGCAAAAGAGTTAATAATAGAAAAGGGACAAACCCTCATCTTTGATTCTGGATTTTAGGAAAAAAATAACACCGTAATAGCAGGGTTAAGAGGCAATAGGATCAGAGATGAGGACTGTCAAAGGGGCATATATAGACCCAGATTTGAGTAGGCACTTACCGCATAATCTGGGTTTGAAGCCCTTCAGAGCACCTGAGAGACTTAGTTCCTTGACTGAATTGGCGATGCCCCTGAAGTAACCGAGCGTATCGAAAAGGCAAACGGGTGAAAGAGCTAAAAAGGTTGCCGGTTTTTCAATGTGGATACTCATTAATTTTTTGCTTTTAATAATTAAACTTCTTTTCTAACTATTCACTTCACTCTGGCCAGCTATCGCAAAGCTCAACTACGACGTGAGTTTGGCATTCGATGGTCTATTTTGAATTGACATGGCCTATCAAATGTATTACTATTACTGGTAATACATATTACTTGAGGATAAATTATGAGAGTAACCACAAAAGGTCAGGTCACCATTCCTCAGAACATCCGCGAAAAACTGGGAATCACCCCAACAACAGAGGTTGATTTTGTCGAGGAAGAAGGCCGAGTTTTTTTAGTGAAACAAAAAGAAAAAAAAGCGGCTACCCGTAAATTTACAAAGCTGCGCGGTGCCGCGACCGTTAAAATGACAACAGATGAAATAATGGCCTTGACGAGGTCAGATCGATGAAAGGCCTTATTGTTGACTCAAATGTCATTTTAGATCTTTTCCTTGATGATCCTAATTGGGCTGATTGGTCTGAATCTGCACTGGCACATTATAGCGATCACACAACACTTTATATTAACACGATTATTTATGCCGAAGTATCGGTAGGTTTTAAAAAAATTGAAGAATTGGAATCGGCTCTTCATAAAGGCGGATTTCAGATGTTAGAAATTCCCAAAGAAGCCCTGTTTCTGACTGGAAAAGCTTATCTTAAATACAAAAGGGTAAAGGGAATTAAGAAATGCCCCTTACCCGATTTTTTTATCGGTGCTCAGGCTGCTGTACTTGACTTGGATTTAATCACACGCGATGCGGGCAGATATAGAACATACTTCCCTACGGTTAGAATGATCTGTCCGGAGTGATTATATAGGCGCATCGTCGAGCATCTTTTTGCACCTGACCGGTATTCTGCTGCGCTTCATACCGGCAGGAAATACGAAATTTTTCAAGATGAAGGAAGGCATTGCGGCAAGATTAAAAAAATGCCCTGGCGTCTACTCAAACGCTCACACTTTAAAAAACTGCAGAAAGAAACCGGAGCAAATTCTGGAGGGATGGATTTTGTTTCCCGTTTACAAAAACTGAAAATATCTCCAATCGACAACATTGACGAAATAAAAACTAGACGGTTGCATGATGCCGCTTTTTGGTCCAATAAAGCATTCCGCCTTACTCAAGGGAAAAAACAGGGTGGCCCCATCTTAATTATTAATTTTAAGGTGAAATGACGGAGTATTATTGACAGTGAAAAAAGCTATGAGTTACAGGAGCTGACAGCCCCTTATGGAACGCAATTTTACCCCTGAAAATGGCCATGTAACCATTTAAAAGCCTATTTATCGCCAGATTATTATTGGCATTCAATAGGATAGCTTAATCAGAGCCCAGAAAACGACCCCAAAAACCGTTTTTATTTGAATCAACCAATCAGGCCGGCGCTCATTTCGCTGGATTCCGCTCGCACGGCTTATTGGCAACGTTCAACGTGAAAGGAGGAATTACCACTAATGAGGCCAAGAATAAGTATGATTACTCTCGGCGTTCGCGATCTTGCCACAGCAATTGAGTTCTATGAGAAAGGGTTCGGTTTCCCTCGAATGGAATCCCCTCCGGAAGTGGCATTTTTCACGCTTAATGGCACCTGGCTAGGGTTGTATGGAAGGGACGCGTTGGCTAAAGATGCAACCGTATCTCCTGAGGGGGAAGGTTTTGAGTCTTTTTCACTTGCCCACAATGTAAGTTCAGAACAAGAAGTTGATGAGGTCATATCCCAAGCAATTAATGCAGGGGCAACCTTGGTCAAGAAGCCGCAGAAGGTCTTCTGGGGCGGCTACAGTGGTTATTTTAAAGATCCCGACGGTCATCTTTGGGAAGTGGCGTATAACCCATTATTCTGGGTAGGGCCCTCAGATGAATAGGGAATTTAGGAATTCAGGCTCAAATTTCCTCTTAGCTCTTGCAGTATGAACGTAGGCATTGCAAATTCCCTCTATGCGAGGAATCACGCTACAGTGAGCAATTCGATAGGGCTCATGAAAGGCAGGATGTGAGAAAAGTAAAGAGTTAAAAAACGGGAGGGGTATCTGATGAATAAGCTAAAGGTGAGTCAAAGGCAGACCCCAAGCATCAGGTGCTTATTTTTTGGTCGGCGGGTAATGACATTCACGGCATTTTATGCAGTTGTGAGAGTCAACATCCCTTGGATTGGTAATGCCAACCGGGCATGTCCTCAGGTAATATCTGTTTGGCTTATCTGATTCTTTTCCCGGGTGTCTAAAAAATAGAGAGATACGATTAAATATCCCAAAGAGTGCGCCTAAAGGACAGGCAACGCGACAGAAGGGTCGTTTGATAAATACAGCTGCAATAAGAACTGCCGCTAATAGAGCTATCTTAAACCAAAACCACCATCCAATCATAGACAGCATTCCCCCAACATTGCTAAAAAGACTTGGTTCTGCAAAACGCTCTTTAAACCATGCCTGCAGAACAATGGGTATACCTGCTTCGAGGCTTCCAGCAGGACAGAGTGTGCAGAAAAATGGCTCCGTTACGAGCAGCGGCAATAGAATAACTGCAATGAGTAAGACAGCATACTTTCCATAACCTAAGAAGGTGGGTATCCTCACTTTATGCCGTGTTATCCGAGCAAGCAGGTCCTGCAAAAATCCAAATGGGCAGAGATGGCTGCAATAAAATCTCCCGGCAATTGTCGAAAAAAGCACTATAATACCTACTGTAAATAGAGGCACAGCGCCAATGACAAGAAAGTGCTGTATGGTGCCGATTGGGCACGCGCTTAGCGCCAGAGGGCAAGAATAACAATTAAGAACGGGGACGGGCAGCCATGGAAGCGTTAAATGGCCAATAAATGGGAAATTAAATACAATAAGACCAGAGATCTGCCACCAAATTCTTTTGATTTTTCTCAAAAAAATAAACCCTCTTATTTTAGCCCAATACACCAAAAACAGAGGGTCTTGGCGTTGGAGATAATCTCAGGTATTTCTTTCACTATGACACCGGTAATAATGAGAAAAACAGATAGTGCAAGAAGCAATATTTGAAAGAGTAGTTTGTTTTTCACTAAGGCCATGCTGAGGGGTTTTTAACTCAGTGATTTAAAATAATCGCTAAAGTTGATCTTTTTTTTGTAAAGTTCGTCTTTCATGTAATCAAGGAGCGGCCCGAACTGCTCCTTTGGGACGTAACCAGGCAAGAGATGAACGGGTCTCCCCTCTTTATCCATGAATAAATATGATGGCAGGCCAGTAACCTGGAAGTAATCTGATAATTCCTGGTAACGCATTGATTTTCCATCATAAGTGGCATAGCGGTTTTTGTCTTGAGTGTTTACTCTTATGGTGATCCAGTTTTTAGAAAAGCGATCTTCGATTTCAGGGGCAGAAAAAGTTTGCTCATCCATAACATGACACCATCTGCACCATTCGGCAAAAAAGTCAACGAGCACTGGCTTGGCCTCTTTCTTAGCTGCCTCCATGCCTTTATCCCAGTCATGATACCATGTAACCCTTGTATCCTCAGCTGATATTGTATCAGATACAGCAACAGGGCTTGGCGCCTCTTTGCTTTCAGCTATTGCCGTTTCACTTGAATTTGTACATGAAATGTAGAATAACCCTGATATCAGAATCAACAAGCTAAAAATCTTCACCTTCACTTTGAACCCCTCTGTTTCTCATTATTTGTTTTAATATTAGATAATGAATATAACTATAAAATATTTTCTTGCAAGTAGTTTCGAGGTAATAATTAAACAGTAAGCATAACCTAATTATTTACTGCCGCGCACCGGCTTACTTGAACCTCTCACTAAACAGGACACGCTATTGAACTACCTCGCAGCAAGCTGCGAAGCATTAAACTCTAAAACAGAAAAAAGACCTTTACATTTTCAAGTGCATAAATTATTCAAAGGTTCGAAACTTTCTTCAATATTGATAATTATATTTAAAAAATTATCGTTATAATCTTTATTGGGCTAAAGACAATGGAGGAGAAAATGGATAGAGTAAAAACAGGGGATAATATCGAGAATTTTTCATTGAAAAGCCATAATGAAACCACCCTCGACACCGCCACACTGGAAGGGAATAAGATTCTGTTATCCTTTCATCCTTTAGCGTGGACTAGAATCTGTGCAGAGCAGATGCTGTCACTTGAGGCAAACTTTGAGGCACTTAACGCGTTGAATACTGTTCCACTGGGATTATCTATTGATACCGTTCCCTCCAAAAGGGCGTGGGCAAAAAGTCTTGGCATCGAAAAGGTGAATTTACTCGCAGATTTTTGGCCGCACGGTGAAATTGCTGCAAGACTTGGATTATTTAACAATAAGCTAGGTTTTTCTGAACGGGCGAATGTCATACTCGATGAACAAAGAAAGGTTTTGTTTGTCAAGGTTTATCCGATTAAGGAATTGCCGGATATTCACGAGGTTCTTGATTTTTTAAAA
>Ga0180433_10011801_pt1 | contig 10311 bp, 11 predicted proteins | sample SS_ome_8_FD_132980 | JGI IMG/M metagenome (GOLD analysis project Ga0180433, IMG submission 132980) | Hypersaline lake sediment archaeal communities from the Salton Sea, California, USA - SS_1_D_1 metaG | ecosystem: Environmental > Aquatic > Non-marine Saline and Alkaline > Hypersaline >...
ATACAGGGTTGAGCTTATTCATACTGATCCGGTCAATGATCTTGCCATATTAAAAGTTATTGATAAAAATTTTGAGTCATTCGGCACTCTGCCATATATTTTCAAAAAAGATATGTCAGGAATGGGTGAATATGTCTATACACTTGGTTATTCAAAAGAGGACCTGGTGTTTGGTGAAGGATCTGTCAGTTCACTGACAGGTTATAAGGAAGACACCACCGCCTATCAGATATCCATACCGGTAAACCCCGGTAACAGCGGCGGCCCCCTTATTGATAACAAAGGTAATATTCTGGGCATTATCAGTGGTAAACACTCACAAAAAGAAGGTGCTGCTTTTGCTGTCAGATCGGATTTTCTCATCACACTGATAGACTCAATGGAAGTTGACTCACTGACAGCCCCCCCCGTTCTGCCAAAAAGAAACCTGTTGCGCTGGAAAAAAAGACCAGAGCAGATCGAAAAGCTTCAACCATTTATCTATAAAGTAGAAGTCTATAACAACGAATAACATAGAATGATATTAGTTATAAGGGTATAGAGGTAAAAGGGTATAGGGTAAAAGGGTAAAAGGGTATAAAAAAATTTCCTTTATATACTTTATACACCTTATATACTTTATACACCTTATATACTTTATACACCTTATATACTTTATACACTTTATACACTTTATACACTTTATACACTTTATACACTTTATACACTTTATTCCTATGGAAATCAAAACAGCAAAATTTATCGGAAGTTGCACAAATACTGTCAAATGCCCCTCACCCGAATTCCCGGAATATGCCTTTACCGGAAGATCAAATGCCGGTAAATCCTCTCTTCTGAATATGCTGACCAACAGAAAAAATATTGCAAAAACATCAGGGCAGCCCGGAAAAACACAAACAATAAACCATTACCTGATAAATAATAACTTCTATTTTGCAGACCTCCCGGGGTACGGATATGCAAAAATAGCAAAGACAAAAAGACAGCAACTTGAAAAAATGATAAAAAAATATATCAAGGGCAGAAAAAATCTTGTGTGCCTGTTTACATTAATAGACTCCCGAATACCTCCTCAAAAGATAGATATTGAATTTATTGAATGGCTTGGAATAAACAAAATACCCTTCGTGATCCTATTTACAAAAACAGATAAGCTGTCAAAAACACAATTAACAAAAAACCTTGATATTTTCAGGAATGAATTATTAACAACCTGGGAATATCTGCCTGATATTTTCTTCACATCTGCCCGGGACAAATCCGGCAAAAAAAAATTATTAAACTATATTTCTATGGCTAATAATACTTTTTTTTAACATCAGCAAATAAATTATCAACAGTTGCTGCAAACAAGTATAACCAATCCGATATTTTTATACATTTACATCCCATATAAAAGTTACAGGTTAATATATAATTTATATGTAATTAATATAAGCATCTCCGTAGGAGTCCTACGGACAAATAACAAATATTAAATCACAAACAAATTCAAAATACTAATTACAAAAATTCAAAACATAAAAACTCCGTTAATAACTAACTGTTTTGGTCATTGATTATTAGATATTGAATATTATTTGGAATTTGGGATTTGGAATTTGGAATTTTCTTCAACATTATTTTATAACATAAATTAAACTAATTAATATGGGTGGTGTAATCTCTCCAATAAAATTCTTTTCAGGCACAGCATCTAAATATATCGCGGAAAAGATATGTGAAAGCTATGGTGTCAAATTAGGAAAGACATCAATATTCCATTTCAGTGACGGTGAACTCCAGCCTTCACTGGAAGAGACGGTACGCGGTGCGACCGTTTTTATTATTCAGTCAACCTTTCCACCAGCGGAAAATCTTATGGAATTATTACTGCTTATTGATGCTGCAAAAAGAGCTTCAGCGTATAAAGTCGTTGCAGTGATACCTTATTACGGACTTGCACGACAGGACAGAAAAGACAAACCCCGGGTGTCCATAGGTGCAAAATTAGTTGCCGACCTGTTATCAGCAGCAGGTGTTGACCGTGTTATGACTATGGACCTGCATGCAGACCAGATACAGGGATATTTTAATGTTCCGGTTGACCATATTTACGCTTCTGCCATTTTTGTGCCTTATATAAAAACCCTCAATCTCAATAACCTTGTTATTGCCTCTCCTGATGTAGGAGGATCAAAAAGGGCAAATGCCTACTCCCGGTTCCTGGGAACCGGAATGGTTATTGCACATAAATCAAGGGAAAAAGCAAATGTCGTAGGAGCCATGACATTGATAGGAGAGGTAAAAGACAAGAATGTAATTATTGTTGATGACCTTATTGACACTGCCGGCACTATTACTAAAGCAGCAGATATTATGATGGAAAAAGGAGCAAAAAGCGTACGGGCAATAGTTACTCATCCGGTATTATCCGGACCTGCTTATGAAAATATTGAAAATTCGGAAATTAAAGAAGTGATAGTTACAGATTCCATCCCTCTGAAAGAGAAAAGCAGAAAGATAAAAGTCCTGTCAATTGCAGACATTTTTGCAGAAGTGATCTACAAAGTATATAATTATCAATCCATCAGTACAAGTTTTATTGAATAAAGTTATTATATTTGCACCCTTGTTTTTCCGGCATACTGTCCGGATACCTGTGATCCGCAGTAAACGCCGGCAAAAAGTGTGATGGGAGGTTTTGCAATATTATGCTTTCCCGGCTGATGTTCTTTACTTTGAGTAACACAAATATTATTTATTATGAAAACTATTGAAATAAAAGGAAGTCTGAGAGAAGTTGTTGGCAAAACAAATTCAAAAAGACTGAGAAAAGAAAATAATGTACCATGTGTTCTTTACGGAGGTAAGGAAATTGTACATTTCTATGCTCACGAAAATGAATTCAGAAATTTAGTCTATACCCCGAATATATATCTTATTAAGCTAACCATTAATGACAGGGAGTTCAGTGCTATCATGAAAGATCTGCAATTCCACCCTGTCACGGATAAGATATTACATATTGATTTTTATGAATATTCAGAAGAAGACAAGCTTATTATAGAGATACCCGTTCTGCTTGAAGGCTTTTCCGAAGGTGTTAGGGAAGGCGGCAAAATACAACTGGAAAGGCATAAGCTGATAGTAAGGGCATTACCTAAAGACCTTCCTGATAATATTACTGTAAATGTTGATAATATTAAGCTTGGTGAATCCCTTAAGGTAGGAGAGCTGGAATTCCCAAACCTGGAACTGCTTGATCATCCAAACAGTGTTGTTGTTTCTGTTAAGCTGACAAGGGCTGCCAAGGGCATGGATCTTGAGGAAGAAGAAGCAGAAGAAGGAGCTGAAGGAGAAGAAGGAGCCGAAGGAGAAGAAGGGAAAGAAGGAGAAGAAGGGAAAGATGATAAGGGAAAGAAAGATGCTCATGATGGCAAAGGAGAAGGCAAATCCGAAGAAAAAGAAGAAAACAAATAGATTTGAAATATCTTATTGCTGGTTTAGGAAATCCCGGGCATGATTATATAAACACACGCCATAATATCGGTTTTGAGATATTGGATTCTCTTGCCGACAGTTCCGGTATTGAATTCAGGGATAAACGATATGCCTTTATCAGTGAGTATAAATATAAAAGCAGAATATTCATCCTTATAAAACCCACAACATTCGTTAACCTCAGCGGTCGTGCCGTCAATTACTGGTTGCAAAAAAAAAAGATCCCTGTCAGTAACCTTCTTGTGATCTCAGATGATATCAACCTTCCGTTTGGCACAATACGCATAAGACCAGGTGGCGGGGACGGGGGACATAACGGGCTTAGAAGCATTATTGAGATCCTTGGCAACAACAATTTTGCAAGACTCCGGTTCGGCATAGGTGACGATTTTATGCCAGGCAACCAGGTGGACTATGTTCTTGGACAATGGACTGAAACCGAAAAAAAAGTACTTCCCGAATATATCAATAAATGCATTGAAGCGTCTAAAAGCTTCGGAACAGTCGGTTTAGAACTTACCATGAATAATTTCAACAGTTAGACCCGGTATTTGGTTTAAGGAAATAATAAATATAAATTTGTGATATTATGAGATCGCTGATACTGATAATATTTATTATTATTCCATATTTCCTGTCTGCCCAGAAAGATACTACCGGCATGGTAAAGTATTCTCCCGAATACAAATTCAAAGAAGGGATATTTATTTCTTTCGATCAGGTCAAAGAAAACAAGCCCGTCTCAAAAGCAAGGATCATTACTTCTGCAAAACTTGATGATATTGACTATTTCGAAAAAGTGACATCTGAAAAAAAAATCGCTTTTTACGATAATAACGGGATCAAACAAAATATCCCAACTGAAAATATCTGGGGTTACTGCCGTAACGGAACACTGTACATAAACTGGAATGACGAATTCAACAGGATCCCCGTTGTCGGAAAAGCATGTCATTTTATTGCCGATGTTACTGTTGTGCATCAAAATAATTATTATGATCCGTACTATTATTCCAATCCATATTATTACCCGTACAGGCAGCCTTCCTATACAACTGATGAGCTAAGGCAATATATACTGGATTTTAAAACCGGGAAAGTGATGAATTATAACCAAACCAGTTTACTTGTGATCCTGATGAATGACCCGGAATTGTATGATGAATACAATGAATTAAAAAAAAGAAAAAGAAAAAAATTAAAATTTTATTATCTTAGGAAATATAATGAACGCAATCCATTATATTTACCTGCAAAATAATAATGTCATGACAAAATACATAATAATCCTTACTGCTCTCCTGTTCACCCTGCAGGGATATACACAAAAGGAAGTGGCAACACAGGAACAGATTAAAGACTTCTTTAACACTACAACTCTTGTGGTAAAAGACGATAATCCTTTAATGGAATATAATACCGAAATTATAGATGCTGTAAAAAAAAGCTGGAAATTAACAGAATATGATTTCATTTCACAACAGGAATTTGAAGAAAAAAGAAAAGACCCTAAATATTCATTTATCACTTTTGACCAGGTATGGTTCGAAAGAGACAAGACAAAAGCAAAATATAACTTCCTGTGCCTGTCCCTTGGCGGGAATTACAGGACTATCACCGATATGCCTCAACTTTGTACTGTCCCGGTTTCATACCTCGGAGTGGATGAAGACACTTATATATATAAGATCAATACACTGCTTAATTTTATGCAAAACCATATCCTGCTGACATCAAAAGATCCTTCTTTAAGATCATCAAATATTATTGCATACTATAATAAAAACCTTGCCGACATAAAAAATAAAACTCTATATCTTGTTAAGGACGAACTCTCCAAAGAAATTGATACTGAACAGGAAATAAAATCCAGGTATCCGTATAAATTCAGTATTGTAACAAGAGAGGATATCAAAGAAGCTATTAAAAAAGAAAATCCGGATGTTGTCTTTCTTCATAAAATAGGACCGGAAGGCACGAAACATAAAGCAAGGTGCTATAAAGTGATAATGGGAGCAAAAGATGCAAGACTGTATTATTTCAATTATCACATGATAAATGATAAAAACAGGGACGGGCTTCTGGAAAAAGACTTTAAAAAATTAAGTAAATAATGCCATTATTAAGTTCAAAAATAAATACAGAAATCAAATGATCAGGAAGAAGATTATCATTTCAGGAATTTTATACCTTTTAATTTCAACATTTTATTGTTATGCACAGGACGAGGACAAGCTGATCAATGCTGCAGCAACAGGTGATTATGCTAAAGTTATACGCTATGCAAACAAGGGTGTTAATATTAATGCAAAAAACCGGATCGGATGGACATCCCTGGCGTATGCATCAAAATACAATCATTTTGAGATAGTTAAGTTTCTGGTACTGAAAGGAGCGGACCTTAACAAAAAGATCAATACAGGGTTTACACCTTTGCAGATCGCCCTGAACAGCGGACATATAAATATTGCAAAATTTCTGGTCGAAAACAAAGCCGACCTTGATATAAAAGATATGCTGGGCATGTCTGCTATTGCCTGGGCATCAAAGCATGGGAATTATGATATTGTTAAATACCTTGCAGAAAACGGCGCTGACATCAATTCTACGAATAGCAGCGGAAGAACACCCCTTGATATTGCCAAAACAGAGGAAATTAAAGAATATCTCAGGTCATTAGATGCAAAAACAGGGGACGAAATCTTCAACCAGTGATCAGATGGCAAGTCAAAACACCAATATTCCAAAAGGAACAAGAGATTTTGCACCAGCCGAAATGGTGCGGAGAAATTTTATTTTTGATACAGTAAGATCAGTATTCAGGAAATACGGTTACCTCCCTATTGAAACACCTGCAATGGAAAATCTCACAACCCTGTTAGGCAAGTACGGAGACGAAGGGGACAGGCTCCTTTTTAAAATCCTGAATTCAGGTGATTTTCTGTCAAAAGTTGAATATAACGAATTGCAAAATGCCAATTACAGCACCCTGGCAACAAAAATATGTGAAAAAGGTCTGAGGTATGACCTGACAGTGCCCTTTGCAAGATTCGTAGTACAACACAGAAACGATATTACTTTCCCATTCAAAAGATACCAGATACAACCCGTATGGCGTGCAGACAAGCCTCAGAAAGGACGATACAGAGAATTTTTCCAGTGTGATGTGGACGTTATTGGAAGTAATTCGCTGCTCAATGAAACTGAGCTTGTTCAGATAATTGTCGATGTTTTTAATATATTAGGAGTAGAAATAGTCCTGAAAATTAATAACAGAAAAATACTAAGCGGTATTGCAGAAATTATCGGGCAACCTGAAAAATTTACAGATATAACAGTAGCTATTGATAAACTTGAAAAAACCGGTATCCGCGAGGTTAATGAAGAACTTGCATTAAAAGGCATCCCGGAGAAAGCTATTAATGAACTGCAACCGATACTTAATTTATCAGGATCTACACAGGAAAAGATCACAAAACTGAAAAGTATCCTGAAAGATTCGGAAACAGACATGAAAGGGGTGGACGAAATCGAATATATTTTTAGTATTATTGATGATCTGTCCCTGAATTCGGATATCATATTTGATCTTACACTGGCAAGAGGATTGGATTATTATACAGGAGCTATTTTCGAAGTAGTTTCTAAAAATATAAAAATAGGTAGTATCTGCGGAGGAGGAAGATATGATGACCTGACAGGAGTGTTCGGACTACCGGATGTTTCTGGTGTGGGTATCTCCTTTGGAGCTGACAGGATATACGATGTTATGGACCAGCTAAACCTGTTCCCTGATGATCAGGTTTCTACTACAAAAATCATGTTCGTTAATTTCGGTGAAACAGAATCAAGATATTGCATACCCCTGTTAACACAAATACGCAATGCAGGCATTAATGCAGAAATATACCCGGATGCTGTAAAGATCAAAAAACAAATGACTTATGCCAATAATAAAGGAATAGAATATGTTGTTCTGGTCGGAGAAAATGAGATGCAGGAAAATATTCTTACTGTAAAAAATATGAAAACAGGAGATCAGAAAAAAATAAAAATTAATGACCTGCTGATTGAATTAAAATAAATTAATTCATAATTTTACATATTATCTTATGATCTGTTAATAAATAAAAATATTATGAAAAGAATTATTCCTTTTATTATCTGCATGATCATCATTTCCCTAAGCTTAACGAATTGCGAAAAAGAAATTTGTAAAAACTGTTATTATCTCGATTATGCTCTGGGTACAGACTCCCTTATTGGCGGAAATGACACAATGAAAATGTGTGCCGGAGATTATATCGCATGGGAAAGCTTTGGAAATGAAGACATTGATTCATTGGGAGTCACAAGAAAATACAGATGTGATGACCTTGAGTAACCTGTGAAATTTTATTTTGTTGGATTTTTTTGTATATTTACAATATGATCAACTGGATATTACATTACCTCATTCAAATTAACCGCACCGGACTCTTTCCGTCCTGCATAGTATAATGGCATAGGACTCAGAAATACTCTCCCCTATTCCCTTATACCTTTATACCCCTATACCCTTATATACCTTTATTTTTAACTTTATAAACTTTCAACTATGACACTACAAATAACCGGTCACGGTATTACAATAGAGGATGTGGTAGATGTAGCCAGGAATGGCAAAAAAGTCGAACTGCATCCGGATTCAGTAAAAAAGATCAAAACATGCAGGGCAATGCTGGACAAAAAGATCGTTGCAAAAGAGATCATGTATGGTGTTAACACCGGCATCGGCGAATTTTCAGAAATTGTCCTGTCTGACGATCAGATAAAGGATTTTCAACGTTATCTGATATATAATCATGCTGCAGGAATCGGAGACCCTGCACCTATAGAATATGTAAGAGGTGCTATGCTGGGCAGGATAAATGTACATGCAAAAGGTCAGTCAGGCTGCCGGCCTGTAATTACACAAACCCTTGTTGACATGCTGAACAAGGGAGTGACACCTTTCGTTTGTCAGAAAGGCTCCGTCGGGGCATGCGGCGACCTTGCCCCTATGTCGCAGATAGCATTGTTAATGCTGGGCGAAGGCAAAGCATATTACAAGGGTGAACTGCTGGACGGTAAAGAGGCGCTGGATAAAGCAGGTATCCCTGTTCCCGGATTACAGGCAAGGGACGGGCTTGCAACAATTAACGGTGCAAACCTGCTGACAGCCATGAGCGCTATATTCCTTTATGATGCGAATAAATGGCTTAAACAGGCCGAAATAGCCACTTCCATGTCACTGGAAGCACTTATGGCGAATATGAAGCCATATACACCAAAGCTCCACGAAGCACGGGGATTTAAAGGTGCTGTCAGAAGCGCCAATGCAATATGTAAATGTATCAAAGGTGGTGATCTTCAGGAACAAAAACTCAAGTGCAAGGTGCAGGATGCATATTCCATGCGTTCAACACCGCAGGTCATAGGATCAGCACATGACGCCCTTGAATATGCACGGTCACAGGTCGAGATCGAGCTGAACGGTGTTGGTGATAATCCTGTTTTTTTCCCTGAGGAAAATCTGCAACTCTCAGGTGCAAACTTCCAGGGATCACCGGTTTCCGTACCTATGGATATGGCAGGAGCCTGCATAACTATGATTTGCGTACTGTCGGAAAGACGGATGAACCGCCTTAACAACCCGGCATTGAGCGTGGGACTTCCGGCTTTTCTTACAAAAGGAGCAGGGATGTTTTCCGGATTGATGCTTAGCCAATATACTGCTGATATGCAAATTGTCGAACAACGGATACTGTCCGCACCCGCTTCTATACAGTCTATTCCTGCTGCAGCAGATCAGGAAGATTTTGTATCTATGGGCATGAATACTGCGATTAAAAATTTTCAGATACTTGACAATGCTTACGGAATACTGGGTATTGAATTTATGGCTGCAGCACAGGCTCTGGATTTTCGCGAATATAAATTTGGCATAGGAGTGACAAAAGCCAGAGATGTGGTACGGAAATATGTGGAATTTCTTGATGTTGACCGCCCCCTGTACCCCGACCATACGAGGATGAAAGAACTGGTAAGATCATGTGAAATACTTGAAGAGGTTGAAAAAGTGACAGGAAACCTCGGATAATAAAAAAAAGGGCGAACCATTGTGTCCGCCCTTTTATTACCCTGTAATTACCCTATATATTCAATATATATTCGTAATCATTATTAAAACCATGGCTTAATATGATCCGGGTCCCCGGGGGCCTTTCTTTCCATGTTCTCCATGCCCTCTTTCAGACCTCTGATCACCCCTGATCTGCCTAAGCAGGAAATGTTTAAAATCATGCTCCGACTTCTGCAACTCCACCACCTTACGTATCGGCAATATGGTTTTATAATTCTCATAATATTTCTTTCGAAGATTTATGTCCTTAATGTCAAGTTCCATTAATTTATCCGCAATATCCTCCATCTCAGCATCTTCAATCGTATCATAATTCTTAATGATCTTCTCCATTAATACATGCCTTTCTTCATGCAGCTTGTCCTTTTCTTTTTCATATTCATTATATACAGGCCAGAACACCTGGGCTTCTTCAGAAGTCAGGTCCAGCTTCTTTGTAATAAAAGCAACTTTCTGAGCTTTTATCTTTTCTCTCCTCTCCTTAGTCATAGGTGGCGGCCCTTCCTGCGACAATAATATGCCTGTAAAAAACAGGAGAAGCAACGTTAATGTAATAATTTTCCGGTTCATAGCTGTAAATTTTTATAGTGCGTCTTCAATTATATTAATATCTATATTCTCATCCAGTAAATAGTCGATAATAGCGTTAGCTTCACCGTTGTCAT
>Ga0180433_10011802_pt1 | contig 10311 bp, 8 predicted proteins | sample SS_ome_8_FD_132980 | JGI IMG/M metagenome (GOLD analysis project Ga0180433, IMG submission 132980) | Hypersaline lake sediment archaeal communities from the Salton Sea, California, USA - SS_1_D_1 metaG | ecosystem: Environmental > Aquatic > Non-marine Saline and Alkaline > Hypersaline > Sediment...
AACTTCAGATCCCGTGTAGATTTTTACTTTTTCATTCCGAGACAATTCATTGATAAGATTCTTTACATGTTTGATACTGTTTTTCTCGATTTTCTCGAGGCTATCCTCTTTCTCAATCAGGTAAACGTTGAGATTTGCCTCGGCAAGCTTCAACGCACAGGAAATCCCGCCCGGTTCGCCCCCAATCACAAGGCACGACGGTGTTACGGGTACGTGAATGTCATCCAAAGATTCGAGCAACGCAGCACGTCTTACTCCCATTCTCATTAGTGTCTTAGCCTTCTCCGTCGCTTTATTCTTGTCCTTCGAATGCACCCATGTGCAATGGTTGCGGATGTTTACGACTTCCATCAAAAAACGATTTAGACCGCCTGTTTCGGCATGAAGAGAAAAAAGGTCTTCGTGGGTTTTCGGAGAACAGGCGCCCAGCACCAGTCTGTTGAAATTTTTTGTTTTTAGAAGCTCCCTGATCTTGATCCCATCGCACCCAAAAGGAGTGACTTCGACGTGCGTCACGTTGGGCAACGATTTCGTATACGTTACGAGTTCCTCCATATCCAGAAGACCGGCGATGTTTTTGCCGCATTGACATATCACGACGAGAATTGCCGGTTCATCTTGAGGCTCGACAGCTAATAGATCCTTCTGAGGTGGAGCGACTATTTCACTGCCTCTTTCAGAGGCAAGAAACGAAGCTGCATGAGAAGCGGCAGAGCACGCCTGAACAATCGCATCATCTATTCCCTTTGCCGCCAATGCGCTGCCGCAGACGAAAATGCCCTCTCTTGATGTGCGAATCGGATGCGAATCTTCTGATTTTTCCCCGCAAAATCCCGATTCATCGAGTTCAAGCCCTATTTTTTCCGCAAGGGTCCTTGCGCTTTCAGTAGGGCTAAGAGGCGGGATAACGACAAACATCTCCGTTTCAATCTTTCCTTTGTCAAAGGATATTTCAAGATTGCCGTTTGTCTCCTTAACGGAGGTGATGTTTTCTGTCTGAATAAAGTTGATGTTAGACTCTTTGGCTTCCAGGTAAAAATTCTTATATCCCTCTCTCTTAATGACGTGATTCCCATGAAGCACAGTAATGCCGGCATCCGGCCTTCTCTCAACGGTTCCCAAAGACTGGGCAACTGCGGTCATAAAGCCAACAGGAGAATCATTATCAAGAACGTACCAGCAAACAGATTTGGGTTCCTGCCCGTCATCACGCTTGACAACACCACTCGTAGGTCCGAGGCCGGAAAGTAAACGCTCGTATTCAAGGCCGGTGAGCACGTTAGAGAATTGAGAATAGCCATACTTTGTCAGATGATCGGGTTTTGCCTCTCTTATTCCCGTTGCAAGTATGACCGCTCCGACGTTGAATTCCACTGTCTGTGGCTTCTGATCAAACCGAATTGCATCCGGCTTGCATGCCTCAACACACGGCGGGATTTCTTTGTCTCCACACTTTCCGTCAGTGATGTAAGTACATTTCTCAGGGTTTATCAATGCCTTTCTCGGTGGAAACGGCGAATAAAACGAAATTGCCTTGGAAGCTCCTCTGCCAAAGTTGAATTCCATCGGGATGCCGCCCACAGGGCAAACAGGAAAACAGTCCGTGCAGGCCGTACATTTTGCAGGATCGACATATCTGGGTTTTTTGGTGACTTTGACTTTGAAATCTCCCGGCTCTCCCTCGATGCTCTCAACATCTGCAAATGAGACAATGGTCACATTTGGATTACTGGTAAGCTCAAGCATCTTGGGAAGTATTGTACAAGTGGAGCACTCGTTCGAGGGAAACATCTTGTCAATCTGAGCCATCTTGCCGCCGATTGTGGGCTTTTCTTCGACAAGAATAACCTTGAATCCCTGAGCTACAAGCTCAGAACTTGCACGCATTCCCGCCGGACCGGCTCCAACTACAAGTACTGATCCTTTCATAATATTTTACCTCCTTATTCGAGTACTATTTCTGTGACCAGCTTACGCGTGTAAATCAGGTACTTCCCATTTTCTTCCACACACTCTGCTTCAAAACCATCTTTTTCATACTGGGCCATTTTCTCATGAGCCTCTTCTTCGGTGGAATAATGACCTTTGTCCCACATAAATTTCCTGCCGTCTATTTTCGTGGCCAAGTTTGCCATAATATCACCTCCTGCGACTGTTGGCTGCAAGTATAATTTCCACGTCGCCTGCTATGATTGAACTGACATTGTCCCATTCAAACCTGCTCATATCCGCCCTTGAGCTTGCATCTGACAACTTTGCTAAATCCACGTCGGTTTAAGACTCACACTGCACACTGAGTGCACAATATGCTACATCATTGTCACAGACTCAGTCAACCATCAATATCTGCTGATAAATTACCGGTTCACGAAAAGCGTCACCTGATTCTGAGCCATGCTATATGCCGCGTTGCGTAATTCAATCCTGCGAAACATTGTTTCTTATGCGCGTTTCTTGAAACAGTCATCTTTAAACTGTTTATTTTAAGTATGTTACGAGGCTTTTTGACTATAAGGAACACTTGGCCTTTTTTCGCCGCAGTGGGGCTTTTCGCCGCCTTCGCAAGAACCTTGCCAAAAGGCTTAAAATGGCAAAATTGTGCGGCGAAAATTCCCGATCGGAAAAACCGCAGAGGAGTTTCCAACCTATCTTGCATTGCTGCCGCGACAAAGCCGGACATTGTCCCGGACCTCGGATGCCGTCTCGCAGTTTGCCTTCAGGGCACAAAGCTATAGCTTTGGCCTCCGGTAATATCAACTGTCTCTCGCTGGTTTTGGTATCTGATTAGTACAGGCCCTCCGGTTAATGATTTAATGACGGCGCGTTTGAGCTTTCCATTTTCCCAGCTCATATCTATCTCACAGTTGCCCCGAGCCCGCAGGCCCGTGACTTTGCCGTCGGGCCATGCTTTGGGCAGTGCGGGCAGAAGATGCAACTGCTTATCGTGGCTCTGGAGAAGCATCTCGGCAATGCCGGCGAGGCCACTGAAATTACCGTCGATCTGAAAGACCCGGCCCGGCCAGCAGGCGTTCATCAAGTTACCAAATGCATTGCGAGCAATCAAACGCCTGAGATACCAGTGGGCCTGTTCTGCATCGCCTAATCGAGCGAAAAAACATATCTTCCATGCATTGCTCCAGCCGACGTCTCCACCAAAACCGCGTTTCTCAAGTGTTTTTAGGGCTGCCGCAAGAAGCAGAGGATTCTTTTCTCCAATCAAAGAGAACGGATGCAACCCAATCAAATGCGACACGTGACGATGTTTCGGATCTCTTTCTTTATAGTCCTCGATCCATTCCTGTATTGTGCCGTCTGCGCCGACTCTTAGTGGCGGAAGTTTTTGAAGACAACTCTCAAGTCTCGCGCGAAGCCGTTCGTCGGTGTGGAGTATCTTCGAGCCCTGTATCACTGCCTCGAAAACTACACGCACAATCGACGTATGATAGGTCGATCCTCTGGTAATTCGGACCGCCTTGTTGAGGTCAGGATCGATGTAGGCGTTCTCGGGCGACGTCGAAGGCACAACTACGAGATATCCGTCCTTGTCTTCAACGAGATAGTCCAGAATGAATTCAGCGGCTCCCTTGAGCACCGGATAGGCTTGTTTTTGTAAAAAGACCTTGTCCTGTGTGAACTCATAGTGTCGCCATAACGTCATGGCCATCCATGCTCCGGCCAGCGGATCCAGCACTCCGTTCTGGAACTGCGATCCCTTATTTGAGCCACTCGGAGTGGTCCTGCCAAATGGATTTGTGGCCGTGAAGGTCACCCAACCATCAGCATCGTAGAGCCTGCGCGCCGAGGCTTTGCCCTTCTCGGTCAATCTCATGAACCAATCTGTCAGGGGATGGAGAGTTTCCGACAGGTTAGCCGGATCGGCGGGCCAGTAGTTCATCTGTAAGTTGATGTTCAGGTGATAGTCGGCCTCCCAGGGCGCCCACATCGCCTCGTTCCAGATACCCTGCAGGTTGGCCGGCAGCCGTCCCGGGCGCCGCGAGCTCGACATTAGCAGATAACGTCCATATTGAAAATAAAGGGCCGCCAAAGCCGGATCCGCCTCGCCGGCTTTGGCCCTGTTGAGCCGCTCGTCGGTAGCAATCGAATCTCGATTCGAGCCACCCAGGTCGAGCGAAACCCTCTCGAACATGGCGCTATGCTCGGCAACGTGGTCCCGCCTGAGATCGTCCCATGATTTGTCCGCGGCCCCGTCGAGTATGGCCTGCGTCCGCTTGCCGGGATCGATAGAGCGGTTGAAGCTCATCACTTCAAGGCTGTAATCTGTCGCAGCGGTCAAAAGCAGAATCGCTTCATCCGCATTCTCTATTACCAGAGTCTCGCCTTCGGCGCTGATAGTTCCGCCATTAGCGCGGACCAGCATACGTGCGGCAAACTTCATATGGGCGCCGCCGGGCCCGGACCCTCCGGGATTATCCTCATAGCCCTCCGGAGCGGCAATGTCAATTATCTGCCCGTCCATCTGCAAACGGCCCGAATCCTGAGCAGTAACCTTCACGTCCTTTTTGCGGGTTAGCTGAATTCTTGCGCTAATCATGCCGGATTCTGATGCGCTGAGACGCACCGCCAATACATCATCCACGGCGGATATCAACGTCTCGTGTTTCATCCGGACATCGCCGAGGCGGTACTCTGTCGTGGCGATGCCGGTGTTCAGATCAAGCTGACGGCGATAATCCCGGACTTCAGACGCACGGTCCATCTCGATCCACAGATCCGCCAGCGGTTCGTATGAGCGAAAAGAAGTCGGCGATTTGGTTAGCTTCGCCGGACCAAGCTCGGCGGCTTCTGATATCTTGCCTTCTAAAACAAGCTCCTGCAATTTTCGGATGTTTTCCGAGAAGTCCTCGGGATAGACATCGGTCGGCTCGCCCGCCCAGAGACTTTCCTCGTTTAGCTGCAGGTGTTCCTTCGGCACCGTGCCGAAGACCATCGCCCCCAGCCGGCCGTTGCCTAACGGCATCGCTTCGGTCCACTTTGACGCCGGCTCATCGTACCACAGCCGCACCGTCCCCCGCGCCGGGGCCTGTCCGGTCAACAGTACCAAAACCATACCTGCTACATGTATCCAGATTATTATCCGAGAGTGTTTCATGGTTCTCCTTCGTCTCACTTAAGCAATTACACAATCGCTTGGCTAATTGCCCGCACGGCAACCCTGCCCGCGACGTTCATCACAAGATACTATCACAAAGACATGACATTTCAAGGCGGACATACAAAGTACTTTGCAGGAGTGAAAACAAAGCATAAAGACACCAATGAAGACAAGCGAACAAACAAGCACAATGTTAGATTTCCAGGTCAGAGAGGATGCAATTATTGCAAGAGATATATTATCGAAAATAGAAAGAAAAAGCACGTGGAGAGATTAATCCCGGATCAGTTCATGGTAAAATCTGCTCAGAACCAGGGCCGATTCATACTCTTCTGAAACCCGCATTTGATCGTAATCAGGAGCGAACTTCATACATACCGTCCAGTGTAATTGAATCCGGCATAGCGTAACACAAGTCGGATAACGCTGGCGCTCACCTGCCGGAAAAAGCAGAGCGGGGAACGAGCGTTGCGGTTTCCCGGTCAGGTGCAGCGGCCTTTTTCGGTAAGTGCCGTCTTCTCAGGTCCGCTATATGTGCCTCTTGATGGCGGCGATGACCTTGAAGGGATCGAATGCCACTATCGAAGAGCCGTAGAGTTCCATGCCGCCCATGTCTGCCGTCTTGCTCTTTCCCGGGGGAAGGGGTGAGGGATCGCCACGGTCTACACACCGAATTATGAGAGGCAATCGGTAATCGTTGGCATCGAATGGAGGGAGGTAGATTCCCACGTTGAAGCTGAGCACCGCTAGCTCGTCATCGTCGATGAAAGTGCGGAGAACGCTCGTCAAAGCATTCGTGGTATGTTCACTTGCCGCCATCTTCCTGAACCCGTAGTCAAGAATGACCACCTCCTTCTCTTTGGCAGGTGTGATTGCAGCGGCAATCACTATATCCCCGGATTCCACTGCGAGTCCGACATCCCGATGGACTGCAACCCAATCGCGCCAGTAGTCGCAGTGACGGCCGTTCTTTGCTCGGTAGGCTTCTGTTGCAGACACCAGTGCAGCATGTCGTGCATAGAATCCGTACGGATTGAGCAGGACGTGGAGGTGCCCGTGTACAAGGGATGCCCCAGCACTCCCAAGGCAGTTCCACATGATGAATGGGTATTTTAGTTCGCGGTCTTCCTCATGGCTTCGGTGCACCCAAGCGAGGGCGGTCCGCACGTAGTCCAGTATGTGGTCCCGATCAAATGAGTGGGGATGGTGGGGCTCAAAGATGACCATTCCGTGACTGGCGTCGTACTTGGCCGCGTTGGCGGCAGTAACGCTACAGTCCCCCTTGATCCGCCCCCAGACATCGGCGCACGTCATGTTGAGTGGATCACAGAAATCGCAACCATCCTTCTTGGCGGCGTCGATGAAGGATGCGAGCAGGGCCGTGTCAGGTTTTGGCACGGGACGCTCCGCCCGCCGTTCATTGAACTGTGCCCCCTCGAACGTGTATGCGTTCAGTGTTCTTACGACTCTTTGCTCTGATGCGCGTCCGATGGCGGCATTTGGACCAGAGTCTTCGGGGCGTCCGTACCATTTTGCGATCTTTGGTGCGAGCGGAGACGGAACAGTCAACCGCCCCGGCAATATCCGTGCTTGAAAGATGCCTTGGTCGAGTCCGTCGAGTAACTTTGGTAGATCGAGGATTGTGGTGCTCATAGTGCCTCCGTTTCGCTGGTTGGGTCAGTTCTTGCTCTCTGCATAGCGCGACGGCTGATGGGACGCGAGCGAAGCGAGTGGTCCCGATCGAGCCGCATGTTAGCTCTCTGATACTGCTAATTGGTAGATATCACTAAGTTTCTTACCGAGAACTGTAGTGTTGCTCTTGTGCTTAACTCTTCCACCTTTAAAAAGCCCCAAATACTCAAGCCGATTCCAGAATATCTCCTGCAGTGGTTCTGGAATATTACGGTATTTATGAGAATCATGAATGAACTTAACGAAGGATTCTAACTCGTAGACTGTTAATTCCTTCAAAGCGTTCCCCAGGAGACGCACCTCGTATGGCTCAAGCTTGTTTTTTGCATAATACTCAATAAGGGCGGCATAGTAAGGTGTTTTGTCTTCATCTTCTTCACTTACGGCTTTAGCGATGATTTCGTCAAGAAGATCAAGGTTGAGTTCTGACTCGGAATCATCTTCAAGGTTGCAGACTCGTTCTTCAAGTGAGGTGATTAAGTTCTGGAGACGCTTTGTAAACTTATCTGAGCGACGTTCTTTGATACAATCGGCAATCACTCCGGCTGTAGCTGATACTGGATTCACTACTCCTAGCAGCTTCGCAACAAGTGCGCCTTTGTTCAATACAATGTCAGTTGTACTTTTATGTGACAGTTGATCATCCATTGTCATTCCCTCTCAAAGTGTTCTGAGCTAACGCCTCGAATCAGGCGTTCAAAAAGGTACGTCCGTGGTCCTTCCTGAATCGCCTGCATTCGATTGTTGGCGATCGTGTTTTTGATGTTTCCGAACCTTCCGCTCAGCTTGCTTTCGTTTGGCGTCCTTTGCTATCTGCTCAATTGACCGGATGTTGTCCGGACGATCCTTCTTGAAACGTTTCCAATAGAGGGACTCGATGAAGTCAGGCAGCGGTTCCTTCCACGGTTCCTGCCTATGGTTCGCCAGTTTGCCAAACTTCTTCGGGTTCATGCCTAGCTCTCGGGCCATCTGGACGTGGGCATTGGAGAGGTGAAAGCGCTCCCGCGCGTCGATCCAGACTTGGTACTTCGGGGAAAGGCTCTTTTTCTTTGCCATGATCCTCTGCCAGTTTACAGGTCTATGGTTGCTTCGGTCATCTGGCTCTGCCCAAGCTCCGTCAAAAAGACCTCTTCCATGGTCCTCTCGCCACAGCGAGGGCAGACGATGGGCTCCTCAAAATCTGGTCGCATGGTCACCTCATTGATCCCGATTTGCCCCATCTCGCAATCGAATTGCTTGTGACACTTCTTGCATTCGAAATTTATTCTCATTTGGCCTCGGTCCTTCTTGTGTGTCGCCAACAATGTATATATGGTTTCCGTATAACATCCCGAGCTTCCCGTTATTTCGCGCAGCTCCGCGTCGCTGCCTTGCCCCTACAGGATACAAAAAGACTTTGATCTGTCAAGAGATAAAACAGCAGCCAAACAGGCGGTTTCTGTTCGCTCAATACTGTAGATTCCGCCGCATTCATCGTGGGCGGTTTTCAGGCCGTAACTGTCGAGCGCCTGCACCCCGTATCGGCCCTGCAGGAACACGCCGCTATTGCAGGAAAATTACCTGCTCGTTACCTCAATCTTAGCCGCAACATATCGAGCAATTGTGTGCTGAGCCTCGATCGGGCCAGCTCGCCTACGCCGCGAAATCGCACCTGCCGGCCTTCAAGACGGCCATCGGGCAAGCGGAAAACCACATCGACGTATTCGGTTCCGCGATCGTCTTTCCACGGCTCGCCTACTGCGATTGCCCATTCACTTGCGGTCGCTGCCGCAATAGCCTCAGCCAGCCGTTCCGTTGCCTTACGGCTGTTTTCGCTCTTATCATCGGCAGTTCCGAGCAGGCGGCCCAGTCTTTTTGCATTGGGCGCGACATACGCACCGATTAGCACTTGTTGTGCTCCATCAACAGTGCTCAGCGCGGCGGCCAGGCCACCTCCGCTGCCGACCTCCGCAAGGGAAAGGGTCGCATCGCGGCCGGCGAGCAGATCTACAACCCGCCGCTCCAGCGATGTTTCATCGTCGGCGTAAACATTGTCGCCGAGATGCTTGAGTATCGCCGCTTTCAACGTTTCGAGTCTCGCCTGATCCTGTGCCGTATCGCCCGGTAGCGAGAAAGCAAAGTCCACCCGCGAGCCGTCGAATTGCGAAGTGACTATAATGTCGGAAGTCAGCGGCACGTGCTCCTTGAGCGTCTGGTCTATCTGGGATTGTCCCAGGCCGACAAATCGCAGCTTGAGAGACCGACCCGGCAGACTGGTGCCGAATCGCCGGCTCAGGTACGGCACAAGTTCGTTGCGGACCATGGGCTGCAATTCGTGCGGCGGGCCCGGCAGCGCGACGATTACTGTTTTGGTCTGCTCGAAGATGAGACCGACCGCTGAGCCGTTGGCGTTCTTGAGATATGTTCCGCGTGCAGGAACCAGCGTTTGCCGGCGCAGGTTGGCCCGGAGCTTTTCCGGCGAGACGCGGAAACGCCGGGCCATGTTCCGCAACACATCGGGGTGTTCTTTCAGCGGTATCGATGTAAATTCCGAGAGCGCCTCGCGGGTAATATCGTTCGGAGTGGGACCCAGCCCTCCGGTGACAATTACCAGAGGGGCTTTGTCCGCCGCGTAGCTCAGGGCATCCTTGATATCGCCCTTCTTATCATCAACGCTCATCGAGCCGACGCATTGCAGGCCGAGCGGACGAAAGGTTTGGGTTATGAAAAAAGTGTGCCCGTCGGCGTAGATGCCCGACAGCAGCTCTCCGCCGGTAACGACGAGCATGTACCGGACGGGCTCGCCGGAGCAAACGCTCTGAAAACTCAATAGTGCGATTGCCAGTGACACTACCAGCAGCATCTTCTTATGTCTTGTCATAATACGTCAGCTCCTGAATAGGTAAGGTGGGGCAAGCCCCACCCTACAAAACTACTTCATGCAGATGATGTCACCGCCAACAGTACTGATGTACAACCTGCCGTTTGCGGCCGCCATGCCGTCCCAGACGGGCGGGGCCGACAGCTTATATTCGGCGAGTTCTTCACCGTCGGCAGCGGCGAATGCCGCCAGGATACCGCCCTTTCGGCCCTCCCAGGCACCGTGGGGATCCTTCGGATCGACTATATCCGGCGAACCGGCCACGAAGATGATATCGGCCGCCCGAACCATTGCGGTGACTCTGATTCCGAGGCGCTTCTCCCAGAGGGGTTTCGGTACCCGTCTACGATTTTTCGGCAACGGCTTGAAATTCGGCCCGCGTACAGGCTCTTTGAGTGAAATGCACCTGAGTCTATAGGCTTTTGTGCCGGGAGGGAAGACCGTTTCCCGGCTGCGCGAGTCGTAGACTTCCATGCCGTATGCGACGTCTTTACCTAAAACCATCAGTCCCGAGGTACTCGCCCTGCCCGCCTTCCAGAGCGTTCGATTGAACCACGTCGGGTCGAGGTAGCCGCCCGAGGTGTAAAGGTGCTCTCCGGCTTTGCCGTCGCAGGAGGCGACCTGCATCTGCCGGATGAACACGTTC
>Ga0180433_10011803_pt1 | contig 10310 bp, 11 predicted proteins | sample SS_ome_8_FD_132980 | JGI IMG/M metagenome (GOLD analysis project Ga0180433, IMG submission 132980) | Hypersaline lake sediment archaeal communities from the Salton Sea, California, USA - SS_1_D_1 metaG | ecosystem: Environmental > Aquatic > Non-marine Saline and Alkaline > Hypersaline >...
CAACGGAAAATATGATGATAATAATGAGCGGATGAGGCAAATGCATGGATTTGACCTGATCTGGGTCACCCAAAACTCATCTTTGATCGGCGAATATACTCGGGTCGATCTGGAAAATCCGGAAGGTTTTTCTTCAGGAGAAGGAGAGGGTTATTTTATTCAGCTTTCCTTCCCTATGGACAGTTTAAATCCGGTCATCAGCTATCAAAGCTTGTTCTATGAGGATCCTTTCCATGGACCGGGATTCAGCGGTGGGCTCGAACCAGGAGAAGGTATCCAGGAAAACAGAACCAGGTGGACCGTTGGATTAATTTTTAATGTCCAGAATAATTGGTTCTTAAAAGCTCAGTACGATTTTAACAAAGAAAAAAACAATGAATTAAAGAACAATCAGTTTTATATTCAAGTATCCCTTGTTTTTTAAGATTTGAGGAAACAAATGGCTAATTGTGCGGTTATCGGAACTCAGTGGGGAGATGAAGGCAAAGGAAAAATAATCGATCTTATAACTCCTGCATTTGATATTATCGCACGGTATCAAGGGGGGCATAATGCAGGGCATACGGTCCATATTAAAGAAAAAAAGATTATCCTGCACCTGATTCCTTCAGGGATTCTTCATCCGGGAAAGCTTTGTCTGATAGGAAATGGAGTCGTGTTCAGTCCGGAAGCTTTTTTGAATGAGATCACGGAGCTGAAAAAGGCAGGTTTTGAGGTCGATCAGAATTTAGTGGTCAGCAAAAATGCTCACCTGATCCTTCCGTATCATTCTGCCTTGGAAAAAGTCAATGAAGAAAAAAGAGGAGTGAATAAGATCGGTACTACGTGCAGGGGAATCGGACCAGCCTATGGTGATAAAGTTTCCCGTCAGGGAATAAAAGTGGGAGATTTATTGAATCCGTCTGTTCTGAGGGAAAAGATACAATATAACGTTGAAGAAAAAAATATAATTCTGAGCCATTTTAAAAAACCGATATTAGACGCAGAAAAGATCTACCGTCAATTTAGTGAATATGCGGATCTGATCGGAAGTTATATTGATGATGTTGCCTTTATCCTTCACCAAAAGATCAGGGCAGGGAGTTCCGTACTGTTCGAGGGAGCCCAAGGGACAATGCTGGATATAGATCACGGCACCTATCCTTATGTCACATCATCCAATTCAACTATAGGCGGGGTGTGTACAGGTTTAGGAATAGGAGTGGATAAGATAGACGAGGTGTTTGGAGTAACCAAAGCCTATACCACCCGTGTGGGAAGAGGTCCATTTCCCACGGAGCTGACCTGTGAGATGGGGGAATTCATTAAGACGGAGGGGAATGAGTTCGGCGCAACCACCGGGAGGCCGAGAAGATGCGGTTGGTTTGATGCCGTTGTCACGGCTTATTCCTGCCGGCTGAACGGAATTAAAAAGATCTTTTTTACCAAATCTGATGTTCTGGATAACTTCGATGAGATAAAAATTTGTACCGGGTATAGATATAAAGGAAAAAAATGTGCCACATTTCCGACCGAGCCCTGGATACAACAGGAATTGGAACCTGAGTATAGAACTATTAAAGGATGGAAAACCCGTCTCCGGGATGTAAATGATTTTCGTTCGCTGCCTGAAGCGTTTTTAGATTATATAAAGATCATTGAGGATTTACTGCAAGTGAAGGTTTCCATCATTTCAACCGGAGAAAAAAGAAATGATACCATTCTGGTGGAAGATAATCTGGCTGAGAATATCGATGTGGCAAGGATAAAAAACGGTCTAGGTTGAATTGAACAATACTTTACATTTCCTATAATTATGATATATATAGAAGATATTATGGAATAAGTACTTTCGATATATTATAATATATAAAAATAGTCTTTTTGCTTTACTATGATCAAAGATTATCATTTATGATGATAGATCTGATTTTACAGGCATAAATTGAATATTAAAAGGAGAAAAATAAAATGAAAGAAAAAGTAGAAGAGGCTTTGAATAAAATTCGCCCTTCATTGGTCGCAGACGGAGGAAATGTTGAGCTGGTTGATGTTGAGGATGGAGTCGTTAAAGTAAAATTAACAGGAGCATGCGCCGGTTGTCCTATGTCACAGATGACTTTAAAAATGGGGATCGAGAGATTCCTTAAAAAAGAGATCCCCGAAGTTAAAGAGGTTGTAGGCGTATAAATTAAGATGAGTCGGGAAGACGAGACATTTTTAAAATGAAAAAAAGATATATGGATCATATAGCGGCAACCCCTATGGATCCCCGGGTCTTTGAGAGTATGGTCCCTTTTCTTAAAGAACATTTTGGAAATCCTCAGAGTCTCCATTCTTGGGGACAGGAGAGCATTGAAGCGCTGGAAACAGCCAGACAGCAGGTCGCTCAATTGATCAATGCTCAACCCGAAGAGATCTTTTTTACCTCCAGCGGATCAGAATCAAATAATATGGCGGTCAAGGGGCTGGCGGAAGCCAAGCGCAAGCAGGGTAACCATATACTTGTGTCAGCAGTAGAGCATCAATCTATTCTTCATTCTGCCAAAAAACTCGAGAAAATGGGATTTGAAGTCGAGCAGATCCCGGTGGATGAATACGGCCTTATAGATCTTGCCTATTTAAAAAAATCTTTAACTGATAAAACCGTTCTGGTTTCTATAATGCTGGCCAACAGCGAAGTGGGAACTATCGAACCTATAGAGCAAGCGGCAGAGATCTGCCGGGAAAAAGATCTCGTTCTGCATACAGATGCGGTGGCCGCATTGGGCAGCATTGAAGTTGACGTCGAAAAGTTAGGTGTTACCGCCCTAAGTTTAGCGGGCGACCAATTTTATGGTCCCAAGGGAAGTGCGGCACTGTATATAAAAAAAGGAACCCGGATCGTGCCGCTTATTGATGGAGGCATCCAGGAGAGCGGCCGGAGGGCTGGTACGGAAAATACGGCGGCGATTGTAGGATTGGGAAAGGCCGCGGAACTTGCCAAATCAGAAATGCCGGAACGATCGAAAAAAGTTAAGGCAGTACGTGACCTTTTGCTCAAAGGGCTGCCGGATAAGATCGAGCATGTTGTGGTGACCGGACATCCGGAAAAAAGACTGCCCCATCATGCCAGTTTTTGTGTGGAATTTGTTGAAGGCGAATCTATGCTCTTGAATTTGGATATGCTGGGGATAGCTGTTTCCAGTGGTTCTGCCTGCACGTCTAAGGCACTTAAAGCTTCTCATGTTCTGATCGCAATGGGGCTTGACCATGCATTGGCTCAGAGTTCCCTGGTTTTTAGTCTTATTGAAGAAACATCTAAAGAGGATATTGATTATCTTCTTGATGTTTTCCCCCCGGTTATTGAAAGACTGCGAAAGATGTCGCCTCTTTACTCTCAATACTTAGAGGAGAAACAAAAATGATATACAGCGATAAGGTCATGGATCACTTTCAAAATCCCCGCAATGTGGGCGTAATGAAAGATGCGGATGGAGTCGGTCAGGTGGGAAATCCCGTCTGTGGCGACATGATGACTTTTTATATAAAAGTCAAGGATAACAGGATCGATGACGTTAAATTTCAGACGTTCGGATGCGGGGCTGCTATTGCAGTTTCCAGCATGGTCAGTGAGATGGCTCTGGGAAAGACACTGGATGAAGCGATGAAAATAACCAACGATGATGTTGCAGAGGAACTGGGAGGGCTGCCTAAAAACAAGCACCATTGTTCCAACCTCGGTGCAGATGCGCTCCATAAAGCTATTGAGGATTACCGTGAGAAACTCACCGGGAAGGTGAAAAAGGAACCGGATATACCTGAAGTCAGTGACCAAATCAGCTGCCCTTATTGTGAAGGTCCCGTTGAGGGAATGGAAGCCTATTGTAAAAAATGCCAGGTCGAATTCGAAGAATGCTGGGAATGTTCTCAGCCGATTAAAAAAGATACCGAAGAATGTCCTCACTGCGGGGCGACCAGAGTAAGAGTATGAGCCTGGTTTATTAGCCTGAGCTATCCATAAAAAAGCCGACTGTATCATTGATCAGATACTCTTAGTATTCGAAGATAGAGGTGGAAAAAAGTGAAAGCAGACGATACACTTGATTGTTACGGCCTGTTGTGCCCTATGCCGATAATTCAAACAGCAAAAAAAATAAAGGAATTAAAAATAGGGGATATCCTTGAAATTCAAGCAACAGACGAGGGTATAAAAGAAGACATGCCTGCCTGGTGCCGCCAGACCGGACAGGAATATCTTGGTTCTGAACAAGAGGATGATATCATTAAAGTTTATGTTAGGAAAGTCCATGATTGATTTTCAAGGAGGGAGTAAAAAATAGATTGAAAGAAGAAATTATTGACCGGATAAACAGGCTAAGGACTGAAAGGAACGCCATTCTGCTCGCACACAATTATCAGATCGGTGAGATCCAGGATATTGCGGATATTTTAGGAGATTCCCTGGAGCTCAGTCAGAAAGCCGCCAAGGTAGAGGAAGAGGTTATTGTGTTTTGCGGAGTTCGATTCATGGCAGAAACCGCTGCCATATTGGCGCCGGATAAAACAGTGCTGCTTCCGGATAAAACTGCGGGCTGTCCTATGGCTGATATGATCACTGCCGAGGAGCTGGTTGAATGGAAAAAGAAGTATCCCGGAAGAAAAGTGGTATGCTATGTCAACACCAGTGCAGAAGTGAAAGCTGAATGCGATGTTTGCTGCACGTCTTCCAATGCCCTTCGGGTGGTAGAATCCATTCCGGATGATGAGATCCTGTTTGTGCCGGATAAAAATCTAGCGCATTATATCAGCAGAAAAACCCGGAAAAAGATAATACCATGGGATGGCTATTGTTATGTTCACAATTTTTTTACCGCCCAGGACGTACTGAGAAAAAAGCAGGAATTCCCCGGTGCAGAGTTGTGGGTCCATCCGGAAAGTCCTCCTGAAGTGATCGATCTGGCCGATGAGATCTTTTCCACCGGCCAGATGGTCAAAAACGCTCAAACCACTAAGGCCAAAGAAGTCATAATCGGAACCGAAGCCGGAATGGTCTATCGATTGAAAAAAGAGAATCCTGAAAAAAAATTTTATTCTCTGAGAGAAGCCTCCATCTGCAGTAATATGAAAAAAATCACTCTTGAGAAAGTCCTCCGTTCATTGGAGAATATGCAGTATAAAATTGCCGTGCTTCCTGATGTTGCCGCCCGGGCAAGAGGAGCCATTGAAAAGATGGTACGGCTCTAAAACAAGGACGTCCTCTATTGGAAAGCGCTGAAAGAAGAATCCAAAAGATCATTAGGATTTTAAAGAAATCCTATCCGCGGAGCAGGACGGCTCTTCATTTTAAAAATCCCCTTCAGATCTTGATCGCGACTATACTTTCGGCGCAGTGCACCGATAAAAAAGTCAACGAGATAACCCCCTCTCTTTTTAGTAAATATAAATCCGCTGCGGAATTCGCCCAGGCTGATCCCAAAGAATTGGAAGAGGAAATAAGACCGACCGGATTTTTCCGGAATAAAACCAAAAGCATCATAGCAGCTAGTAAAAAAATTGTATCCGATTATGGAGGGAAGGTGCCGGATAACATGGAGGAACTGCTGACTCTTCCGGGAGTTGCCAGAAAAACAGCCAACATCGTGCTTTCCAGCGGTTTCAAGAAGGCAGATGGAATAGCTGTTGATACCCATGTAAAACGTCTCTCAGGGCGCATGGGGTTAAGCACCGAGACCGATCCGGATAAGATCGAACAGGATCTGATGAGAATCGTTCCCAAGTCTGAATGGCTTGGTTTTAATTATATTTTGGTTGATCTCGGCAGGGCTGTATGTCAGGCGAAAAAACCGGACTGTGAAAACTGTGTGGTGAACCACCTCTGTCCTTATTATCAAAATCTACAGAAAACCTGAAAAATATGGGACTGCCTTCCTATTTACCTATTTATGAGGTATTATTATCTTCAAACCTTTAGCGGAGCAGAAATTTAAGTAAATAGGAAGGCGGACCTATTTTATGAGAAGGAAAATTTAGATGGAAGCAACCTGCAATCATATCGGACTTATAACCCGAAGACCCCAAACCATAATCAACTACTACACTTCTGTTTTGGGCTTTGAACAGGGTGAATCAAGAACTCTCAGCCGGGACTTGATGGAAGCGATCTTTGGCATTCCAATAGAGGCAACTCTGACTAAACTACATTTTGGAAAAGTGATTCTTGAGGTTTTTTCTAGTGATGGGGACTTAAGGGAAAAAGACATCCATGGATGCGGCTACAACCATTGGGGTTTGTCAGTTGACGATAAAGAAGCTTTTATCCATGAGAAAGAGACCGCCGGCGCTTATGTTTTGAGGATCAAATATAAAGACCGGTTTATTTTTTTTATAAAAGATCCGGATGGAAACCTGATCGAGGTATTCGAAAATAAATAAATGATCAAAGAGGCAAAATTATATAAAAAAGAAAAAGATGATCATGTATTTTGCTTTCTATGCAATCATAAATGCAGGATCGCTCCCGGTAAATATGGCATTTGCGGTGTTCGCCAGAACCAAAAAGGAGACTTAAAAACTCTTGTTTATGGAGAAGTTATCGCTGCCCATGTCGATCCCATTGAAAAAAAACCTCTCTATCATTTTCTTCCAGGAAGTCTGGCCTTTTCAGTTGCGACTGTCGGATGTAACTTCCGGTGTCCCTTTTGTCAGAACTGGCAGATATCGCAGAGCAATAAAAAAGACGGATCAAAGGCCGGTGAATCTTTTATGCCTCCGGATATAGTCAAGGCAGCTTTAAGACAGGGATGCCGGAGTATTTCTTATACCTACACAGAGCCGACCATCTATTATGAATTCGCCTTTGATACTGCCAGATTGGCCAAAGAGGCTGGTCTGGGCAACTCATTCGTTACAAATGGCTACATGACTCCGGAAGCTCTCGAGGAAATAAAGCCATATCTCGATGCTGCCAATGTGGACCTCAAAGCGTTCAACGAGAACTTTTACCGGAAAATGTGCGGGGCCCATCTTGAACCCGTACTTGATTCGATCCGTACCATGAAGGAGTTGGGGATCTGGGTGGAGATCACCACCCTCTTGATCCCCGGACAAAATGATGATTCTGAAGAACTAAAGAAGTTGGCTGCATTTATCGCCGGGGTCGATCCGGACATTCCCTGGCATATAAGCCGGTATCACCCGGATTATAAATATTCCGAATCGCCGGCCACTCCTATTGAAACGTTGAGGAACGCCTACCGGATCGGAACAGAAGCAGGGCTTCATTATATTTATATCGGAAACGTCATCGGCGAATCAGAAGCAACCCTCTGTCCTGAATGCGGCCAGGCACTGATCCAGAGGAGCGGTTATCATACTTCGAAAGGCAAGATCAAAAATTCTCGATGTGAATACTGCGGAGCATCGATCGCCGGGATATTTGACTAAGATCAAAGGGGGAACTATCCTATTTATATAAGCCCCTGCCGCATTATCATCATGATTCAGGTTGGGTGAGTAGTTTAGGATATATATGTCATCACAGAGATACAGATTCTTAGAACACACAGCTGATGCTAAATTCCAGGCTTTTGGAAAAACTCTTGAAGAGGCCTTTAGTAATGCTGCTTTAGCGATGGCTTCCCTGATGTGGGATTGGAAAATCATAAAAAAAGAGAGCAGGCGTTCCATTGAGGTCGAAGGAAAAGATCTTAAACAGCTTCTTGTGGCTTTTTTAGAGGAGATTTTGTTTTTATGGGACGTTCAGGGATATCTATTGGGAGGAATAGAAGATCTGATTATCATGAAAAAGGAAAAAACCTTCAATTTGAACGCGGTACTTCTAGGAGATACAAATAAAGGTAATTATGCGGCATCAGGAGACGTCAAAGCCATTACTTATAATGAAATGGAGGTTCTGGAAAAAAATGGATTTCAGATCCAGGTAGTTGTAGATATTTAAGGGATTAAGGGGAAAAAAATGGAATTAAAACAGATCAGTGAGTTTAAATGGGAAATTCCCCAACAGGGAGATATGCGGGTTCCTGCGGTTATTTTTACCTCTGTAAAACTGATGGAATCGCTAAAAGGGGACCAAACCCTACAGCAGGCAAAAAATGTTGCCTGTCTGCCGGGTATATTAGATAAAGCCTATGTTATGCCGGATGGGCATCAGGGATATGGATTCCCCATTGGTGGAGTAGCCGCCTTTGACGAACAAGAGGGGATCATCTCACCTGGGGGGGTCGGATATGATATAAACTGCGGAGTCAGGCTTCTGCGCACAGATTATCGGGATACGGATATCATAAAATACAGCAAGAAGCTTTTAGATGCGGTCTTCAGAGAGGTTCCGGCCGGAGTAGGCAAGGCAGGCATAAAAAGGCTGAAGAAGAACGACCTCTTTGAGATATGCATTAATGGAGCAGGATGGGCGGTAAAACAGGGGTACGGGCGGGCTGAAGACCTGGAAAGAACCGAGGAATATGGAAGCATGGAGGGTGCGGATCCACAACATCTATCATCAAGAGCTATCGAGAGAGGCATCCCTCAATTGGGCACTCTGGGAGCCGGCAATCATTTTCTGGAGATCCAAAAAGTGGATAAGATATTCGATCCGGAATCAGCCGGGGTTTTTGGATTACATTCGATCGGGCAGATAACAATAATGATCCACTGCGGCAGCCGGGGATTGGGTCATCAGGTTGCTTCTGATTTTATTCGTCTTATGGAAGATCAATACGGATATCGTGACCTTCCAGACAGACAGCTTGTGAATGCTCCTATAGGATCGAAATTAGGCCGTCAGTATTATGAATCCATGAGTTCTGCGGTGAATTTTGCCTTTGCCAACCGCCAGATGATAGCCCATTGGGTCAGACAGGTTTTTAAAGATGTTTTGGGTTCTGAAAAAGGGATCGATCAAGTGTATGATGTCTGTCATAATGTGGCCAAGTTTGAAAAACATAAGATAGAAGATAAATGGCAGGACGTCTGTATCCATAGGAAGGGTGCAACGAGGAGTTTCGGTCCAGGGAGAAGGGAGATACCGGAAATTTACAGGGATACAGGACAGCCTGTTTTTATTCCGGGCAGCATGGGCACTGCTTCATATGTATTGGTAGGAACCAGCGAGGCCGAGAAGGTAAGTCTGGGATCGACCGCCCACGGAGCCGGAAGGGTCATGTCCCGTCATGAAGCCTTAAGACGCTTTCGTGGAGAGAAGGTAAAACAGGAACTGCAGGAAAAGGGGATCGAGCTGAAAGCAACAGGCTTCAAGGGCATTGCTGAGGAAGCCTCTCAGGTTTATAAAAATGTCGATGAAGTGGTCAGGATCTCACACGAATCAGGGATCGGAAAGATGGTGGCCAGAGTGGTTCCACTTGGAGTAATGAAAGGTTAGTCTGAATTATTCAAAAATTCGGGCGCACAGATCTCAATAATACTCATATAAACCGGGTTTAATTTTTTCAAATAATATTATTTTTGGGATTAGCTTGGATGTGAAATTTTCATTTTTTGCTTGTTTTAAAAATAATTTTGTAAAGGCATTGATCTCTTTTCGGCTGTTTAATCTTTCTTCACCTATGAGAGAACGCTCGAGTATGATCTGTTTGAGGGGACTTAAATTAATCTTTTGAAAAACGTTAGTATAGGACGGGACTGATTTTATGGAGCAGTTATAGTAATTCAAATGAATGGGTTGTCCTGTTTTCCAAAAAAGATCAAACAGATCAGGATGGAAATAGAACCGCTTTTCAACGGCATCTAAATGCCAGAGAGATGGAGAGATGTTCTTTGCTTGGATGCTATGCAGGCAGGAATTGATTATTTCTTGAGTACATTTTAAAAAGATACTCCGGATCATTCCGGTTTCAGAGATATCTTCATAGGATTTTTTCATCAAAGCAGCATATTTTTTTCTGGCTGTTGAGATCTGAAAACGGTGTTTATAAATGAACGAACAATAATTGATAGGCAGATTTATTCTATTTTCAATCGCAAATCGAATTGTTTCCAATGCAGCCCATTCCGATTCCAAAATTGTGACTTTTGGACCATGGAGAAATGTATATTTTCTTTGCAGAAGATTTTTTAAATTATACGGAGTAAGACGGATCTGGTGTAGGTTGAGATAATCGGTTCCAAGATCACTCAAGCGCCTGATTGTTTCCTTAAGCCTCAGTAGATCTTCCGGTATCGCCGGGATCTCTACTGTAACCTTATCGATGGTACCGACTGCCATTTTAATTTTTTCCAGATCATATCCTGATGCCGCGATATTAAAACGGATCTCATTCAAGCCGGAATCCCGGAGTTGTTTGAGGATATCTGGACTGATCAGGAGACCGTTG
>Ga0180433_10011804_pt1 | contig 10309 bp, 8 predicted proteins | sample SS_ome_8_FD_132980 | JGI IMG/M metagenome (GOLD analysis project Ga0180433, IMG submission 132980) | Hypersaline lake sediment archaeal communities from the Salton Sea, California, USA - SS_1_D_1 metaG | ecosystem: Environmental > Aquatic > Non-marine Saline and Alkaline > Hypersaline > Sediment...
AATAAATATACAAAAGAACACCTGAATTTTCTAAAAAACAGACAAAAGGCACTGGTTGTATTTCAACAAAAATATCCGTATATTAATGTAACTGATGAACAAAAATATTTTACCAGTCAAATATCTGAAATAGAAAGAGTTATAAAATAGCATACAGTAAATTATGAGCTACCTGAAATTTGACAAGAGCCAGTTAATCAACCTCGAATACTCTCTTAATCGTGAGCTATTAAGAGCTAACATGTCAGGTTGCTATTACAGTACCACGCTTAACGGCTGTAATACACGTAAATATCATGGATTACTGGTATGCCCTTTGAGTAACTTCAATAATGAAAAACATTTGTTATTATCTTCTCTTGATATTTCTGTCATTTATAAGGATGAAGAAATCAACCTTGGCATACACAGATACAAAGGCGGATTTTACGATCCGAAAGGACATAAATACCTCAGGGACATCGAATTTGGTCAGGTACCGGTAATAACATACAGGATCGGGGAAGTGGTTATTACTGTAGAAAGACTGCTTGTTGAAAAAAAACAACAGATATTAATAAAATATACGCTGAATAATGCTCCGGAAAATTTGCTTTTCCGGTTCAGGCCTTTTTTGGCATTCAGGTATATACACAATCTGAGCAAAGCCAACCTTTTTGTTAACCGCAAGTATAATTCTGTTATAAACGGCATCAGCATCAGTCTCTATGAAGGTTATCCCGATTTTTTCATGCAATTCAGTAAAGATGTGGAATATATTCCTGTACCCGATTGGTATTACAATATCGAATACCCCGAAGAACTAAAAAGAGGTTATGACTATCTGGAAGACCTCTTCCTGCCGGGTTACTTTGAACTTTCTGCCGGACCCGGGGAAAGTGTAATATTTGCTGCCGGCACGGAGAATGCCATTCCTTCATCGCTAAAACAGAGATTCACAAATGAACTAAAAAAACAGACACACCGGTTTACATTTGCCAGTTCTCTCGTAAATGCCGGTAACCAATTTATATTCCGTGAAAAAAATGAAACAAACATAATTGCGGGATTTCCATGGTACGACAGTATTACACGCCAGTCTTTTATTTCGCTGCCCGGATTAGCATTGGCAACGAACAACAACTCACTATATTCAGATGTTCTCAATACCTGCAAACCACATTTGAATAACGGACTCTTCCCTGATAATATTTATTCGGCAAAACCTGAATATCATTCGGCTGATGCTCCCCTCTGGTTCATATGGGCCTTACAACAATATGTAAAAACAAAAAAATCACCCCGTGGATTCTGGCTTAACTTCAGCAGTACTGTAAAAAAAATCCTTAATGCCTATAAAGAATCTGTACCGGGATACATAGGAACAACAAAAGAAGGATTGGTTTATTCCGAAAAAGAAAATACAGCCCTTACGTGGATGGATTCATATGTTAACGGCAAGCCTGTTATACAGCGTTCAGGACTTGCTGTCGAAATAAATGCCCTTTGGTATAATGCAGTTTCTTTTGCCTTGGAAATGACGGAACTGACAAAAGACAGGGAATTTATTAATCAGTGGGCAGACATACCGGAAAAAGCAGGCAATGCTTTTTTACAAACATTTTGTAACGAAGGTCACAATCATCTGGCTGATGTTGTAAAGAATGGCATAGCTGACTGGTCGGTGCGTCCCAACATGATTATAGCGGCAGCAATGAAATATTCGCCTCTTTCAGTGGAAAGGAAAAAACATATTTTAAATGTTGCCAAACAAAAATTATTAACGAAACGGGGATTACGAACTCTTTCCCCCGATCATTTAAATTATAAAGGTATTATTAAAGGTAATCAGGATGAACGACAGGCTTCTGTCCACCAGGGAGCTGCCTATCCCTGGCTGATGCAATTTTTTGCAGAAGCATATCTTCATGTACATAGTAAAGGAGGACTGACCTTCTTAAGACAAATGATGGATTTCTTTGAAGAAGAAATGACTGAACACTGTATGGGATGCCTTTCAGAAATGTATGACGGCGATCCTCCGCATAAAGCCAAAGGAGCTCTTTCCCAGGCATGGAATGTGGCAGGCGTGTTATATGCCCTTGATTTAATCCATAATTATAAATCGGAATGAGAATATTGATGTTCGGATGGGAGTTTCCACCCCATATTTCAGGTGGATTGGGTACCGCATGTCACGGTCTCACTAGGGAGCTTGTCAAATTCGATGATATAGAATTATTATTTGTCGTACCTAAATCATTTGGAGATGAAAACCAGTCTGATATTAAACTAATAAGTGCAGATAAAATTCCTGTTGCAAGAAAAGAAATAGTATTTGAGGAAGAAAATAAAATAATGGAATTGCTCGAGGTGGAATCAGAAATTATTCCCTACATCAGTGAAAAAGAATTCTGGAACCTTAAAACCAAAGTGCATAATTCAAATGCCCGTTTTGTTGAAACAGATGAAGGATTCAAGATCAGTTTCAGCGGAACATACGGTCCCGGTCTGCTTGAAGAAATAAAAAACTATGCACTTATAGCTGAAATAATCGGCAGTGAAAATACTTTCGATATAATACATGCACACGACTGGCTGGCTTATCCTGCAGGAATTGCAGCAAAAAAAATCTCAGATAAACCTTTGGTAGTACACGTTCATGCAACTGAGTTTGACCGCAGCGGGGGAAATGTGAATCCTGTTGTTTATTCGGTTGAACGTGAAGGCATGGAAGTTGCCGATAAAATAATTGCTGTAAGTAACTATACCAGGCAGACTATCATTGACAAATACGGCATTCCGGACTGGAAAATTGCAACTGTCCATAATGCCGTTGAACCATTAACAGAAAAACAAAAATTAAAACTGAAAAAAGGGATAAAGGAAAAGGTGGTTAGTTTTGTGGGGCGTATTACGATGCAAAAAGGACCGGAATATTTTATTGAGGCTGCCTATCTTGTCCTGAAAAAAATGAGTAATGTCAGATTTGCGATGGCAGGCAGCGGCGACAAAATGAATGAAATGGTTGCACGTACTGCACATCTGGGTATATCTGACAAATTCCATTTTACCGGTTTCCTGAAAGATAATGGAGTATATCAAATGCTGCAAATGACAGATGTTTTTGTGATGCCCTCTGTGTCAGAGCCTTTTGGAATTGTTCCACTGGAGGCTGTTCAGTCCGGTATACCTGTCATTATTTCTAACCAGTCAGGAGTTTCGGAAATACTGAGCAATGCTGTGAAAGTGGACTTCTGGGACACATTCGCAATAGCCGATTCAATTTACGGACTGCTTAATTATCCGGCCCTGTCAGAATATCTTAAAAATTCAGGTAAAAAAGAAGTAGAAACTTTCAAATGGAATTTGGCTGCAAAAAAAGTCCGGGAAATATATAAGAGCTTGTTAACAAAAAAAAATAAAATTCAAACAAAAAAAACATGAGATCAATCTGCTTATTTTTCCAGGTGCACCAGCCTTTAAAACATCGCCGGTACCGGTTTTTTGACATTGGTAACGATCACTATTATTACGATGATTATACCAACGAAACAACCATTAAAAATCTGGCTGAAAAAAGTTACCTGCCTGCCAACAAACTGCTTATAAAACTGGCTGAACAGATGAAAGAAAAATTTAAAGCATCCTTCTCTGTTTCAGGAATGGCACTCGATCAGTTTGAACTTTATGCGCCACAGGTTATCAAATCTTTCCGGGAACTTGCTAAAACAGGCTGTATTGAATTTTTATCCGAAACATGGTCCCATTCACTGTCATCTTTAAAAGACAATACTATTTTTGAGCAACAGGTAAAATTACATGAAGATCGTATTACGAATCTTTTCGGACAGAAACCCCGGATTTTCAGGAACACGGAAATGATATATTCCGACGATATTGGTGCCAGGGTATACGATATGGGCTATAAAGGAATGCTTACCGAAGGAGCAAAGCATGTTTTAGGATGGAAAAGTCCTAATTTTCTTTATGTAAATGCTGTTAATCCCAGACTGAAAGTTCTTATGCGCAATTTCAAACTAAGTGATGATATATCATTCCGTTTCTCCAATTCAAACTGGTCCGAATATCCATTAACAGCAGAAAAATTCATCTCATGGCTGAACAATCTTAATCCGCGTGAAGAAATCGTCAACTTATTTATGAACTATGAATCCATAGGAGGCCGCCAACCGGAAGAGAGCGGGATATTCGATTTCATGGAAAATCTCATCAAAAAAATAGCTACAGCCAAAAACCTGAAATTTGCAACTCCTTCAGAGGTAGTAAGGGAGGTTCAGCCTATGTCTATAGTAAATGTGCCTCATCCCGTATCATGGGCTGACGAAGAGCGTGACCTGACAGCCTGGCTCGGCAATGAAATGCAAAAAGAAGCTTTTGAAAAACTCTATAGTATAAGTCACCGCATGGCAAACTGCAATAATGAAAAATTAATAAAGGAATGGAATTACCTGCAGACAAGTGACCATTTTTACTATATGTCTACCAAATTATTTTTAGGTAAAAAAAATTACGCCTATGTTAATCCTTTCGTCTCCCCCTACGAAGCTTTTATAAATTACATGAATATAATCAGCGATTTTGTAACAAGACTAAATGAGGATATGGGTGTACTAAACCCTGAACAAAAAATCGCCTCACTGAATAAACTTATTGATGAAAAAGAGAAAAAAATTAAAAAAATGGAAGATGAATTAATTCAACTAAAAAAATTAAAACATCAGAAAAAACATCAGAAAAAACGTCAGAAAAGATAAAATCCTTTTTATTTTGCTCCCTTAAACTGATAACAAAAAAATTTATCAATGGAAAAAGAAGAAAAGAAAAAAATTATAAAGCCGGAAAGCCGGGAACCTGTTTGGAGAAAAATAATTATCGAATCTTATCTCCCTAATAGTCTGGCACCTTTGAGTGATCTCTCGAAAAACTTATGGTGGTCATGGAACACACAAGCCTGCTCGCTTTTTAAATATATTGATGAGGAACTCTGGAAAGAGCATGCTGAAAATCCTGTTGCCATGCTGGGAGAATTAAGCTATAAACGTTTTCAGGAACTTGAAAGTGATTCGTACTTTTTGTCTGAAATGAATAAAATTCATCAACAATTCAGACAGTATATGGATGAAAGAAAAGATTTGGGTGCTCCTCCAATTGCATATTTCAGCATGGAGTACGGACTTCATGATTCCTTAAAAATATATTCCGGCGGTCTCGGTATACTTGCCGGCGATTATCTGAAGGAAGCCAGCGATATGAAAGTAAATATGATCGGTGTGGGACTGCTATACCGGTATGGATACTTTAAACAGGTACTCAATCTTCACGGTGAACAAATGGCTAACTATGAATACCAGGATTTCTCAAAAATACCTGTTCAGCCGGTGCTTGATGAAAACGGGAAATGGATGAAGGTTGAAGTTGAATTTCCCGGACGACGGGTAAGTGCTTACATAATGCAGGTAAATATTGGCTCTGTAAAACTTTACTTGCTTAACGCTGATGTACCCGGGAATACGGACGAGGATCGTTCCATTACTCACCATCTTTACGGAGGAAATAAGGAAAATCGCCTGAAACAGGAAATACTACTCGGCATAGGTGGTATAAGGGCCCTTATAAAGCTGGGTTACAATCCCGATATTTTCCATTGCAACGAAGGTCATTCAGCTTTTATCGGTTTGGAACGCATAGCAAACTTAATAGAAAAGCACCGGTTAAATTTTGCGGAAGCAAAAGAAGTTGTCAGGTCATCTTCTGTGTTTACAACCCATACCCCGGTTCCGGCCGGTCATGATTCATTCCATAATGATCTGTTTAAAAATTACATGGATTCATTTCCGGTCAGGCTTGGCACAGACTGGGAAGAGTTCGATATGCTTGGAAAAGCAGATCCGGCAGAAGATCATTTTAACATGAGTTACCTTGCATGTAATCTATCCCAGGGCATAAACGGAGTGAGCAAACTTCACGGGGAAGTTACAAAATCCGTACTTAAATCGCTATACAAAGGGTATCTCGAAGAAGAACTGGAAATTGGTTATGTTACTAACGGAGTACATTATTGCTCATGGACAGCACGGGAATGGAAAGAATTATTTAATGAATATTTTGGTGAAAAATTTCCTGACAACCAACTTGACTATGAAATCTGGGACCATATCTACCAGGTTCCGGACGAAAAAATATGGAAATTGCGTAAAACACTCCGGTCCAAAATGATCAGTTATTTTAAAGAGAGGCTCTCCGACAACTGGATCAAACGTAACGAAAATCCCAAATTAATAACAGAGGTGAAGCAAAAACTGAATCCCGATGCCCTTACTATTGGTTTTGCCCGTAGATTTGCCACATACAAAAGGGGTTATCTTCTTTTCAGGAACCTCGACAGATTGTCTAAAATAGTTAATAATCCTGATTGTCCCGTCCAATTTATATTTGCCGGTAAAGCGCATCCGGCCGATAAAGAAGGTCAGGAACTGATAAAATACATAGTTGAAATATCCAAGCGTCCTGAATTTCTTGGAAAAATATTATTTGTACAAAATTATGATATAAGTCTGGCTAAAAAACTGCTTCAGGGAGTGGACGTCTGGCTGAATACCCCTACCCGTCCCCTTGAAGCTTCAGGGACAAGCGGACAAAAAGGCATTATGAACGGCACCTTACACTTTTCGGTACTCGACGGCTGGTGGGTCGAAGGATATCGTAAAGATGCCGGTTGGGCATTGCCGGCAGAGCGGTCATATGATGTTCAGGATTTTCAGGATGAACTTGATGCTGAATCTATCTATAATATACTTGAAGAAGAGATCATAAAAACTTTCTATGACCGGAATAAAGAAGGTGTACCGGTGGAATGGGTAGATTACATTAAAAATACCATTGCGCTGGTAGCACCTCATTTCACAACGGGCAGGATGATGAAAGACTATCATGACCGGTATTATCTGCCTCAACTAAAACGTCACCACAGTATCATAAACGAAAATTTTAAATGGGCGAAAGAGCTGGCCGCATGGAAAAATAAAATATATTCAGCATGGAATGATATTGAATTAAAAAGAATGGAAATTGCTGATGAGATGAAAAATGTAATGAAAATAGGTAAGGAATATCCCATTATAGCAGAAATGGATCTGAAAGGATTAACCTCAGATGACGTAGGATTAGAATTCATAGCAACCGAAAATGTTGACGATGAGATACCCGGAATTATCAGGAGGCTTGATTTTGAAGCAGAAAAAAGTGAAGGCGGTACTTGTATTTTCAAATTGAATTATAGTCCGTTACACCCGGGAACATTTAATTATGGGATCAGGATTTACCCTAAAAACAACGGTCTTCCCCACCGTCAGGATATTAAGCTCGTAAAATGGCTGTAAAAAAGGATTAGGAGGATTCCCTCTTTCAAAAAAGACCTAATCCTGTAAAATTATTAAGATAGTAAAGCATTAATAATAATGATAAAATACAAACGTATTCTTTTAAAATTAAGTGGAGAATCTTTATCAGGATTTCAAAAATACGGAATAGATGAAGAAAAGCTAAATGAATATGCAGGGCAGATTTCTGAAGTGTCACAAATGGGGGTTCAAACCGGAATAGTAATCGGCGGCGGTAATATTTTCCGGGGATTGTCGGGATCCTGGGTCTCTGACAGAGTTACCGGTGACCAGATGGGTATGCTGGCAACAATTATAAACAGTTTGGCGTTAAGTTCAGCACTTCGAAAACTTAACATAAAAACAAAAGTTTTTACATCCATCCGCATGGAACCTGTAGGGGAATATTATTCAAAAGAAAAAGCCGTTATGGCATTAAATAACGGAGAAGTCGTCATAATAGCAGGGGGTACGGGTAACCCCTATTTCACTACCGATACCGCCAGCGCTCTTAGGGCAATAGAAACAGAAGCCGATATCATGCTCAAAGGAACCCGCGTTGATGGAGTATATACAGGAGATCCCGAAAAGAATCCCCTTTCCGGAAAATTCGATAAAATCAGCTTTGATGAACTTTATGAACGAAAGTTACGAATAATGGATCTGACCGCAGCAACCATGTGTAAGGAAAACCGTCTCAAGGTTATTGTTTTCAATATGAATAAAAAAGGTGATCTCAGAAATATTATCGAGGGTGGAAATGCAGGGACTGAAATTTATTAACAAAACAGTGATTATGGGCAAGTCATACTGCAATAACAATGTTTCGGTAAATTACATTAAAACATTCTTTGGTGATAAAAATAAATTAAAAAATTTTCGTATAACTATATTTTTTTTATATTTGCTCTTATTCCGATAGCTAATATATCGCTCAACAAATGCAAGAAGAAGTAGATTTTATTATAGAATATTGCCAGGAAAAGATGGATGCTGCAATTAGTCATCTTGAAAAAGAATTATTGCATATCAGGGCAGGAAAAGCATCCCCGTCAATGCTTGACGGAGTTGTGGCAGAATACTACGGAACTTTAACCCCACTCAACAGAATGTCAAATATAAGTACTCCCGATGCCAAAACTTTAGCTATTCAACCGTGGGAAAAAGGATTAATACCGTCTATAGAAAAAGCTATTCTGGCAGCTAATCTGGGATTCAACCCTGAAAATAACGGGGAAATTATCCGCATCAATATTCCTGCTCTTACCGAGGAAAGAAGGAAGCAGCTTGTCAAACAAGTTAACAAAGAAGGCGAAACAGCAAAAATCAGCATCCGTAATGCGAGAAAAGAATCAAATGACAGTTTGAAAAAACTTTTAAACGAAGGATTATCGGAAGATATGGAAAAAGATGCTGAAGAAGAAGTTCAGAAGTTGACGGATAATTATAGTAAAAAGATTGACAAACTAGTTAAATTAAAAGAAGAAGATATCATGACAATATAAATTGTTTCTAGTTTTCTGTTTTGTGAACATTGTTTAATTGTTTTCATGGCTTTGAGGCAGCTTGTAGAAGCTGCCTTTTTTATTAGTCTAGTCTGTCCGGAAAGTCCCCTGACTGCATTATGCCTCGTCCTCCGGATTTATCAAGGAGGACTTGACCTCAAAATGGTCATTTACGAATAGTAAACTCACATTTTTCGGTCTGTGCAAGCCTTGTCAGCGAACCTTCTGAACCAGACTATTAAAATTATTGACCAACACTAAATATCTGCCTGTCCATCTAATTCGCTGAGGTCTGGTTATTACTTTTTCTTTTTCCTGGCGAAATAATAAATCAATCCGGCAATAATTACAACTACAACTACAATGATTACGATTATTGTCCCTGAGCCTGATCCCTGTCCGGATTCTGCCAGCAGGTCCTGTTCCATATATGCACTGTCCTGAACTCCGAGATTATCTAAATAAGTTCCTTCGTCCTGTGCATTCAGCATAAAAGGCAAATTCATTAAACCAAAAAATAATGAGCTGATAAATCTTTTTAATGTCTTCATAATATTAAAATTTTATAACTATCTGTAAATTGATCAAAAACCTGAGAATGCATTTAAAATAAAACAATCCAGCATAAATATACAATAATCACTCCAATTTTATGAGCACCTTTTCATAAAGTTTTTTTGCCGGTTTATAAAAAGGATTTATTTCAAAAATCTTATTAAGCAACTTCAACGATTCATTAAATTTTTTATTATCATAAAGATATTCAGCCTCAAAGAACAAAAAAGGTTCGTAGCAGGATAATATTTCTTTACCCTTATTTAAATAATAATTAAATCCCTGAATATCTCCGGCACTCAGTTTTGCATTTGCCAGATAAGCGTATAACCAAAGATTATTCGGATCCTTTTGCATGGCAGATTGAAGCAATTCTGTTCCTTTTTTCAAATTCCCTTTCTTTATTTCCCGTATCCCTTCAATATCAGATTTATCTTTACGTTTTACAATGATTGCCAAAGGATTTCCTCTGTGATAATATGTTTTTATAATCCCGGCCGGTTGCCACAGATCATTTTTCAATAAATGAGGATGGATATAATTCAGGCCGAACAATCCGTAATCCCATTCGGTTAAACTACGCTCCGGAAACCTTACATACTGATATTTAATATTAGGGTGACTGCTGAAATAATTGGACAAATTACAGTTCATTGCTAAGGTGACTTCTTTCTTTCCGATGATATTAATAACATGATCAACCGGTTCTTTTGTTCCGTGAAAATAATAATCATATTCATAATTACTCCAGGCATTTTTATTACCACCTGCAAGAATATTGAAATAAATATAATCGGCCGGAAATGTTGCAGCCTGGTGTCTGAAGGGTAATATAAGCAATATAAAAAATAACACTGAAAATCCTGA
>Ga0180433_10011807_pt1 | contig 10308 bp, 12 predicted proteins | sample SS_ome_8_FD_132980 | JGI IMG/M metagenome (GOLD analysis project Ga0180433, IMG submission 132980) | Hypersaline lake sediment archaeal communities from the Salton Sea, California, USA - SS_1_D_1 metaG | ecosystem: Environmental > Aquatic > Non-marine Saline and Alkaline > Hypersaline >...
CAACTCTATTCCAAGCTCAGTTGTCAATCCCCCATTTATTTCTAAAATATATTTTGCTTTTCTAAGCGGCCGAATTGATTCGCATTGTTCAGTTTCACATGGCTGTGCATTTTGGTAAATTGAAACAACCTCCATATCTTTGCTAATCCAAATCATATCAAGCGGGATCAATGTATTTTTCATCCAAAAAGGATAAATGTCTTCTTTTCTATGAATAAAAAGCATTCCTTTATCAAGATTTAAGCTTTCTCTGTACATTAATCCTCTCTCCCTTTCAGCATTGGTTTTTGCAAGCTCAACCTCAAAACATGTTTGTTCAAAACAAACCTTTGAAATGTCCTTGTCTCTATCACATCCTCCTAAAATTATTATCAATAAAATGAGTACAAATATTTTTTTCATAATCAATTCACTATTGCTTAATACATATAGTCATTATAAAATGAAATCAGATAATTAACAATAAATTTATGCTAATTGAAATTAACAAAGAGGCTCCAGAGTATCCAAAACTAAAACAGGCTGTGGAAATTATGAAACAAGGGGGTGTTATTGCTTATCCAACTGACACAATTTATGGACTAGGCTGTGATGCGCTCAATGCAGATGCTATTCAAAAAATCTATAAAATTAAGCAAAAACCAGTCTCTGAAGGTCTAAGTTTCATTGTTCCTGATCTGAAAGATATTGCCAAATACGCAATTGTGCCTGATACTGCTTATCGCATTATAAAGATGTTAACACCTGGCCCATACACTTTTGTATTAAAAGCGACAAAACTGATTCCAAAACAAATATTGCCTAAGCGATTAACTGTTGGAATTAGAATCCCAGATAGCCCGGTTTGTTTAGAATTGACAAAAATGCTTGGTAATCCAATTGTCTCAACAAGTGCAAATATCTCAGGTGAGCCATATTTTACAGATCCAATTGAAATTGAAAAGCAATTAGATGGAAATCTTGATTTGATTCTTGCCTCAGGAATTTTAAAGGATGAACCATCAACAGTAATAGATCTTACTCAAGAGCAGCCAGTTTTACTTAGACAAGGAAAAGGTGATGTTTCTAAGATTTTATGAGAATAAATGTAAAAGTTATCACAAATGCAAAGAAAACAGAGCTCATTCCCCTATCAAAAACCGAATTTAAGGCTAAATTAACAGCAATTCCTGAAAAAGAAAAAGCAAACAAACAGTTGATAAAACTTATTTCAAAGCATTTTAATGTGCCAAAATCAAATATTTCCCTAAAATTAGGCAAATCTGCATCAAATAAGGTGATTGAGATCACATAATTTGGCTAAAATTAAATAAAAACAGATTATTTGCGTCGCAAAAGATAATAAATCTACCATTTAATGTTTCACGTGAAACATTTTTTTATAAATCATTTAACGTCATTATACGTGACAAGATATTTGTTCAGATTTCTACAATATGACAAGTACAGATAAATATACCGATATAAAAAACATCCCAAATAGGATATTTTTGGCGCGAAAGTCCACACCAGTGTATACAATTAATGGTTGATTGCTGAATGCTGGTGGTAAAGATAACCATGGCCTGCCATTCGACCTGTTTAAATGTGGTCAAATACCAATGAGCAGGTCCTGATGTATATTAGGACTAGTTAAATGGCGCACCCGGCAGGGATCGAACCTGCGACCTAGGCGTTAGGAGTGCCTCGCTCTATCCAACTGAGCTACGGGTGCACGTTTGAAATTGGAAATTCGAAATTAGGGCATGAATGTTTCACGTGAAACATTTTGGCTTCTAAATTGCCGCATTCCTAGGATATTATATGGTTTTTATGTAAATATAGCACATATAATGAGTCGCAAAAGGTATTGTAATCAATTTTCATAATATATGTTGCAAAATATACTGAAATATAGCACATTTACATGTTTTCATCAAATATTCATTGAATTCCCCATAAAACATATGATCGATTGACGGATTTTGTAAAATTTGCTATAATAGGGTAGTAATTATCATATTTGTCCGCGTAGCTCAACCGGATAGAGCAACAGCCTTCTAAGCTGTAGGTTGATGGTTCGAGTCCATCCGCGGACGCCACGAAGTATTTGTCTCACTTCGTTCGTCAAAACTTCGTGGCGTAGCCATGAACATTGGGACAAATACTTCGTGTCCTGAAGTGAACGAAGTTCTACTTCACGGCAATTAATTCATGAATGTACTTCTTATACTAACTTTCCATGGTGGCTATAGTTCAACGGCTAGAACATCGGCTTGTGGCGCCGATGATACGGGTTCGATTCCCGTTAGCCACCCCACAAACACATCTCTAATTTTAAGAGATGTTTTTGTTTTGAAAATCTATTGACTTTTTTTTATGCCCATGCTATCATAATATTGCAAAAAGTTTGCCCCGTTAGTAGAAATAAGTCGAGTTTCTGCAAGAGGCTAAATTTTGCAGTTAATTCATCTTATTTTTTTATGAACGGAACTATCAAACGTCTTACAGACAAAGGTTTTGGGTTCATCGCTTCTGATGAATCTCCAGACAAAGACATCTTCTTTCATTCTTCATCTCTAGCTGGAGTTGAATACAATGATTTACAAGAAGGTGACGCTGTAACCTTTGAAACTGAAGAATCTGACAAAGGACCACGAGCAGTAAATGTTCAAAAGGCCTAAAAGTCAAATATATAAAAACGCCTCTTCTTTTGAATGAGGCGTTTTTGTTTTTAAAAAAGCAGCAAATATTATTTACTGCTTAAAATGTATATTGAAATTGCAATTGTACATCTAGAACTTCTCGAATAAAATCATAATTAGGCCATACTCTAAAATGCTTTAAAGCAGGGAATGAAAACTCAGGTCCGATCCTTACTCTTATTGGTTCTTCAAGCAGATATGCCTGATCAGCTTTTAATCTCAACCAAGATACCAAAGGTGTTTTCAAGGATTGTACATGAAGTAAAACCCATGGGGGCATTGCTTCAGGGAGGTTTTTCTGCGCTCGATTAGCTAAAACTATTTGCCAATCTCCAAATCCAATGATCAGGTTTACAAAAAACGCAAAACTGCTTGTTTTCTGATCTGAAATCTGCGGTCCGCAATTAACTACAATTGCAGATTTGGCAAATAATGGCAGTTTTAACCCACCTCCAATGTATGAGGTTGGTAAACCCTTTGCAGTAGGCCAGCGATTTTGCTGCCAAACTTCAAAGTTCCAAAGCTTTAATTTCATCCACAACTGTCGGTCATAAGTAACATCTCCCCAAACAATCATCTGAAAAGCAACTTCTTCGTTTGCTTTTGGAGGCGTGCCTTTGGCAAAAGCATAATTTGACAATGTGATCATTGCGCCAGAGCCAACAACCGCAGTTGTTTTTCTTGCTTGATATACTGCATCATTAACGAATCTTTCTGCTTCTTTTCCTCCTCTTTCAATTTTTTCATCAACCATTTCACTGGCTGTATCATTATGAATACCACGACGATTATGCATAATTCTCCTAAATTCTGTAAATCTATAGTTTCTAATAAACGAACATTTACATCCAAAAGCAAGTGCAAGTAATTCAAATGGCCAAAAAATTAATGTAGTCCAGAAATTTGAACCATGTGATTTAAAAGCACATCCCAGCTCTTTGTAAAATTCAGCTTTATTTCTTTTCAATCGCAAAATAAAGGTAATCAGTCCTCCAAACAGGTAGATTCTAGCCAGCCAATTTAATTCTGCCATAGGCGTAATGCCAAAAACAAATAAACCAAATATTGTGAAAAATATACCGATTCCTCTTGTTTCACCATATTCATCATATATTTCGTTTTGGTAATCAGGCATGTTTGCCTCCTTGGTTGTAGGGTGCAAGGTTATGTTATTTTACATAATTTAAAATTATTGTCAAAAAAACTATGTTTTGCTACTATAAAGCCAATAAATAAGAAAAAATTATATGAAAAAAATTCTATTAGTATTATTAATCACATTTTTGTTAATCCCAAATGTTTTGTTTGCATCCACATCCAGCCAAGCAAAACAAGACTGGCTTGAAGCAAAAAGAATACGATTTGAAATGGATGCTGGCCATAAGCAGGCAAAACTGGATTATGCTCAAGATAAAACCCAAGAAAATGAACAACAAGTAATTGACACCGCTAAAGATTTATTTAACGCTGTGCTTGACGAGGTTGAATCCTGGCTTGAATGGAAAAAGGTTGAATCTCAAGAAAATCCAAATGTACCTGATGAAATTCAAACCAATATTGAAAATGATGTTGCAGTTAATGTTTCAAAAATTGATGATTTAAGAGGCGATGTTGATTCTATTAAAACTCAAGGGGATGTTGGCGCTACGTTTTTGAAAATGATTGGCTCATACATTGAGCTTTTAACTGATGTGGCTCGAAATTCAGGTGCCATGTGGGCCAGTATTGGAGATAAATTAATAGAGACAGCGAAAAAGTACGAGCAAAAGCTAAGAGATGCAGCTGAAAAACTTTCAGATAATGATGAAATTATTAATAAATTAAATGTTGCTAAAGCAGAACTTGAAACCGCGCAGGACAAAGTCAATTTAGCAGAGTCAGCTTATAAACAAGTTAAATTGCCAGGCACGCCTTTAGTTAAATTCGCAGAAGGCAATACTTATCTTCGCCAGGCAAAAACAAATCTAATAAACGCTCAACAGCAGCTTGAGCATGCATTTAATTTAATCACTAAATAATATGAAAAAAATATTTTCAATACTTCTAATCATATCAGTTGCTGTAATCATAAGCGGCTGTGGTAAACAAACAACGCCAGATAGTGATGTTTTGCACGATAAAACAACTGAAGATACTCAAACTTCTGATACAAAATCAACTGATCAGACTGAAGATAAAGAAGAAAGCTCAAATGTAGAACTGGACATTACTGAACAAGACTTAAAACAACTAAAATCTGATATTCAAGGTATCCAGGCTGAAGACTTAAACGGATTATCTCAATAATACTATAAAAACAGTGCTAAAGCGCTGTTTTTTATTTTAAATTTGCAATTTTTTCATGCCTATGATTTAATCTTTGTGTGCAGCGCACAAAGTGCTGATGGCCCAAACCTAAAAAGAGGGGGAATCAATATGGGCAAAGGAGATCGTTCTCAAAAAATGAAAAATAAAGATAGACAACGAAAAAAGAAAGCTCGAGATCGAAAAAGAAGAACCCAAAAACTGGGACCATCACAAAAACCAAGACAAAGTTGGATGTGGTAATATAATGTCAAATACTGACCGAATTGATTTGACTACTATTAGAGAACCAAGCCCCAATGAGCATTCTCAAATGGGCGGCAATCAAGATAAATCAAATGAGCCGTTTCCTGGAACCTGGACCTGCCATGAATGCGGTGCTGATAATCCAGCCCTTGTTGGAACCTGTAAAGTGTGCGGCAAACCTAACATGATGCTCTTTCCATCACCCTGAAACACTGCTTCAGGGTTTTTACTTGCCAAATTTATAATAATAAGCTAGAATAAGATGTAAATTAATAATCACAAATATATGGGACACAATAGCGCAGCTAGAGCCAGAACTAAACATGCTAAAAAGAATACAAAAAAAGGCAAACAATTGGCTAAACATACTCGAAGACTAAGAAAATAATGCTTTATGCGTTATTTTTTTAGTGGTATAATGAATATGTAATTCGTAATTGGAAATTTGTAATTTGGGTTTTTATATTCCTAATTACCAATTACAAATTACTAATTACAAAAAAAATAAACCAAAATACATAAGAAATTTTAAAAATCTATGAAAAAACTATTTTTAATTCCAATTACTTTTCTATTAATCACAGCTCTGTCTGGTTGCATACCAGAACAAATAGAAATTCCAGAAGCAAATGTTATTCAAGATGAAAGACTGGGGTATACCATTAACTATCCAGAAGGCTGGACTTATAATGTAACTACAAGTGAAGTTTTAGTAATTACTAAAGGTCCAGATTCTATTGATCCTGTGATTCAAATTCAAAAATACAAAAAAGACCAACAAAATCAAAGCGCTGAACAAGTTCTTCAAAGATTCAAGGGTAATATCAGTGTTACTAAAGCAGAATTCTCTGCAGAAAAAGATTTTAAAATAGATGCAGCAGACGGAACAAAACTTGTAGGAAAACAAATTGTTACTGAACTGCCTGATATGGGAGTAAAAATGTGGATCGTCATTGTTGAAAATGCAAAAGGAGATACTATTTACCAATGGTTATATAATTCAACTACACCAAATTATAAAAGTAATCTAGATATTGCTGAAGATATTCTAGACTCCTGGCAAATTAATTAGTAAATAGGATTATGAAAAAATTGATATTATTCTTAATTCTCGTTATTGCTTTGTCTGGCTGCCAAGCCTCTGATTTGTTTTCGAAATTCACAAAACAAGATGCAGATCAAGATGAGTCTAGAATAACTTTGGAAAATAGTTATCAAGAAGCGAGCGGAGAATATACAATAAAATATCCTGCTAACTGGATTTTTGAAGATGCTAGAGAAAATACAGTTGTTTTCAGTGGTGAAAAAGAAACTGAGACATACCAAACAATTATCAAAGTTCAAAAATACACAAGGCCAGAAGATCTGGATATGCCCGAAAGCATGGATAAACTTCTTAATAGCTTACAAAGATCAACCTTATTTCAATCTGAAAAAGCAAAATTTGATGATGAAAAAATATATATTTACCAAAGTACTGGATTAGAGCTAGAAGGAAAGGAATTAATGGTTGAATTTATCAGTAAAGATGGAAAACACTTTAAGGAACGCATGATTATAGTGCCAGACCCAGATGGCAATAGCTTATATTACTGGGGTTATAATGCTCCACTTGATCTGTATGATAACTACTTAAACATTGCAGAGTCAATGCTTGATTCCTGGCAAATAACACCATAAAGATATTAAAAAAATACGCTGGCTAAATACCAGTGTATTTTTGTTTTAAAAATTAGCATTATTTGCTATAATCTAAGCAAGAATTATGGGCAAATTGTTAAAATCAAAAGCCTTTTTAATAGGAGGAGATATTGTAATATTTTTCCTCTCTTTTTTAATTAGCATTTTAATTCGGCAAAGAACAATTTTTAATTATCAATACTTTAATGAAAACCTGGTTAAGTTCAGTATTTTATTAATTATCTGGCTTTTTGTCTTTTATACTCTCAATCTTTATCATATAAATAAATTTCAGACACGGTTTGATTATTTAAAAAAACAAATTATTGCCATTATTGTATTAAGTGTTGTCAGTACGCTGTTTTTTTACTGGTATCCTCAATATACAAATATTACACCAAAAACAATCCTTATAATTTTTGCCATAACATTTCTAATTTTATGGATAGGATTTCGGACAATAATTTTCTATTTATTAACAAAAACTAAAGAAAATTATTTAATAATTGGAAGCACATATAAAGCCCATAAACTTTTTGAAGAGCTTGTTAAGCAGGGTCCGCAAAATAAAAAAATATTTATTTATTCTGACGCATTTCTTTTTGATATAAAAAGTGACCAAACAAAAATCATTCAGCCGCCTTTGTCTAATTTATTTAATACAGTAAAAGAAGAACGCATTGATAAAATAATTTTAGATAAAGATTTTTCAGAAGCTAATCAGATTATTAATCTATTCTTTTTAGAAATAACTAAAATAAAAAGTGAGTTTTACGAACTCCAGGACTTTTTTGAAAAACACCATCAAAAAATATCTTTGGAAGATTTGGATAAAAGATGGTTTATTTATAATCTTAAACCAAAGCAAAATGTTTATTTATTGGGCAAGCGGGCTGTTGACCTAGCAGTATCTGCTATAGGCTGCGTCTTTGTAAGCGCAATCTTTCCCTTTATCTATACTCTAGTTAAATTAGATTCGAGAGGCCCAGTCATTTACAAACAGGAAAGAATAGGGCAAAATAGAAGGGTGTTTAATATTTATAAATTTCGGACAATGACTCACTCTGATGATAACCTTCAAATCTGCGCTTCAAAAGATGACCAAAGAGTTACCCGTGCTGGAAAGTATCTTAGAAAATTTCATTTAGATGAGCTGCCCCAGTTTGTAAATATCTTACGCGGAGATATAAGCCTTGTTGGGCCAAGGCCAGAGCAGCCTTTAATTGTTGAACAGCTTTCTACACAAATTCAATTTTATAATCAAAGACATCTTATAAAGCCAGGGTTAACTGGCTGGGCGCAAATTAATTTCCCTTACTGCGCCACTTTAGAAGAACACCAAAATAAACTCAAATACGATTTGTATTATCTGAAAAACAAATCACTTATATTTGATATAAAAATCTTTGTTAAAACAATTAATAAAGTCTTTTTCTCAAAATAATACTACAAGATGTACAAGATCCACATACGAGATAGTACAAGATATCAAATCTTGCCTGCCTCGAGCATAGTCGAGGGGGAATCTCGTAATATCTTGTACGCCAATCTTGTAATCTTGTAACCATGAAGACAGAAAATAAAATTTTATTAGCAAATACTGCACGTAATATTGTTCTCGCAGGAATTTTATTAACAATTCCTTTATTTTTTACAACTTATCTTTATAACAGTTTTCGGCTGCCTAAAAATACTTTATTTATCGTCCTAACGACTGTGGCTTTGTTTTTTTCAATCATTTATTTTTTAGAAAAAAAATCAATTGACTGGAAACGGTATAAATTTATTTTAATTTTAACAGGAATATTTTTATTGATTAAAATCGCTTCTTGTGTTTTCAGTACTAATTCTGACATTAGTTTTTGGGGATCATATAATCGTGCTGAAGGTTTACTGTTATGGATATTTTTTATCTTATATTTTATTTTATTGCTATTTAACAATTGGGACAAATCAAAATTAAAATCATATTCATTTGTAATTGTAATTTCTAACATACTCCTGGCTGGATATGGTATTATGCAAAAATTTGAACTTATTCCAGATGTTTGGGCAACTGGAGTGTCAGGACGTGTAATGAGTACAATGGGTAATCCATTGAATTTTAGTTCATATTTGATTTTAACCTTTCCTTTTATCTATTTCTGTTTAATTTATAATAAAAATATTTTTATTAGAATAATAACAGGCATAGGCCTTGGGGTATCAGCTTATGCTTTACTATTAACTGGATCAAGAAGTTCATGGATAGCCTTTTTATTTGCAAACTTCATTGTTTTTACTTTTTATTTTCTTAAAAAAAATAAAAAAATATTTCTCATTCTCATTCTAATAGGAGTAATTTCTGCAGCTGCCTTTAGTTATATCGGATTTAAGCACTTTGATAAATTCGAACAACCAACTATAAAACGACTATTCAGTGTATTTGACCCTGAAGATACTTCAAATAAACAAAGGTGGGTGTTTTGGCAGGGTTCATGGAAAGCTTTTACTCAAAAGCCTGTTCTAGGATGGGGACAGGATTCAGTGGCTTATGCTTTTGATAAAAATTATCCTCCTAAATTAACAGACCTGCCTGAAACTCATATTGACAGGGCTCATAACTGGCATCTTGACGTTTTAGTTATGGAAGGTGCTCTTTCATGGATTTTAACCATGTTTATATTAATCTTTGGGACTTATAAAGCAATCAAACTCATAAATAAAAAAGAAAAAGAAAAATCTGCTGTTGGACTAATATTTGTTTATATAATGGCTGCCTGCCTTTTGCAGTTCTTTTTCATGTTTGCTTTAATATCTCCTCATGTGATAATTATTTTTGCCTTAGCTCTCGTATTAGCCCTCTCATATGATCCCACTAATGAACCAAAAATTTTCAAGTCGAAAATTTTAGAAAAGCTAAAGAAAAATTCAAACTTATATTTAATCTTCGGCATTGGCCTTGCTGCATTTATATTCTTTATTGTTCTTAAACCAATAGTTGCCAATCGAGAATTATCAAGAGCACTTTTTACCCAGGAAAATCTGGAAGTGCAAATGGGCAGAGCAGCTGAAATTATGCCTTCTCAATTTTATAAGCAGCAGTTTGGCTCTCTATATTTAAAATTTGCCAATGAAGGCAGGCTTGATGGGGATGAAATTAGAAGAATAGAAAATGGAAAGAAAGCTTCTGATATTTTTGAACAAGTAGTACCTCAATATCCATATCACTATATAAACTATCAATTTCTGGCTGAAAGCTATGATCTTCAAAGAAATTATGAACTAACTGATGCCACTTTTCAAAAAGCAATAGATAATTTCCCAACTAGACATGATATTTACTGGAAATGGGGTAATTTCCTAAAGATCAGAGGAGAAAATGATCTGGCTATTGAAAAATATAAGAAAGCAA
>Ga0180433_10011808_pt1 | contig 10307 bp, 9 predicted proteins | sample SS_ome_8_FD_132980 | JGI IMG/M metagenome (GOLD analysis project Ga0180433, IMG submission 132980) | Hypersaline lake sediment archaeal communities from the Salton Sea, California, USA - SS_1_D_1 metaG | ecosystem: Environmental > Aquatic > Non-marine Saline and Alkaline > Hypersaline > Sediment...
AGGCCGACCGTTCCAAAAGCGGAAAATACTTCAAAGACGATTTCCAAAAATGGAGCATTCTCTGTGATCGTCAATATAAATAATGCGAAAAGCACGAATAAAAAACTGATCACAATGATGGCCAAAGCTCTTAAAATGGTTTTCATTTTAATCGCCCTTTTGAACACAACCGTCTCGCTTTTTCCCCTTAAAAAGGTGATCGTCGCCAAGATCATCACGATAAACGTTGTCAGTTTAATTCCACTTCCTGTTGACGCGCTTCCGGCTCCGATAAACATCAAAACGATGGTTAACAGGAGGGACGGCGTTGTCATCTGGGCGATATCAAGCGTATTGAATCCGGCAGTTCTCGGTGTCACACCCTGGAAGTAAGCGCCCCACATTTTGTCGGCTAAAGGCAGTCCGCCGAGCGTACCTGGATTCGAGTATTCCAAAATAAAAATCAGCAAGGCGGCTGTCGTATTGATGATCAATGTTCCAACGATCATGAGCTTGGAATGCAGCGATAATGTCCGGAAGTTTCGCTTTGTCCATAAATCCAGCAGAACGGTAAAGCCGATACCCCCTGTAATGAAAAGGCCTGTGATGACAATGTTGACAATCGGGTCGCCCACATATTGAGACAAGTTGTCCGGCCACAGGGAGAACCCCGCATTGTTAAAGGCTGAAATCGTGTTAAACAAACTATGAAACAAGCCTTTTTGCAAACCGTATTCAGGAACCCATCTGATCGAAAGGATCAAAAATGCCACAAATTCTATAACAATGGTGAAAATAAACAAATGCTTGACCAAGCGGACAAGTCCGCCTAAAGAAGTCTGGTTAAATGCTTCTTGAACGAGAATCCGCTGCTGCAGGCCGATTTTTTTGCCGATCATCATGATGACGAGGACGGCAAACGTCATTAAGCCGAGTCCGCCGATTTGAATCAGGCACATAATAACTGTTTGTCCGAAAACCGTAAAATCTGCCCCTGTATCGACAACAACAAGCCCCGTTACCGTAGTTGCAGAGGTGGCCGTGAATAAAGCATCCACCCATGAGATGTAAGTAGTGGAGGCGCCGGGCAGCTTCAATAAACAGGCGCCGATGGCAATGATAATCAAGAAACTGAGCGCCAGCGTCTGCGGCGGACTAATATTGATGATCTTACCTTTTACAAGATTTGAAGAAACCAATTTAGGCATTTTTTCGTTCCTTTCTTCATCCATTCAGTCAAAACATGAATGGAGAAAAAGCAAGGTGATTTCAAATTTAAACGCAGATGGTCATGTTTCAATAATGTCAATAATGTACAGCCAGATACACCGTTTGTCAACAAAAATCAGGAGAATGAAGAGAAGGAATGCGGACGGGTCTTTTGTCCTTTACTAAAGAACAGCGAAGAAAATCAAGAGGAGCAACGCCTGGTTAAATTCTATTATTTTGCATTTCTTTTAAAAATATGACATGGAAAACATTTACTACCTGTTGAAAAAATGGTAGTTTTTAATAGAAATCACCAAAGTGCCGGCGCTTTGGGAAGAAGGCGTTGCTTGATGTTGCCTTTCTTGTACGCTTTCGTCATGACGAATGATGAAAAAAATGATGACTAGGGGGAATTGCTGTGTTGAAAAGAATGTATCGTTCTAAATTGTCAATCTTGGCGGTTAGTCTCGTGATGATGGTTTCGATTTTTCTGCCTTCGTTCCAGGCTAGCGCTCAAACAACCAAAACTGAATCTGTCTACCGCCCGGCTGCGAACGCTTCCTTGTATGCGACTATAACAGGTGCCAGCAAACAGGAGTGGTCGTTCTCGGATATTGAGCTGACGTATCGTCCGAATTCAATCCTGGCGCTGGGAACGGTTGAATTTACATTGCCGTCGGGATTTTCCGCAACAACGAAAGATACCGTGAACGGAAGAGCGTTGACTACAGGGCAAATTTTGAATAACGGAAAAACGGTAAGGCTGCCGCTTACAATTGATCTGTTGGGTATTGCGGAGTTTAAGCTTGTGCTGGCAAACAAAACGCTGCCTGCCGCAGGAAAGTATACATTCCGGGCGGAGAACAGAGTGCTGGGGCTCGGATCGACTTTCTATGCCGAATCTTCAATCGAGGTGCAAAAAAGGGCGACTCCGCCTACACAGCCGTGTAACTGCAAGTAATAGGCAAAAAAGCTCCAAAGACCGAGGTCTTTGGAGCTTTTTATCATTACACATGCAAAAATGCAGGCAGCTGTTCATTTGCGAGGCGGTTGCCGACAAAGAATGAACCGAATTCACCGTACCGGGCGCTTACTTCATCGAAGCGCATTTCATAGACGAGCTTTTTGAACTGGAGCACATCATCTGAAAAGAGCGTGACACCCCACTCATAATCGTCAAATCCGATTGAGCCGGTAATAATCTGTTTCACTTTGCCCGCATAGCCGCGGCCGATCATCCCGTGGCTGCGCATCAAGCTTCTTCTCTCTTCCATAGACAGCATGTACCAGTTGTCATCGCCCGATCTTCTTTTATCCATCGGATAGAAGCAGACATATTTGGCGTTCGGGAGCTCAGGGTACAGGCGCGCACGCACTTGCGGATTTTCGTAAGGGTCTCCCTCGCCGCTTCCCATATAGTTGCTCAGCTCGACAACGGATACGTATGAATAAGCAGGTATCGTGTATTCAGCGAGTTTGGATTTATTGAACTCAAGTTCAATTTGATTTAATTCCTCCATCGTAGGACGCAAAATCATCAGCATGAAGTCCGCTTTTTGGCCGACGATGCTGTATAGCGTGTGGCTTCCGTTTCCTTCTTTTTGAGCAGCTCCCCATTTTTCGAGAAGACCTGTAAATTCGCTGATAATGATCTGGCGCTCATCGCTTGAAAGCATTTTCCATGCGGACCAGTCCATTGTCCGGAAATCGTGAAGGGCATACCAGCCGTCAAGCGTTTGGGCGGCTTCGTTCGTTTTTTGCTGTTCGCTCATTTTGCAATCACTCCCAATTTGTATATACTTGCCTTCATCATATCATAGTTTGCCGCGTTTTATCCGTTTAGAAGATTTGAACAAAAGGTGACGATCTGTCGTATAACTGGGAAAGGCTGTTATATACTAATAGAAGTGTTTAAACCCTGCCGCACTTAAATTAATTTAAAAAAAGCGTTTAAAAAGTGAAAGCATTATAATAAAATACAGAAGGATTGAATTTATATCACAAAAGAGTATGCTTAATAGAGAAATGAAGTATTTGTGACACTTTCAAGGAGGGTATATAGTGGCAGATCTATTTACAACAGTGCAGGAAAAAGTAGCAGGAAAAGGAGTTAAAATCGTATTTCCGGAAGGTATGGACGAGCGCATTCTCAAAGCTGTCAACGATTTGGCCGGAAACAACGTATTAAAGCCGATCCTTGTGGGAAACGAGCAGGAAATCAAAGATAAAGCGAACGGGTTGAATTTGACGCTGGATGGCGTTGACATATACGATCCTCATACATACGAAGGAATGGAAGATCTTGTTCAGGCTTTCGTTGAACGCCGTAAAGGAAAAGCGACGGAAGAACAGGCCCGCCAAATCCTTTTAGATGAGAACTATTTTGGAACGATGCTTGTTTATAAAGGGCTTGCCGACGGTCTTGTCAGCGGTGCGGCTCATTCAACAGCGGATACGGTTCGCCCTGCGCTGCAAATTATTAAAACAAAAGAAGGCGTGAAGAAAACTTCCGGCGTGTTTATCATGGCGCGCGGCGATGAGCAGTATGTATTTGCAGACTGTGCGATCAATATTGCGCCTGACAGTCAGGACCTTGCGGAAATTGCAATCGAAAGTGCGAACACAGCGAAAATGTTCAACATTGACCCTCGTGTCGCCATGCTCAGCTTTTCAACAAAAGGCTCTGCAAAATCAGACGAAACTGAAAAGGTAGCCAATGCGGTTGCGATCGCCAAAGAAAAAGCGCCTGAGCTTACACTGGACGGCGAATTCCAATTTGATGCGGCATTCGTTCCGTCTGTCGCCGAGAAAAAAGCGCCGGACTCCGTCATTAAAGGTGATGCAAACGTATTTGTTTTCCCAAGCCTTGAAGCGGGGAACATCGGCTATAAAATCGCTCAGCGCCTCGGCAACTTCGAAGCGGTCGGTCCGATTCTGCAAGGGCTGAACATGCCTGTAAACGACCTCTCCAGAGGATGCAACGCTGAAGACGTTTATAATCTTGCGCTGATTACGGCAGTTCAAGCGCTGTAATTTGTTTTTGAAAAAGGTGAACCTGAAGAGGTTCGCCTTTTTTTATGCTTCAATCGCTACATTCAGCAGAGATTCCGCCCCTTTCCGACCGGGATCGAGAGGCGGCCACTGACAAAGGTCAAAAGGAAAATCGGAACCCGGAACAAGGCGGTCTTCTCCGATGAGCTTCTTCAAATATGCCGCGCTTTCTTTCTCCCACAGCACGCTGTCAAACCAAAACTTCCGCAAATATTCGCGCGGCGGCGCCGAAAGCGATGAAGAAACGCCGGCCCATTTGTCATATCCTTTGTCCAGTCTTCCGATCTGATAGGGCAAAAAGCCGCCGCCGTGCGCCAGCAGAATTTTCACATTGCGAAAACGGTCTGTAAACCCGCTTAACAAAAGATCAGCGGCGCAAATTGTCGTTTCCCACGGAACGCCGATCAAATTTGGCAGCATCCTGCGGCGAAGCCGCGGATCTTCAGAAAGGAGCGGATGGATAAAGATTATCGCTTTTCTTCTGTCAGCCGTTTCCCAAAACGGTGTAAATGCTTCGTCTGAGAGAAGCATTTGCGAAGCGCCGGGGCCGATAATCGCTCCTTTAAGGCCGTTGTTCATCGCTTCATTCAGGCGCTCGCTCGCCTTTAAAGGGCTGTTCAGCGGGACGGTGCCGAGGCCTGAAAGGCGGCCGTCGTGTTTTTTAACCCATCCGGCAAGCGCTTTGTTGTATACAAAGGACAATTCGTCTGTGATTTCTTCGGCGAGATCGTAAAGGAAAAGCTGGGGAACCGGCGATACCAATGAGTGTGAGACGCCGGCTTCCTGCTGGGCTTCCAAATATAAAGCTTCCTGGTAGAACAGCTCTTTTAATTCAAAGCCCCATTTGTGATTGACCGTCAAAAACTCCGCTTGGCGGCCATCCTTTTTTTCGCGGACGGCGTGGACCTTCTTTTCATTGTCGTCCAGCCAAAGCAGCACATCGTGCGGTATAAAGTGCGTGTGAAGATCATACAAAGCCGATTCCCCCAATTTTTATATTCGTTTCCAGTACCCGATTCTTTCGGAAATATCCCGGGCCGCTTTTTTCACTTGGTATGCGATTTTCGCCTGCCGGGCCTTTATGCGTTCTGCCGGACCTACGACACTGACGGCGTACAACACTCGGCCCGCGTGGTTTCTGATGGGAGCTGAGATGGATGTGACACCATCAATGAATTCCCCGCAACTGACGTCAAACCCGTTTTCTTTAACGGTTTTCAACGCCTCCCTCAATTTGTCCTCGTCTGTAATCGTTTGTTTTGTACAGCTTTTCAAGCCTTCCTTCACATACTCATCCAATATGCCGTCTTCGTCAAAGGCGAGAAGCACCTTGCCCGAGCTTGTGCAATGCATCGGGTTTTGCCGCCCGATATATGAGAGAAGTTCGACAGGGCGGGGGCATTCCGTCCGATTGAGATAAACGACGCTGAGCTCGCGTCGCATCGCAATATGCGACGTTTCGCCGGTCTCTTCTGTCAGCCGTTTGAGGACCGGCTGGGATTCGCGGTTGATTTCAAGAGTGGAGTTGACAATGGTGTTTAACTTCAGAACCGATAAGCCGAGCTTGTATCTTCTGGATTCCGGGTCCTTCATGACAAACCCTTCGCTTTCCAATGTAGTCAAAAGGCGCGATACTGTGCTTTTTCCGAGGCCGAGCGATGAGGCGAGTTCGGTTAGTTTCTTTTCTGGTGTCTCTAATGTAAACGATTGAAGCAGACGAAGTGCATTTTTTACTGAACCGAGCAGCTGGTGGTCCTTTGTCTCAACAGTCATAGGTTCCTCAACTCTCTCCCTTGTTTTCGTTGCCTTTTATTCCATAATATAACATGATTTTAAAAATAAAAAAGCGGAAAATATCAAATTTTCGGAAAAAATGTCTGAGTTGTTCCGCATAGAGGAACATTGCTGTTTTCTTGTCGTTTAAAATCATTTAACTTAATGGAAAGGATTTGAAAAGGAGGATGTTTGTAGAATATGAATGTTCAGACCCCATCGGCAAAACTCGTAAAACCTTTTGACTGTCAGCACTACATAAACGGCAGGTACTTTCCTTCAGAGAACGGCAGTACGTTTGACAACATCAATCCGGCTACACAGGAAATCATCGGGAGCGTTGCGGAAGGAGGCAAAAAAGAGGTCGATCTTGCAGTCGCGGCAGCAAGGCGTGCTTTAAACGGACGCTGGAAAAACATGACCGCTGACGAAAGGATTCGGATCATCAGAAAGGTCGGCGACATCATACTTGAGCGTAAAGACGAACTGGCAAGGCTCGAGACATTGGATACGGGGAAGCCGCTTTCGCTCTCAAGTAATTTAGATATTCCGCGGGCTGCTTTCAACTTTCATTTTTTTGCGGATTTTATGAGAGGAGCCGGAACAGAAGCTTATCAAACTGACGATCTTGCAATCAATTATGCGATCCGCCGTCCGGTCGGCGTCGTCGGGCTGATCAATCCGTGGAACTTGCCGCTGCTTTTGCTGACGTGGAAATTGGCGCCTTGTCTGGCGGCGGGAAATACAGCCGTCATCAAACCGGCTGAACTGACGCCGCTGACAGCAACGCTCCTCGGGGAAATCTGCCATGATGCAGGAATGCCTGACGGAGTCGTCAACATCGTCCACGGGTTTGGGCCTGATTCCGCCGGCGCTGCGCTTTCTGAGCATCCCGATGTTGATGCGATATCTTTCACGGGAGAAACGACAACCGGCAAAATCATTATGGAAGCTGCTTCGAAAACATTAAAGAAACTTTCCTTTGAATTGGGAGGAAAGAACCCGAATATTATTTTTGCCGATGCCGACATGGAGGAAGCCGTCAGCATCTCATTGAAATCGAGTTTCGTCAACCAGGGCGAAGTATGTATGAGCGGCTCCCGCATCTATGTCGAGCGGGAAGCGTATGACGAATTTCTGAACAAGTTCGTTGAGAAAACGAAAGAGCTCAAAGTCGGCGATCCTTTTGATCCGGATACGAATATCGGCGCCTTAATTTCTTCTGAACACACCGAGCGTGTGATGAACTACATCGAATTGGCCAAACGGGAAGGCGGCGTTATTTTAACCGGAGGAAAACGCCCTGAAGGACAGGAATCCGGCTGCTTTCTTGAACCGACGATTATCACCGGACTTTCCCGCAATTCCAGGCTCATCAAAGAAGAAATCTTCGGGCCGGTCGTGACGGTGATTCCGTTCGACGAAGAGGAGGAAGTTATTGCACAGGCTAATGATACACATTACGGATTAAGCGCGACCGTATGGACGAACGACCTCCGCCGGGCGCACCGCGTAGCCGGGCAAATCGAATCGGGCATGGTATGGGTCAACAGCTGGTTTCTCCGCGATCTTCGGACACCGTTTGGCGGCATGAAACAGAGCGGGCTCGGACGAGAAGGAGGCATTCACAGCCTCGAATTCTTCAGCGAATTAACCAATATTTGCATCAAGCTGTAAAAGGAGGAAAACGGATGAATGCCACAGCATTGAAGGATACGGCGCGCCTCTTGTATCTTGCTGAAACAGAGAAGCGCGAGGTTGAAAGAATCACAAAGGACTACCCGGAGCTGACCGTCGAAGAGGCGTATGCGATTCAAGAAGAACTGATTCAACTGAAATTATGGGATGGCAACGGCATTATCGGTCCGAAAATGGGCCTGACAAGCCGGGCGAAAATGGAGCAGATGAACGTCGAGGAGCCGATCTACGGTTATATTTTTGAAGATATGATCGTACCAAACGGCGGAAGCATCCGGATGAACGAGCTGATTCACCCGAAGGTTGAAGCCGAGATTGCTTTTGTGCTTGGAAAGGATATTGAAGGGCCGGGTGTTACAAAGGAGAAGGTCCTTGAAGCCGTTGCTGAATTGATTCCCGTTCTTGAAGTGATTGACAGCCGTTATGAAAACTTCTCATTTACCCTGCCTGATGTCATTGCGGACAATGCGTCATCTTCAAGGGTGGTGTTAGGTGAAAAAGTGAAGATGCCGGACCATTTCAAGCTTGATGAAGCAAAAGTCTCTTTAGTGATAAACGGCGAGGTCAAAGAGCAGGGCACTGGTGCAGCAGTTGTAGGACATCCCGCAAATTCGGCGGCCATGCTCGCCAATATGCTCTCCAGGAAGAAACAAAAGCTTGCGGCCGGAAGCATCATTTTAACGGGCGGTGTAACGGGAGCTGTCATGCTGCAGCCGGGCGACCGCGTTTCAGCACAAGTAGAAGGACTGGGAGATGTATCATTTTCAGTCCAATCATAACCTGAGGTGATCATATGCCGATCGTTCATATTCAATTATTAGAAGGCCGGCCGCCTGAAAAGGTCGAGGAAGTCATTCAAAAAGTGACGGAAACGTTGAGCGCCACCCTTGATGCTCCGAGGGAAAACGTCCGTGTTCTTGTCACCGAAATTCCTAAAAGCCACTGGGGCATAGGCGGAACACCGGTTTCAAAATTAAGACCTTAAAGAAGGCGACGGGAGGAATCTACATGTCAATCGAATTGGCGGCGCTTGTTCCGCATACACCGAGGATGTGCTTTGAAGATAAAACCCCTGACTTTCAAAAAGAGCTGGTCAAAGGGATGAAGCGGCTCTCCGGGATCATCGAAAGAATTCAGCCTGATGCCGTTGTCTTGATTTCCTGTCACTGGACGTCAAGCTTCGATCATCTGATCGATGCGGCTCCCGATCATCAAGGCGTTTTAACAGCTTTGGAGTGCCCGAATTTAATTTCCGATGTTCCGTATTCTTACCCCGGGGACACGGAATTGGCGCTGCAGTTGGCCGAAGCCGGCGCAAAAGAGGGGCTTTCCGTCATTCCTATCAACGATCCCGCCTACTGCTGGGACTACGGGACAGTTGTTCCGCTGCGCTATCTCGTTCCAAAAGGGGATATTCCGGTCATCGATTTATCGGTTACATTGGCGGCGAACCTGGAAGAAACGTATTTGTGGGGCCGGATTGCCGGAAGAGTACTGAAGGAAAGCAGAAAGAAAATCGTGTTCATCAGCAGCGGGGCACTCAGCCACCATTTGGTGAGAGGGCCCGAATGCATGCCGACTTTGGCCGAACAGGCCCTCGATGCTCAATTTTTAACCTATTTAACAGACAACGATCTTATATCTGCTCAGCAGATGCTGCCTCAATATGCTAAAAATGCCGGACTTGAAGCTGGCGGCCGTCACATTGCAATGCTTTTGGGCGTGCTTGAAGACGGATGTAAAAGCACGTTTTACGGATACGGCCAGTCTTCCGGGAGCTCCAATGTCGTCATGGCATTCGAACCTGCGGGGCAAAAAGCTCGCACGCACGCTTTCAATGAAAAAGACACCGTACGTTAAGCTGTTCTCATAATACGATTAGAATCGTGGAGGGAAACATGAAAAATCGTTCAGTTCATCCAGCAGAAATCATGGCGGCCAGCAAATTCAACAAAGTGCATCTGACTGTTTTCCTATGGTGTTTTTTCGCCATCGCCTTTGACGGTTATGATATTGCGATGTACGGCGTCAGCTTGCCGTGGCTGATGGAGGAATGGAGCCTGACCGCCATTCAAGCCGGAGCGATCGGCAGCTATACATTGATCGGTATGATGCTCGGCGCACTTGTTTTTTCACCGCTCGCAGATCAATACGGCCGCAAAAAGGTGTTAGGCTTCTGTATTTTTCTGTTCAGCCTGTTTACGGCATTGGCCGGGCTGATCGATTCTCCGCTTTTGTTTACGATCATGCGGTTTCTTGCTGCTCTTGGAATGGGCGGGTTGATGCCAAATGCGATTTCGCTGATGACCGAATATTCGCCGAAAAAAAACAGAGCGGTGATCGTAGCCGCCATGTATTGCGGCTATTCCGCAGGCGGTGTGCTGGCGTCTCTCGTCGGCATGTTCGCCGTGCCCGGGACAAGCTGGAGAGTGCTGTATCTGATCGGAGCCGTGCCGCTCTTTGTGCTTCCGTTTTTTTTCAGCCGGTTCCCCGAATCTCTGTCATTTTACGTTTTGAAGAAGAAGACGAAAGCGTTGGCTGAGATTCTCAATCAGGTGCATCCGGCGGGACGGTACAGGGAAGACGACAATTATCAA
>Ga0180433_10011809_pt1 | contig 10307 bp, 12 predicted proteins | sample SS_ome_8_FD_132980 | JGI IMG/M metagenome (GOLD analysis project Ga0180433, IMG submission 132980) | Hypersaline lake sediment archaeal communities from the Salton Sea, California, USA - SS_1_D_1 metaG | ecosystem: Environmental > Aquatic > Non-marine Saline and Alkaline > Hypersaline >...
CCAACAACAAATACAATGAAACCAACAAGTTTCCAGTATGTTAATTGTATTTGTTTCCAATCTTTTTCATCAATTACTTTTACCATTATTTATCAGCTCCTCAACTTTCTTTTCAAGCTTTGCTATCCTGTTTATTATTGATTCTCTCCAGTCTGCACATTCTTCATAACCAACCAAATCTGGCATGGTAATCACTTAAAAAGTTTGCTGTATTCAACTGAATTATTGAAAATTTCATTTTCCTTTGATGTTCTAAAATGGCTTCTTACTCTTTCATATGCGGTCGCCATGCAATAAGTAACGGTTCCGCATCCGATGGCAACCAAAACAGCCAATATGTTTCCTATCATTATATCACCACAGTTTATGATTAAACGCCCATTCCAAATCCCCATGATGGGGGTGTTTCTTTCTATTTGCCTTTCTAAGCCTGATCATATTGATTTCCAGTTTCTGATTTCTTCATTTGTTTCAATTACTTGTGAATCTTCTATTTTTGCTCTCAATTTTTTTTTCATAATCTTCACTCTCGTGAACATGATTTTCTGAAAATCCCAGAGAAAAGGAGGGGTTGATTCTCTGGGTAAATTTAATGCCAACAGAATTGGCTCTATTAGGGAGTTTTCCAGCAATGGAAAAGAATGATTTCACTGCATTAAAGAAATAGTTAAATGCAGGAGGAGAGATTTGAACTCTCTGTTCAATGCAGTTGCAGTTGATCATCATTTTTTATCACCTTTCACAAGAACAAGTTTTAATGTATCGTTTGTTATAATTTCAAATTTTGTGCCACGATCAATGCCGAACTGCTTTCTAAATTGGACTGGTATCTGCATTCTTCCTCTATCACCAGCAGTTATTATCAATCCCATACCAACCATTACCATATTTAGGGAAAGGTATATAAATGTTTTTGTATAGTATTTTAAATAGTTATGTCACACCAAATAGGTAATAAAAAAATAATAAAGAAATTCATGAAAGAACTAGACAAAAAAGGACTCTGCGAACAGAGCAAAAAAAAATACAGATACACATTGAATAAATTTCTGAAAATAAATAAAATTAATTTTGACAGAATAACAAAGAGTCATATCGACAAATTCTTTTTTTCATTAAAAAACAATGAGAATTTATCGGACGAAACAAAAGAAGATTACTGGATAAGATTCAGGGTATTTCTGGGGTGGATAAAACCAAAATATGATTTGAGAAATTACAAATTCTACACAAGGAAAAAAAGAAAACTACCAGATGATATATTAAACATAAATGAAATAAGAAAGATAATATCGTGTGCTGAAACAATCAGGAACAGGGCTATGATGTCGGTCTTATATGACTCTGGATGCAGACCGTCAGAACTTGTGGGGTTGAGAAAAAATGATGTTGTTTTTGATGAAAATGGAATGATAATAAATTTCAACGGGAAAACTGGCGAAAGAAGAATAAGGGTCATAACAACAACCGACTCTGACAAGATACTGAATGATTATTTCACAAAGGATTTTGGTATTAACGAAAGAATATTTGGGATAACAATAGAAAGGTTAAATCATATAGTCAAGAAAATATCAAAAATGGCTGGGATAAAGAAAAGAGTATATCCGTATTTATTCAGACATTCAAGGGCAACACACCTCGCACAACATTTGACAGAGCAACAAATGAAAATATATTTTGGCTGGATTATGGGAAGCAGAATGGTGCAGACTTATGTACATTTAAGTTGCAGAGATCTTGATGAAACTGTTTTTGAACTGAACAACAAAGAGCCGTTTATTTTTATACAGTCAGATGCATTCAAAGAATTTTTATACAGGATGTATCAGAAATGGCGGGAAAAAAAGAAAAGAACACATAAGATTATATATTGAAAAATCATAACTGCTTTTTCAATTTCTGTATTTCCTTATTCATATTTGTTTGTGTTAATATCAATCTTCTGTAATGCCCTTTTATGCATAAATCAGGCAAAGTCACTTTTTCCAGATTTGAAAATGGAATACTTAGTTTTATTCCGTTCCTTGTTATTATCTGCATCTTTTTCTTGCTTGTCATGATTATCACCCCTTTACCGCTCTGTATATGTAATAACCAGAAACCACTCCTATTATCAGACCGAAATATTTCATCATTGTCATTGAATACACGCTTACTATAAGTCCTGTTACAGGCAGTGCAACAAAATAGACTGATGCTATGAAGACTGCATAAGCGAGGTTGTGGGTCTTGTTGTGTGTAATGAGCATCATTATTGCTCCGACCATCCAAAAGAAAATTCCGTAAGGAATATACTGGTTAAATAATACTATGTAAAACTGCTTTATTTCCCCTGTTGTTATGTAGTTAAACAACTGCTCTGATAGATATGCCATATTTTTCATCCTCCCAATACATTAGGTCTGTTCCTAACAAATTCTATAAGTGCAATACCTATGATTATTCCTGTGATAGATTGCAAAAATAATATTAGCGAGTCTATGAAACTCTGTGTCGCCGAACTTGTATTGTAAAGTGGCATAAAGTATATCTTTACCCAGCCCCACGATAGAGCATCCCATACTCTGTTCATGACACCAACTGATGCTTGTATCTGTTCTGTTTCACTCATTGCATCTATACTATCAGAAGATACATCAGGTAACAGTTCATTTTCATAATAGATATCACCGTATAAACTTGATACTGTAACTAATCCTATACCAGCCTGTATGCATATAATCAGCAATGCTATCTGGACTGCTCTCATATCTTATTCACCACCTTGTTTCAAATATATTATAATCGCAAGTATTCCCAAGAATACCATGAAAACTATAAAGACTGTTTCTATGACCAGCCATCCGATTCCCCAGAAAAATAGCAACATAGTCAGACTCAAAACAACACCAGCAACAAGTGTCTTTCTTGTTGCTATTCCGCCTATCAGCACGATTGCACCCATAGATATAAGTTGCAACCACATAGCACCTATGCCGAGATCAAACACCGAACTGGCAAAGACGCTGACTGAATAAGTGACTGGTGAGTTGCCGAATGTTTCATGCAGTATTGAGAAATCAACATAAAATGATTCACTCGTATAGTTTGTGGTATTATATGCAAGATTGACCGAACTTGTATTGTCATAACTTGCAAACTGGAACTGTGTGCCGTTTCCGAAATATGTTGTTATATTCAACTGCTGGGTCTGGTTGGTCGCATCCTCATATCTTATATTCAGTTGCGTCCTGTTGTCAGACATCCAAGCATTCATGAGTATATTGTCTGAAATCAGCAATGCGTCAGAGGTCATATCCATCTCTGTCTGACCAAGCTCTTTCTCTGCTGGGACTGTTACATAAAGAGTCCCGAATTCCGTGTAAGTTGAATCGCTGTCATAAGTTCTTAAGTAGTATTCGGAATCTTCCATAAGATATCCAGAGAAATAATGTGATGCATCAAAATATCCCTCTGTAATTATTATCGGTGTGGACTGGATTGTCTTGTAAACCTGAAGTTTTGAATCATAATAATCAACATCAATCATATGAAAATCTATACGATCAACTGCATACTCATAAGCATCAACAACATAAAAGTTAAGGTTTCCCCTATCCACTTCTTCCTGATACAACTGGCGTGAATAGTAAACATCAGCAGAGTATTTCACCCTTAATGAAGCCCTGTCTATGTATTCTTTTGTTGCAACAAGAATGTCCGTGTCGCCATCCTCTATTGTTATATAATCCTCGCCCCTGTCACAGTGTATTATCGCCATCAGTGTTGAATTTGTCGGATACATGCTTTCGCCAGTAACTTCATCAAGTGAATGGATCTTTGTGTATGCATTTATCTGGGTGTAATCATCTATCTCTATTATGTTTTCTGTTGCTGTTTCATTGTAGTCATTGTTCACAATATAGTTTCCAAAATTTACTGTGAAGTCGCTCAAGCCAGTATTGTTCACAACCACATAATAGCCGTCTGTCGTGTTTATCCACACATCCGAAACATTGTCTATGTCAACATCAGAGAGATCTGTTTTCACATATTCATTCGCAACAATGCTTGTGAAATTCAAGGTCGTGATGTTGGTTGATGTTGTTATGTTTTTCTGGAATGCGAATGTTGATATATCTGTGCATGCAATAAGCGGGTTTACCGTAAGCGTTTCAGATGTATTTGAAACTGTAAAGTTAGATCCGATGTCACATATTATGTCATGAGTCCCGAGCTCTGGCTCAAAAATATATGGGGGTGTAACCAGAGAATCATCCGCATATAACTTAATTGTTGCGTTCTCATTTGCTGTGCATTGGAGGGTTGTGGATTGCCCCTCTGAAAGTTCCCAGCCATTGGAACTTGTGAGGACAAGATTTGCCTCTGCCTTGTTCACATTATAAATATCAGAAGATGAAACTGCCGATTCCGAATTTGCATCTATCCCTATGAATTTATACGAGAATGTTGTAGCCCAAGCGTCAAGATCATATGTGAATGTTTCCTGATCTGGATTTGTCAATTCATATAATGTCTGGACTTCTGTCGCAGAAAGTTCCCTCTCGTAAACCCGCACATCATCTATTGTTGCGTTTATGTGCCTTCCAGTACTGTCAGATCCTATCAGTAAATTGGTTGCTGTGTTCGGGGTTGTCCCTTTGATTCCAGCGCTTGCTGTTGCATTGAGTTGCCCGTCTATATATAATCTTACTTTTCCGTCCCCGCCAGCACTAATGCTTTTCCAGGTCATGAACAGGTGGTGTGTTTTTCCTGTTAAAACCGAATTGGGGTATGACTTCGTCAAGGAGGTGTAATGACCAGTGCTGTTATATACAGCGGGAAAGAAACTTTGCGTGTCTTCTACATATACTAAACCAGCATTGTACGGCTTGTAAAACAGATATCGAAAGAAGGGGCTTCCGTCTGCGGTGTTACTTCCAAATGTCGCCCATCCGCCTATACTGATTTCATCCAATCCTTCCATCTCTGTTATGTCCCCGCATTCCAATCTCTGGTTGTTTGCTGTTCCGTCAAACCTTCCAGCACCCTCATAAGTTCCGCCCACGATCATGTTGGTGTCATGGATTGCTGTCCCAGTATTTTCTTCAAGCCTGTAATGGGCGTAAAGGTATTGGGTGTTTACTGGATAGTCTGACACCATTTCCTGCTGTATTTGAGCTTGTGTCAGGGGTGTGTTCCAGAAGCCGACATTGTCGATTGTCCCGTTAAATTCATGTGTCGGGTTTCCGTCATCATGAGTCCCTATAAAAGTATTTTCATTATCCTGCCATGCTGTCGTGTCTATTCCGTATGGCATTGTTGCTGATGCTTCATAAATCCCATTTTTGTATGAAACTACATGAGTGCCATTATACACGCCAGTGACATAAGTCCACGTTTCCCTTGTTATTCCTGCCCCCCCGTTTGTATATGACCATCCTGTTGCTGTTCCGTTCCTTCCCGAATAAAACTGTATTATATTACTGCTCGAGATTCTGAGAAGGAAAAATCTGTTGTCGTCAGTTGTGTCCCATCTTCCAGCTATTACGTTGAAATCGCTGTCATCAGCGACCCAGACCCATGCCGAAATCGTGCATCCATTTGTACATAAGTTATAAAATTCTGTGTTTGTTCCTATTGTCACATAATCATTACTGTCAGTCCCTTCAAGTTCAAGACCATAACCATATTTCCCAGTTGCCCACTCATTGCCATCACCAGTCAAAGTTCCGTCATAAGCAGTATATCCATTGAAACTTCCAATATTATTATTTCCGCTCAAATCAGGTACATGAGTATTATTCCAGTCATTGTTGAACTTCCAGTAGCCGACAAGCCCAGAATTATCCATACCAACTGGGATCATTGTATAGTTTGCCAGAGTTCCAGTGTTGTTATGCTCGATATAAGATGTTGAAATAATATAATCTGAAGTATTCCATGTGACATTGAACTCAATATCAATCGGGTAAGTTCTTGGTGATGACGGCGACACTGATCCCGAATCATAAGAAATTGAACTGACAATCGGAAAAATGCACATAAATGAAAACAAGCCAACTATGAATAGGGGAATTCTTTTTTCTTTTTCTATAATTGGTATTGTTACCTTAACCATACACACCATTCTCCTGTTCCCTCACACTTGCCTTCACAACCCAGACGAGTATCAAAATAACGATGAAGGCGAATGAATAATAAAAAATACTGATGTTGAGGTCATACTCCTCGTTCACATCATCAACATCAACTTCCTGACCATACATCGGGGTTTCGGTCATGTCCTTGAAGATGTTGCCTATCACTTCATGCGGATAAGCCAGCATGATCCACACTATCGCAAGTGTCAGTATGACACCGAGCCCCAATACAAATTCGTAAAATCCCATCAGTATCCATACCCCCCATAAGGAACTGATGTCCTTTCTTTTTCATAGAGCAGTTTCAATATTATGTAGACAAACGGGATCGCTATGAGTATATACCAGACAAGTTTTGATGAAGACCAGAAGAAATTGGCTTTGGTTTCATATTCGTTTCCAGTGATTCCCTGAGTGTTGTTCGGGTTCAGTGATTTCATCAAAGGATGCATGTGGACTCCTATTATCAGGTTCCCGATAAACCATATTATGCCTATAATAAAAACCAATACTATTACATTCAATGCCACATTGGGCAGTTCAAAAGTTTCCATAAATATCACTTCAGCAAATCTTCTGACTTAGCCATCTGGTGCTTTATTGTTTTTTCATATGTCTTGAGGTTGTTGCTCGAAGATGAAAGATAAGCATTCAGATTAGGGAATGGTATTACTATCCTTGATGGTCTTGGAATCACAATCGGCTCTGGGATTGGTATATGGGGTGGTCTGGGCATATTCACCAGTGGTTTTTGTGTAAGTTGTGTCAGTTGTTTCTCCTGCTGTGCGAGTGCCTGAATAGCTAAAGTGCCAATTTCTTGTAATTGAACTGTTTTTTGCGTTTGTTTTGTCATTTCTGCATATCTCTGCATGTAAACATTCTGTGCAATCTGGGTGTTGGCAATCAGTTTTTCCTGTTTTCTTATTATCGCATCTGGACGGACTATTACTCTGCTTCTTGATTCTTCCTTATTTTTTTTCCTGACTTTTGGCTGTTTCAAAACAGCAGTTGGCGATGTTGTCTTTGATGCTTGAACAGAACTTGGGGCAACCTGTCGCAATACTTTGTTTGCCCTTTTTGAATATTCGCTGACCTGCTTTTCAACTGCATTTGACGATGCAAGAGATGATATTGTGGGCAATGCGAGTGATGGAACTATTCTGCCAACATTTCCAGTATTCACGCTTCCAGTCAGCTTTGCGTTTGACAACTGCCTTAAGGCATTCATCCTTTGGTTAAGGAGGTTTAGTTTTGTTTTTGTTATTGTATTTACAGAAGGGGTTTTTGTCTGGGTTGATGGTTTTTTTGTGGACGGTCTGAATATTGACTCAAGATTGCCTTTCATCTTGTTGAGTAGAGATGGCTTTATTTCGGCTTCCTTATAACTATACTTGAATGCGGTTGTCTTCGGAGTTGTTTTTGTTCCTGACAATGATATTGTTTTTGCCATCTTTCCTTCGCCTATAGCAAGGTTCTTGTTATACATGTGAATTTCATTGTAAACGTTTTTTGTTGTTATTTTTTTCGGCTTATTGAAAATACTGCCCTGTTTTTCAAGTGCGAATGTTGAATCTGATTTTCCAGATTTTATGTAAAGTTTTGAGCCTTTTGTCTTCATGCCTGATATTTCGTCTGGAATTCCGCCAGCGTCTTTCAGCTTGTTCATGCTGGTCTTCCATGAACTTTCGATGTTTGATGTTCTTCTTAACTGGCCTGATCTGATTTTGTTGTTAAGCAAAGTATACTGGTCATCAAGCCTTGTTGTTGATGTTTTTTTAAACTTGAATATGACATCGCTACCTGTTTTTGTTTTGACTGACATGGTTCTTGCTTCGAGGAGCATCTTTGTCACATCCTGTGAACGCATTGCTATTGTCTGCGATTTAATCTTTATGTTCCCGACTTTCTGCTTTGGAATCTGTATCTCGTATTCTGTTGTCTTCATTCCATTGGAAGTGGTTGTCTTGCCGACAATTTTTCCCCTTATCCAGCCTTGATTTGTCTTCAGCTCCACTTCGCCTATGCGACCTGTCGTTTCATATTTTACTTTCCCTGATTCTCTCGTGACCGATTCAAGTTTTTTTCTCAGGAACTTTGCCCTTGCTTCCTGAACTTCAAGATCAACCTTTTCTGGCTTCTTGCCGACTTTTCCTGTTGATGGTTTTGCCAGTTTTGAACCATATCTGAATCCTTTAATCATAGCAAAAGTCTGAAGACCCGCCTCAGTAAGAATTGCACCCGCTTCTTCGTAATCACCTTTCTTGATTGCCTTGTATGATTTTGAACCAACAGAATAACCATACAAACCACCAAGTCCTATTCCAGCACCGCTAATTGCCATAGAACCCAATCTGCTTCCAGCTATTCTTGTTCCTAATGCAGTGGCACCCAACTTAGATGTAGCAAAACCCAAACCAGCAGAACCAAGAAAATATGTTCCAAGTATCCCAGGGGGACTTTTTGTCAATGCACCAAGCATATCATTAAAAACATATTGCATTTTTGGGGTCACTGACGCTTCTCGTGTTTTTAATTTAACTATATCGCTTGGTTTTTTTCCATCTGGCAGATAAGACCACAAATATTTTAAAGACTTACCAGACATGAATGTATGGGCATGAAGACCTATTTTTTCTTTGGTTGTCAAATTGTCATAGAACTTGTCAAACTGCTTTTTCCTCTCAATTTCTGATTCATGAGCCTGTTCAAAAAAGTTTTTAAGTCTATCTTTTCTTATATTATTTATGTTAGAAGTAGGAGAAGTTGTTTTGTATGTTTTGTTCGCTGGAATAGCCATATTTTTTGGATTTAGATATGGTCGCAAATCAGCCCGCAAGGAATTAAAAGCGACACGATCCAAGTAAGGGCTTGAATTGTATTTATTTATGTAGAAGTCAATGGGTGCGACTTTTTTCTTGAACATCTTTGGTTGGCTTTTGAAATCTTTCTCATACATCTTCTGAAGTGCGATCGCATCAGAAACAGCTTCTGTCGGGACTATGAAAGTTGCTTCCTTGCTTTTTTTGTAGTCTTCCTCTGATATGAGTCCTATCTTCCTTGCGACCCCAGATGAAACCTCAATAGCACCGCCTTTCAATACCATCTCTCTCATTTTCTGTTCCTGTGCTTTCTGTTCCTTTATTTCCAGTGCTTTTTTTGCTATCTTGTCGCCATGTAATGCCCTTTCTTCTAAAGCTCTTGTGCTTGTTTGGGATGCGACTGCCATAGCAACATCATCTGCTGTCGGCTTCTGCTCTGACTTCTGCAACTGACCAATTCCTATGTCCTCGTATTTTCCAGCATCGGTCTGGGCGTATATGCGGGTCACCTGTTTTTCCTTTGGTATCTTGCCTTTCTTTGTTTCAACTGGCGTGACCGCCAAAACTTCGCCAGTATATGTCTTTTCGGTTTCCTGAACTTGTTTCTTTGCTGGAATGACTGTCTGTGTGGACATGAATCTTTGCTTGAACATTTCTTTTATTTCAGGGGGGGCATTTTTGGTTACCTGAACAAGAAGTTCTGGATTCCTTATTCTTGTGTGTTGGGGATTCTGTCGCCATGCAACAACTTCATTGCCAAGAAACATCTTGATATCTTCCTTAGAGCCGTAAACTTCCCTGACCTCACCAGCGAGTATTCTTCTTTTCGCTTCCTGTGGTGTCAAAGCGGAATACTCGCCTGTGGATGGGTCTTTGACCAGAAACTGGGCGTATTTTTCCTTTTCTGGAGAATAAGCATAAGTGGTCTGCAATGAATTAAGTGGATCATCGCTTCCATGTGTTTTTATGCTTGGCATTTCACATCACCGAAAGATTTAAATATGTTATTGTCAGAAATCATAATTGAGGGATGGGCTGGTATGAAAAATGTGAAACTTTTTGGAAAAACAATAATACTGTTTTCAATAATTTCATTTTTAATTGGGGTTTTCCATCCGTTTTCTGACGCAGTAATGTTTGAAGTGTTGATAGGATCTATAATTTTTTGTGTAGTGGGTCTGTTTATGACTTTATATGAAAAAGACCGCAAAACATCAAAAAAAGACAAATTGGATGTGGGTTTCTTTATATCCTTTTTGTTTCTGGGGGCGATTTTGTCCAATTTTTTAAATATATATTTAATATATTTAAGTATTGTATCTGCCTTTTTGATAGTATTTGCATCAAGAAAAGTTCTTTTCAA
>Ga0180433_10011810_pt1 | contig 10307 bp, 20 predicted proteins | sample SS_ome_8_FD_132980 | JGI IMG/M metagenome (GOLD analysis project Ga0180433, IMG submission 132980) | Hypersaline lake sediment archaeal communities from the Salton Sea, California, USA - SS_1_D_1 metaG | ecosystem: Environmental > Aquatic > Non-marine Saline and Alkaline > Hypersaline >...
CAGTAGACGGAGACATAGGTGATCTATCGGGGTTGACGAATCTGGTGTATTTGTATCTCAACTCCACCTCGGTAGACGGAGACATAGGTGATCTGAGCGGGCTGACGAATCTGGTGTATTTGTATCTCAACTCCACCTCGGTAGACGGAGACATAGGTGATCTGAGCGGGCTGACGAATCTGGTGAGTTTGTATCTCAACTCCACATCGGTAGACGGAGACATAGGTGATCTGAGCGGGCTGACGAATCTGGTGAGTTTGGGGCTATACTCCACCTCAGTAGACGGAGACATAGGTGATCTGAGCGGGTTGACGAATCTGGTGTATTTGCGGCTATACTCCACCTCAGTAGACGGAGACATAGGTGATCTGAGCGGGTTGACGAATCTGGTGTATTTGGGGCTATACTCCACATCGGTATCGGACACGCTGAGCGAACTCTCCGGCATAACCGATATAGATTACCTGTATGTATATAATACATCGTGCGATGGATGGGATGATGTGACACTGAGCAATAATTGGGCTGCTGATGATGTATGCGATATCCAAGCTCAGGATTGCGGATGGGACAGCACGAGTGTGGATCAGATATTGATAGATCTGGCGGCGATGGTAACCGGATCGGATGATGGCAGTTTAGTCATCGGCGGTGGAGTCATAAATCCAAACGATGCGAGAACCAGCGCGTCAGATGCAGCGAAAACGACCCTGATAAATAACGGGTGGGACATAACAGTCAACGAATAGGAGATGATAATGAGATTTATAGAGGAGGATTACATGAGTAAAATTTGGTTTTCACTTTGGCATATACCAGTATCCGCTACATTGATGTTTTGCCTTGTGTGGGCACAGGCAGTCTACATGCCTTTGTGGATAGCGGTGATCCTCGCCCTACTGGTCACGATTGGCATCGGTGCATGGTATGAGTATAATGAGTATACAGGTAATCGGAGTGAGACAGATATGGTGTTTAATATTTTAGGAGCATCGATTGGTGGGGTAGCGGTTCCACTGACTCAGGCTCATTGGGGATGGCATGCTCATGTGGGGCATGTGGGTGTGCTCGGTGTGATGTTTGTACTGTTGTGTGGAGCAGGTTTGGTTCAGAAGTTTAGAAAATGATTTCAACGATTGTGCGGGGAATTCACGATATGTGTAATAATACAAAATGTGTAAGTACAGTATCTCCATATATGATTAAATTAAAAGAATTGACAGGTAGTATAGATTTCAGGAAATTAGATAGAATTTCGATAAATGATGTAATAAATGCAGATAATTGTGGATCAACTTTATATGGATACCCAATATTTCATAGTGATAAAGTTACAGTAATAAAGGCAATTTTGGAAAAAGGAAGTGAATTCCCTGCCCATTTTCATAAAGGACGTACATCTATTCTAGTAGATTCAGGGGCTCTAGAGGTGCTGTGTGAAGCTATGATTGCGATAACAGGAGAAACAATTTCAGTGGGGCCTTCAGTAGTGCTAAATCCTGGGGATTTTGTTGTTTTCCCAGAAAAAGTTACCCATAGTTTAAAGGCAATTGAAAAGGTGGAATTTCTTGGAATTACCATAAATGGAGAGGATAAAAGAGATGGCTAACGGAACCCCTGCGCCTAACGGGTGGAGTGAATGGAGCAAATATGTTTTAAAAGAGCTAGATAGACTAAACACATGTTTAACAGAAGTCAACAATAATGTTACAGAAATCAAAGTGGAGATTGCTACATTAAAGGTAAAATCAGGGCTCTGGGGAGCTGCGGCAGGTACAATCCCAGTAGTGATTGCTATAGCAATTGCACTTATAAAAGGATTTCTATAAAATACTTGACATTTGAGATTTATTGATTATACTGATAGGTAGTATTTTATTCACAAACCTATAAAGGAGTAAAAATGAGTTTGATCGGAGATGTACAGAAAAAGGTTGAATCACTGGAAAATCAAATGGGTATCCTACAGGATACAATGATCCAACTGAATCAAAGAGTTCTCGAACATACAGCAAAATCTGAACCCAAGACTGTTGGTAATGTTCCTGCCCAGAATACACACAAGATTGCTGTGTTGGAAGGGTCAGTAACAGCTGAAATTGGCAGAATTGATTCAATTTTGGCGGATTTGAAATTGGGTATTAGCACGGCACGTCAGGAAACTGAGAAAATTAAAGGCCAAGTATGCAAACAAGATTCAAAATCTTCCTCCCCAAATCCTACCAGTAAAAGGAAGTATACCAAACGTAAGACCACATCTAAAAAGGTAAACTAATGTTTATTTTGAAGATAGTTATTAGATATGGTAAGTACCTGATAGCTTTAATAGGATTAGTATTTGGTCTGAAATTATTCAAAGGGACTTTTGATGGTAATTCTTCAGACATGAAAGATCCTGAGAAACCTTCCCCAGAAGAAATTGATTCCCAAGTTAAGGATGAAGTGGCCATAAAAAAGGCTGAGTTTGAAGCAAAGAAAAAACGAATACTTGACAGATTGGAAAATGACAGTGACATTACTGAGGAGCAAATTGATAAACTATTGGAGAATTTAAGAGAGGCTGGATTATGAGTATTTTATTGACTCTTTTGTTATTGTTACAAATCCGACCTGTAATTATACCTGCTGATTCCACTAGTGTTGACCCATGGGTTGTCCAATCTGTAAGAATTACGGCAGACACATGGAAGCGTATAATGGCAGCGACAGAATTATTACCTGTAGTCCAAGCTGAAAGAGATTCATTGTTGGAAGAAGCAGTAAGGGCGAAAAGGTTGTTAGAAATTGAAACAGAAACATCAAAATATTGGAATCAAAAAGCTATCGATTGGAATCAAAAAGCTACCAATAGTAGGATTTGGGGGATTGTCTGGGGAGCTGTAGCAGCAACTGGATATCATTTAGCGGAAGATTACATACACAGTAGATCAGATTAGGGAGTTGACATGTCATTAGCAATCGTTATTATACTGTATATTTTGGGAATTTTATCCCATTTTGCCTATCGGTTTTGGGAGTGGTCTGAAGCCAATCCCCTAAAAAATATCTGGGATTATTTCATTAAATTTAAACGACACAATATTGTCACCATTATCATTCAGGTTATGTTTGGTGGTTGGTGGATTGGGCAACTGACCATAGGTGGGATTACTATTTCTGAGACTGTTCCTGTCAATTGGGCATTAGCTTTGGTGATGGGTTGGGTGTCAGATTCATATGTCAAGGCAAACATACATAAGGTTCCTGTCCTGAAGTCTATAGGAGATGACAGTAATGGTGGGAAAAGGTGATCGTAATAGAACAACAGACAGAGTAAAATTCAGAGAACATTATGACCATATAGATTGGGGTGATACAGTATGCCAAGACGAGGACATCCAGGCCGCGGAGACAGAGGAGATTGTGGTAAGACAAGATTAAGGGATGGCACTGGAAAAGGTAAAGGTAACCGATTCGTCAATACCAGACAAAAATAATGAGTAAAAATATGCGCTTTAGAGTGCATATTTTTAGTCAAAGCGCACAAATATGCACATAGGGAGATCTGAATGTTGTATTTTATCCAACAACAAGGGGGAGGTAGATATATCAAGATTGGATGTACAAATAATATTAAAACACGTATTACACAGTTACAGACTGGTTCTCCAGAAAGGCTGAAGGTATTACTAGTTGTAAATGATGCTGGAAGGGAGGTCGAACAGGAAGTACATAAGTTATTTGCTTCCCAACATTATGGTGGGGAGTGGTATATTCCTGATGATCAATTGATATCTTATATTGACAAATGTAACGAAAGGCCTGATATTGTACACTATAGACAACCTTCTCCAAGGGAAGAAATGAGATCAATTATGCGTGAGCTAAAGAAAGGTGTAGGAGTTTGAGAGTATTTATGGATTGTGATGGTGTTCTGTGTGATTTCACAGGAGGTGTATATGATTGGTTTGGGGTTGACAGGGAAGAGTGGCCTAAACCAGGTAAACCTGACATAGATAATCGTATCAGGGACATGATAGGTGTCCCCGTAAACGTTTTCTGGAAATCATTGACCTATGACTTCTGGATGAATTTACATCCTACTGATTTTGGTAGGAGAATCTGGTATCCCTTACATGATTGGTTGGATAGTGGGAGAGATTTGTTCATACTGACGAATCCTGTAGGCAGGGATAGTATACAGGCCAGACAGGATTGGATTCGGGAACATATAGGGCCATCTTGGGTTCGGAAAACTATTTTTTGTGGGCCTAAATTTGTATGTGCCAATCCTGATTCTATCTTGGTGGATGATCTGGAGAAGAATGTGGATCTGTTTAGAGCTGCAGGTGGGCATGCGGTTTTGGTGCCGCAACCATGGAATTCATTGCATGATTTTGAGGGTGATAAGGCAGAGTATGTATTACAACAGGTCAAATTAATCATTGAAAAAGGAGAAGGTAATGGCTGAAGAAATTGGTGCATTTGTACATGGAGAAATCTCTGACACACGTATGGAAAAGATTATGGTCGGTATGCAAGATGAAGAGTTGAAGGAATGGAAACGTAAGGGACAGGATTATGCTGATTATGATGGATCAAATGCTCTGGCAAATTTTGATCGTATTGCGGAACGATCTGATATGGACCCATCCCAAGTATTGATGATCTATTGTGAAAAACACATGGATGCAATCTGGAAGTGGACAAAACGTAAGACGACAGCCACAGAAGATATCAGGGGAAGGATAAAAGATGTACGGGTATATATGGCTCTCCTGAGAGCATTGGTGGATCGATACTATGAACGAGAAAATGTGGTCAAAAGTAATGGTAATGATCTTGGTAAAATTAAACAGGAGGTTAAGCCAGGATGGTAAAGAAATCTGATGATCCTAAAACGCAAGCTTTTGAAGCTGTCATGGGGAAGATCAGAAAATCCTTTGGGGATGGTGTAATACTGACATCGGAAGACTTACAACCGAAACCAGCAGAAGCATTATCAACAGGATTGGTGGGTTTGGATTATGCTTTGGGGATTGGTGGGGTAGCCAGAGGAAGGGTTGTAGAATTTTTTGGTAAGGAAGGTGGGGGAAAATCTTTGTTGGCTTTCTATGCCATGGCTGAAACCCAAAGACATGGTGGTCGGGTTGCCTTGATAGACTTAGAAAATGTATTTGATCCCCAATGGTGTGCCTTGACTACGGGAGCAGATGTTACTGATGAAAATTCTTGGGTGTTGCTCCAACCTAAAGATGGAGAATCTGCATTACAGATCTGTCACGATTTAGTATTGTCAAATGCTTTGGATATGATCGTGGTTGATTCAGTGGCTGGGTTGGTTACCAAGGCAGAAGCTAAGGGAAATATTGGAGATGTTCAGATAGGTTCCCAAGCAAGGTTGATGTCTCAGGGATTAAGAATGATGGCCAGAGATATTAATCAGAGCAAGACATGTGTTATATTTATTAATCAGCTCCGAACCAAGATAGGGATTGGTGGGTATGGCCAATTATTGGAAACAACAACTGGGGGTAAAGCTCTCAGGTTTTGGGCCTCCCAAAGGGTGTCTGTGACACAAGGTAAGGTGATAAAGCAGGGAGACAAAGTTATAGGTCAGGAGATGAGGGTCAAGGTTATAAAAAACAAGACATCTGTTCCTTATAGAACTGCTGAATTTACATTGTTGTATTGTAAAGGATTGGATAAGGATCTAGACTTGATTGAAACTGGGTTACAGGTAGATGTACTGGAAAGAGCGGGTTCGTGGCTACAGTTTGGGGACGAAAAGTGCCAAGGTGCTAATGGGTTGGCAAAAAAATTGAATGAAGATCCTGAATTGAGAAGGACGTTGAAATCCCAGATTTATACCGAGATTAAGAAGAGAGCTGTGGTGGTATTACCCGAGAAAGGTGGGAAAAATCAGGAAAAACCAAAAAAAAAGTGAAAAAAAGTGAATTTTTATGTAAAAAGTGTTATTTTACTATTGACTTTTCCTGAAAAAAGTGTATATTAACTAACGTTAGCAACATTTGAGACACACACCTTCTAAGGGAGCGATAAAATGAGGCGGTTTGGAGTTGAAATTGAAGCAAAAGGTTTGACCAGACCCAATGTGGTTGAACTATTGAACCTAGCTGGTATCCCTGCATATGATGCTGGTTATTCACACAGAACTTCGACCACCCAGTGGAAGGTTGTATCTGATGCATCTCTTACTGGAATGTATACTTTTGAAGTTGTTTCACCCATTTTGGAAGGTGAAGATGGTTTTGCACAACTGAAAAAGGTATGTGAAGTCTTGAATCGGGCTGGTGCTGGTGTCAATAAGAGTTGTGGAATCCACGTCCACATCGATGCTGCTGGCCTGACTAAAGATTGGGTCTGGAATGTAGTAGATCGGTACTTTCGTTATGTAGAAACAATTGATTCATTTATGCCTGCCTCCCGTAGGAAAAGCAATAACAAATATTGTAAAGACATGCGAAAATATAATATTGATGAACTGAAAAATGCTACAACTATCCAGGAGATGGCTGGGATGGTCGAGGTTCTTCATAGGTATTCAGACCATCGTAGGTACCGTAAGGTGAATCTTCAGGCTTACCTGCGTCATGGTACGATTGAGTTTCGCCAGCATAGTGGTAGTTTAAACTATACTAAGATTTCAAACTGGATCAAATTCTGTGATCAGTTTGTCTCATCTTCCAAACCTGGATCGGTACGAACTTCCTCAACCAATAATGGTCGTCGTTATAATATGACTCGCAAGATGAGGGAGATTTATGAATCCATGCATTATTACCGTACTTATGCGAGTTTAGCCTCTGAGTTTGGGATGGCTGAGAAATCGATTCGTGCTTATATAACCAAAATGCGGTCAAATGGTACCCAGATAGAGAAAGTTTACGCATCTCATAGTAAGGCTTATTACTACAGGGTAGTTGGGGATTCTGAAGTATCTTCAGAGACCCAAAGAACTGTAGATCCTTCTTCTGATTCATTATGGCGCGGCATTGATCCTAACATCGTAACATACTACAATAACAGAATCGCTGCCTTGGCAGCGTAAGGAGAATGTAAAATGTCACAGCAAATAGTAAAACATGAAGCACGTAAGGTTCTGGAACAGCTTAGGGGTGGGTCAATGCAACCCAAAGAAAGTTTAGATGATTATATACGAAGTGTGGCCGAACGGGTGGAGGTGTTGATTGAAACAAATTTTGAGGATGAACCTACTCAGTGTGAAGAGTATCTGGTAGGTATCTTGATTCTGATGAACTTGATACCGGATGACGTGAATACCGAGGATTTTGAACAGGCAATGGAAACCTATAATACACTTTCAATAGTGGAGGTCATGGATGGATAATGTAGCACCATATTTATCACATAGAGTGGCTGAAATAAGGCAGGTAGGGTTGGATCACATAATGAGGTATGATGGGAAACCCTACCTCTGGGGTGGAGATGATCCTGTTGGTGGGTTTGACTGTAGTGGTCTGGTGTGCGAATATTGTAAATCAATGGGTATCCTCCCCAGAAAAGAACGTCTCACAGCTAACGGATTATATTGGTATTTCCAGCAGCAATACCCAGAGGTTTGTTCACATATTAATGGTGCTAAAGAATTACCACCTTGGGGAGAATGTGGGGATCTGGTATTCTTTTTCTGGAAACCAGATTGGACCACTGAACAACGTATTTCTCACGTGGAAATTTGTCTGAATAATTATCAGACCATAGGTGCCAGCGGAGGGGGATCTGACTGTATTGATGCTCAGGTTGCTATAGATAAAAATGCGTTTATCAAGGTGAGACCTTTGAGAGTTTCGAATGTTGTTGCATATGTCAGAGTGTATGATATAATAATGGATAAATGGTTTTCAAAGGAGAAGTAAAATGAAGATTGTTCTTGTAATTTTAGTAGTTGGATTGTTTATTGTAGGGTGTTCCCCTAATGTAACTATTCCTGAACAAAGAGAGGTTTCTATGGATGTTGAAAAGGCTCCCCAGGTTCCTGATAATGTATTGCTGTGGATTACCAGACCTGAAAAATCAGAGGGATGGTATGTTAATACATTTCTGGGTGATGTGATACATTGCAGGACTAGGGAACAGGTTTTGAATGAAGTGGACCATTTTATATCACCATCATAAGAGGGATGATCATGGTAGAGGTAGGATTTATGGTTATGGGATTTCTCGCTGGGTTTTTATATTGTGAAGGCCGTTGGAGGCAACATGCGAGAGGATGTACGTTTGTGAATTCTTGGGGAGAACGTTTTATGGTAAGGAAAGTGAGCAGAAAAGGGTAATGATGGAGCCAAGAATTGATTGGATAAAAACACCATTAAATAAGTATACGTTTAGACCACCTAGAATTCGTAATTGGGTAGAGGATGTCATAGACGGATATACCCTGAATTTATTTGCAGGTACTGAGCACCTTTTTTCCCCAGATGGCGGATTTACTACTGTGAGAAATGATATCAGGGAAAATATGCCTGCAGATTATCATATGGATGCTCTGGAATTTTTAATGGGCTGGAAAGGAGATAAATTTGATACAATCTTACTAGATCCCCCATATAGATACCGTAAATCTATGGAAATGTACGAAGGAGCTATTAGAAGTCCGTTTAAGGCTGTCAAAGATGTTATTGTGAGGCAGTTGAACCCCAAAGGTATAGTAGTTACCTTTGGATATCACAGTGTGAGTATGGGAAGTGGTCGGGGATTTGAAGTAGAACGATTGGCCATTTTTTCTCATGGAGGGGCAATTCATGATACAATAGCTACTGTGGAAAGAATGGTAAAACAACCTACAATTTTATATTTACACTAAATATTTTAATAGAAAGAGGCTGGAAATGGATTGGTCAGAAACAGGATTGAGCGAGTGGCAGTCATGGGAGACATTTGATGTAAAGCCAGAAGATGCAATAGAGTGGGATCGATATGGAATATCGGCAAGGGAGGCCTCTGGGTTAGAAGAGAAGGGTATCACACATAATCATTTCTACCGAATGGCAAGTGCTGGAATACCTGAAAATCGTATTTTATCCTATGTGAAAAATACCAGATCATTCAAACCTGATGAAATTGAAGAATTGATTATATATGGAGGATATACTGAATCTGAACTGGAATCTTTAGCTCTTGAAGTCAATGCAGATATTGAGACAGAATTTAACAGACAACGAAGTGGAGCTGTTCAAGAAGATTATAAGGAAAAACCTAGACAAAGGGCTTGTGCAGATTATAGGTTGGGTACAGATATTCTGGAATTTATAAAGAAACATAACCTGAATGAAATGGATGTGGTTGACACCCTTTATGAGAATCATTTTGAAGATGTGATGACTACGATATCACAATTTTCCCCAGATGAAGAAAATTATGTGGTTTTTGGGGAATATGAATTAGATAGGATATGGGTTGAGAATTACAGATTGGGTGAGATTTTGGAAGATGCAACCCCAGCAACTTGGGGATATCTTGAAGATAATATCGAAGGTACATTGCATGGGACATCGGAAGTATCGTCTGGAATAGGATATGGGACATGTATTGGGGTAGTAATGCCTAACAGTATTGCCTTGGAACATTTAGAAAATTTGGTAGAAAGCAATTAATATGGCCAAGTCAATTAAAGTATTCGGGTCTGCCATTGACAGGCCAGGATATGGTATGGTGAGAGTGATTATTGCTACAACCAGCAGAAGTAGGGTACATGAAATTCTCGGGGAACGGTTAGGTCAGAAGAAGAAGGAGATTAGAAAGTTGTGGGTTCGCTCTCTAGATCCCCAAGAAAAGAAAGTTGTAAAGAATATTAAACATGTTCCATTGTGGGCTACCTCTTTGATGGGGTATGACTTCTCTCCCATACCTCTTGACAAAGATGGGTGGATTGTTTATGATGTACTCTAGTTGAAGTGGATTGGGTAGTTTAACTGGAAGGAGTATTGAATGCAGAGACGTGATTTTGTCAAATCATTGGTTAAGTTAGTGGTGGTATTTGTTGGAACTTTTCTTCCATGGAGAAAAGATGCAAATGCTGTAGATTTGACTGATTGGAGGAATCATACCGAGACAGAAGGGGATAGAACAGCACGAAGGTTTATGAATACACCAAAAACTTTTACAGTAGATCCCAGAGCATTTGGGTATCCTTCTACTGGTAGAAGTTATATGTAGAATTTAAAAGGAGAATTAAAATGGGAATAGGAATGCCTGGATTGCCTGAAATTATGATGATTGGCCTAGTTGTATTACTATTATTTGGAGCAAAACGTATACCAGAGGTGATGAAAGGTTTTGGGGAA
>Ga0180433_10011811_pt1 | contig 10305 bp, 17 predicted proteins | sample SS_ome_8_FD_132980 | JGI IMG/M metagenome (GOLD analysis project Ga0180433, IMG submission 132980) | Hypersaline lake sediment archaeal communities from the Salton Sea, California, USA - SS_1_D_1 metaG | ecosystem: Environmental > Aquatic > Non-marine Saline and Alkaline > Hypersaline >...
AGTTCTTGTACCCGAAGGCTTCGACGTACAACTTGCAGCGAGCGGTCGTGAGTTTGGGCATCGCGTCTCTCCTCACCCCTACTACGCGAGAAGTGACGCTCTGCAACCTCAGGGAGGAGGAAGTGGGATCTGCCGAGCCCGGACGTCCTCGAGGACGTAGATGGTCCGGGGAGGGTCAGTCAAACCCTCGGGGATCTTGTCCTCCCCCACGACGTTGCCGTCGAAGGCGATCAAGAACGCCCCGTCGTCCACCGTGTACTCGTGAGACACGCGAGGCACCCCCCCGCTTTGCCACTTGACCCCGGTCCCCTTGAAGAAGTCCCGGAGGACCCGCGTGTGGTTCTTGATGAGGAATCGGAAGCGGATGGTGTCATCCCCATCGAGGGCGACGCAGCGGACCTTGGAGTGCCGCATCCCCTGCATGGTCTCCACCGCGACGACCGCAGCCCCCACGACCTCGATGTTGTACTGCTGGTCCTTGGGGACCGGCTTGTCCGGCGGGGGAAACAGAACGTAGATCTCAGCCATCTTGTAGGAGCCTCACGTCCTTCTGGCGAACCCGACGAGCCGCCTCCTTGAGAGCCTCCTCGTCGAGGACGTTCCGCTTCGGATCGATCACACCCATCTTCTCGAGTTCCTCCTCCGCATAGATGAGCATCTTCATCGTGATGTCGGTGGGGGTCTCGAAGGGAACCTCCCCCTTCTTCGAGATGGCCTCGTCAGGGTTCACCACCGACCCCGACGCCGCCGCGAACTGGGACAACTGGGTCCAGAGTCGGAACTGCCCCGAGGAATCCCCCTGCGACGCCATGATCGGCATGTGAACCACCGTGATCATCATCGGCGTCGAGGGCCCTCCCTGAGCCGCGATGTCCAGGGCCAGATTCCGACCTTCCTCCGCGATGCGATCCTTGAGTTCCGACGCCGCCGCATAGAAGACCACGATGGGGTCGATGCCCGGCAACACGTTGACCGGCACATCGTAGTCGACCATCTCCCCCGTCGGAACCCAGCCCGCGAAGGGATCGACCGGCTTCGCCTTCCTCGGCGCGAACGTGTCGCCGGACGCCCCGGTCTGGATGACGTTGAACTTGCGACCGAGACCTCCCGTGCGACCCCCCTTACGCATCGCCACCGCCGCATCCCCCATCAGGTACCAGGCCCGAGCCTCTGGCATGAGGAGAGGGGCCTCGTCCTGGAAGACGAGGTGCTCCGTGGATTCGAGGAGACGAGGGGTCTCCCCGAACATCTTGGGGTCTGAGTCGGTGACTCGAAGGTGGCCGTCGTCCGCCATCGTCGCTACTCCTTGTCGGGGATCGGCTGCTGCCAGTAGCCCAGAGCCGCCTCACGGGCCGGACGTCGCCGTTCCCTCTCCTCCGCGACCCGTGCCGCCTTCTCGGGATCCAGCGTGTCCTCCATGAAGATCATGCCGTCCACGTCGTCACGGCGGTCCTGGACGCCACTGAGGGTGACGGATCCGTCTTCGTGTTCGGTGACCTCGAGGGCGAGCCCCAACGGATGGAGGAAGCCCCGGTTCAGTTCGTGGAGGTATCCGAAGTCGACGAACTCCTTGATGTCGATTCGCTTGACTGGCACAGCTCGATCTCCTTCTCGTCGGCGTTCACGGCACCCTTGAGGGTCCGTGCCCATCGGTGGAGGGCTTCCGCCGCTCCGTGTTCACCCATGTTTCGGCGGACCATCGCCGCCCCTTCCATGTCCTCGATGGCCTTGCGGATGTTCTTCAGCATCAGCCCTCGGTCCGTACTTCCAGGGGTTCCCAGTCGCACGTCCTGACCGTGCCGGGACACGCGAGGATCCAGGACTTCCCCGACGGCACGTGGAGCATGATCACCCCCTGCCCCGTGTGGAGGCAGTTGAAGGCACCCCGCAAGGGGCTCGGAGCGCCCTCCCGGTACTCGATGGGGTCCCACTCGCAGGAGGACTTGGGGATGCCCGGACACGCGAGGGCCCAGCTCTCGCCGGTCACCCCGTTCCAACGGACCGCCGGGTCCTCATCCGACTCGAGGACCTCGAACCACCCCTCCTCGGAGTAGAGGTCCGGGTTCTGGATCTCCGCCTTCGCGTTGTGGTGAACCACCACGGCGGTGATGAACGCCATCCCGAACGCGAACGCGAACGCGAGAGCCGCCGTCTGTGCCCTTGTGAGTTGCCATCGAAGTTCGTTCACGGTTTCCTCCAGTCGTACAGGACCCCCCGCTCCTTGCGACGGTCTGCCCTGATCACTGTCGCTCGGTGAGCCGCCCGCAAGGAATCAAGAACCACCTGATTCTCGTCACAGGCGAAGGCCGTGCTCTGGTGGAACTCCATGTGCTTGACCAACGCAGCGAGGACGTGAGCCGTGGTCCAGCCGTGCCACCCCTCCTCGGGTGACCCCTTGTGGAAGATGAGCGGCGGTGCCGCCTCCGACCCGTCTGGGTTCAGCAGCCGGTAGGTGTAGGCGTCGTCCGTGATCTCCTCGACGATCTCGAGATCATCGTGGGGAACCGCCGGTTCGATCCCCGGTGAGAACTCCAGGTCCCCCTCCTGGACGATGTTCCCCTCCCCGTCGACGAGCGTGATGTGTCCCGTGGCGGGCTGCTCGTGAGACCCCAGATCGCTCCAGTCGAAGGACAGATCGAAGCTGGGGCACGAGAAGGTCCAGTCGAACTCTTTCGGGGGCCACAGGACTCCGGACCCGCCACAGGAACGGCACACGACCTGCCCCGCGTCGACGGTGATGCTCGTGCTGTAGGGGTTTGGTGGGTTGTAGAAGGAATGGGGAACTTGGCCGGAGCCACCACACACAGGGCAACGGGAAGGCTGGCAGTCGGACATGGGATCACCTCGTGGAGGGACCATACCCGCCGTCTATCGGAAGAGGGCTTCCGTCTCTCGGATCATCTTGTGCAGCCAGCACCCACGGCGATGGTCCGTGTCCGCATCCCTCTGGAACTTGTTGGGGTCGAGCCCCAGGCAAGCAGGACAGCACTCGGCACGACGACCCGATCGGGAAACCGTGAACCTCGGATGCTCCCCACACCACTCGTAGCGGCGAAGCAGCCCGAGGACACGGCTCTTCGTGGCATCCGACTGCTTCTTGAGGTTCCCCCGCCGTTGCTTGAGATCCCGCACCTCCTTGTCGAGTTCCTTGATGCGGGCTTCGGCACCACCGTACTTGGTGGTCATCTGCTGGAGTTCACCGACGATCCTGTTGACCCGCATCGCCAGCTTGTTCCGCTTCGGGGGTGTGTAGGTGGGGTCGTCTAGCGTCTTGGTGACCTGGGCGATGAGAGCCCGAACCTTCTCGACCTCGTCCTGGTCCCCGACCTCCGCAAAAGCCTTGGTCAGCCGTGCAGCCTCGGCCTTGAGGTCCATGACTTCGACCTGAAGCCCGTCGCGTTCGAGGAGGGCGTTGTCGCGTTCCGCCTTGACCCCCTCGTAGAGGTCGTCCTTGGCCGCGAGAGTCGCTGTCGTCTTGACGACCTCGTCCTCCTTCTCTTTGGCGTACTCCCACAGGCCGTCGATCTCCTTCTGGAGGGCATCGACCTTCTCCGGGTTCGCATACGTCTGCGAACCCACGTTGCCGTGGATGAGGAGCCGGGTCAGGAGGAAGGTGGTGGGATCGAGGAGGACGCCTGGACGCCTCTCCGCCAAGCGGAGAAGCCCCTCCAGGACGTGCAGGCGTTCCTCTTCGGTGACCGGAACAAGCCCCAGGGAGGGAGGGGTGTGAGGGGCACGGGTTTCATCCCCCTCCACTCCCTGGGACTCCTGGTCCCGGATTGCCGGGTCCATGTCCATTCTACTGATCCTCGCTCACCGCGACAGCGCTCCCGGCACCGTTGTCGGTGTCGGACAGCCCGTCCTTGATGCCGCCGACGGCATCCTTGAGGGCACCCCGGACCACGCCGCCGACGAGATCCGCCGCCTGCTTGACCTCGGGGTCCTCGGAGACCGCCTTGAGGGCTTCGCCCAGGAACGGCTTGATGCCCGCCGCCGCCAGACCCGTCTGGAGGATCGTCTGCGGCAGACCGCCGATGGCCTCGCCCTCGCCGTTCTCGCCCATCCCGCTGACCTGCAGGATCTTGACGTCGTGGGCGACGTTGGCGACCGGGGCCATGATCTCGTGGACGACCTCGGGGGCACGCTCGATGGCCGCGAGGGCGACCGCCTGGAAGATGAGCCGGTTGTCGAGCGCGTTCTCGGCCTCGACCGCCAGCCTGCGGGCCTCGGCCTGAGCCTTGCCCTCTTCGAGGAGAGCCTCGGCCAGCTTCTTCTTGGCCTCCGCCTGCTGGTCCGCCGCCTCGAAGTCGGCCTCGGCGCGGGTCTTGATGTTCATCGCGTAGGCGTTGGCCTCGATCTCGATGGCGTCGGCGTCACCTTGGGCGACCGCCTTCTTCGCGTCGGCGTGACCCTTGGACTCCGCGACCTCGGCTTCCGCAAGGTGCCGCTTGGCGTCACGCTCACCCTCCGCCTTCTTGGCCTCGACGTAAGCCGCCTTGTCCGCGTCGATCTTCTCGCGCTGCGCGTCCTCCTCGGCCTTGATGACCACGACCTGACGAGCACGATCGGCCTCCGCCTTCTCCTTGACGGTGACGATGGCCTCCTCGGCGTCCTTCTGCTCCGCTTCCTTGCGGGCCTGTTCCGCACGGGCGACCGCCTCCTCGGCACGCCGCAGGGCGACCGCCTCCTGACGCTCGACCTCGGCTTCCTCGATCGCCTGCTGCCGCTTCTCGTCCGCGACCTTGATCGCCTGCTCCTTCTCGATCTTCGCCGCCTCGACCGCCTTGTTCTTCTTGATCTCGGCCTCCTGCTCGCGGCGCTGGGCCTCCTCCTCGGCCTCACGCTTGGCCGCTTCCTCCGCGACCTTGAGGGCGTCCGCCTTGGCCTGGGCAATGGCGACCTCCTTGGCCTTGGAGATCTCCGCCTCCTCGACCTTGCGGGCCTCCTCGATCTGGGCCTCCTTGATCGCCCGAGCCTGTGCGGCCTCCTTCTCCGCGACCGCCTGCTCCTGGGTCAGGACCTCCTGCTTGGTCGCCGCCGCCTGCTGGGCCTCGTACTCGGCCACCTGACGCGCCTGGTCGGCCTCCTTCTGGGCCTTCTCGTAGTCCAGGGTCAGCTCCTGCTCACGGGCGGAGAGGTCCCGCTTCTGGCGGGCGATCTCGTTGGTCTTCTCGATGTCGTTCGTCTCGGTGCGGGCCTTCTCGACGATCTCGGAGACCTTGCGCTGCCCCTCGGCGTCGAACATGTCTCCCTCGGTCCCGCCGAACTCACCCTGCGAGACGTGGGGGATGGACACGGCGGTCAGGGTCAGGCCGAACCGGGCGAGGTCCTTCTGGAGCAGCAACTGCACGCGCTCTTCGAACTTCTCCTTGTCCGCGTTGAGTTCCACGAACTCGAACTCGAACACCGCCGTGCGGAGCGCCGCCTGGACCAGCTTGTCCGCCTTCTGCTTGACCGCGTCCTTCATCGAGAACTTCTTCTCACCCCGCTGGAGCAACCCCGCCGTCTGGTTGGGGATGCCGAGCTTCTGGCTCGCCAGGATGATCTGGTCCTCGTTGTTGCCGTCGACGTGGACGGACAACTCACCCTCGAGTTCCACCGGGATGCGGTCCTTGGACGGCAGCGCCGCGTTGGCCGACCCCGCCTTCCACGAGATCGGGATCTGCACGACCTCGAGGGGGATCAGCTTGTGCTTGTTGAAGATGGGGATGACGAACGTGCCACCGCCGACGACGACCTTCGGCTTCTGCTTCGTCCCCTCCTCCGTCTTCTCCTTCGTCGTCGAACCCGTGACCACCACCGCCTGGTCCGCCTCGGGGACGACCCGGAACTTGGCGAGGATCACCAAGATCCCCACCACGATGATGACAAGGGCAACCGCCCCGATTCCGACCGCGATCAACAGCTCCATGTGACTTGCCTCCTCACGTTTTGTTGGCCTATCTCATCCTCTCCGCCACGTAGCGGAGGTTCTCCTTGTCGTAGTCCACCAGCATGACCGGCGTCCCCCTCGGGATCTCCGGTCGTCCCGGCCCCGTCACCGCATCCACCCACCGGGAAGGTCCGATCAGCACCTGTCCCCCCTTCTCCGTGATCGTGGACGCCGCCTCCCCCTCCGCTCCGACCTCCTTCGAACCCTTCCTCGCCGTGGAGATGTGGCCCGGCAGGAGACGGTTGAGGAACTTGGCGAGACGACCCGTGAGGACCGCCGCGAGGATGAAGTTGCCGAACACCAGGAAGAAGTTCACGAGCGTCGGCATCACCGGGACGATGACGACCATCTTCACGATGGCACTCGAGATGAGCCCAATCGTGCCGAAGAGCATGAGGAACGTGAGCGCGAGGATCGTCAGGGGAGCCTTGCCGAACCCCAGGAACGCCATCGCGTTGCCGATGAACGTCGCCTGCTCTCCGAGGTCCCCGTCGAGGTCGATGTCCACCTCGAGGTCCACGTCACCATCCCCATCGATGTCCACGTCGGCGTCGATGGCATCCGGCAGGAATCCCAGGAACACCTGTAGCGACGAGAAGACCGCCGCGACGGCGAGGGCGAACAGGTAGATCAGATTGTTCCAGGTGGTCAGCCAGCCGATGATCTCTTCCACGACGACTCCTGTGTCCCTATACGGACATCCCTACGCGTTGTTCCCTCACATCAGACCCTGCGGGGCGGAAAGATCAGGAGGGGTCCTCCATCTTGTCGTAGGGGTCGAACCAGTCATCCGACAGTTGCGAGATCCGAATGAGCGCCCGCTTGTCGACGGGGTCGTACTCGGCACGGATGGCCATGTCCGGGTTGCCCCCGTCATCGATCCACGGGAAGACCTCCCCGACGATGGCCTCCACGTGCCCGTAGAGCCGCTCCGTCTCCGCGACGAGCCGCTCGGGCTCCTGGATCTCGATCACCACCATCGGGAAGTGGGGAACACCCTCACACTCGAGGTCCGCCACCTCCTGAGGGGTCTTGCCCCTGTACTTGTGCTCGCCGTCGTGGCTCTCGACGGTCATGAACCCGTTGTCGTTGAGCCACTTGACGACCTTGCGGATGTTCGGGTCGAGTTCCTTGTAGGGGACGTTGCTCATCGTTTCCGGTCCAGTTCGTTCCGGTAGAAGTTGAGGAGGTCCTCGGGGACGTCGTCCCTCGGCACGTCCTCGTAGAAGACCACACACCGAGCCGGGAACTTCTCGGGGTGCTTGGAGTCCACGACCAGGGCCACCGCGTCCGGCAGATCCGGGTCCACGTTGAAGCGAACCGGAGTCTGCATGGGAATCCCCACCTGAGGGAGTCCCGGAATACCGACGAGGTGGTCGGGCTCCACGTCCTCGGGGAACCCGATGTCCTTGGCGGCACGGGGTGAGATCCGCACCCCGTCATCGAGGAGGTCCCACTCCCAGATGTTCCAGACGGCTCGGCACACCACGGGGTGTGTCACCACCTTGGTTACGATGTCCTCGACCTCGATAGCGCGAGGCACCCCCCGCACCCTCCGCATGTAGATGTAGGTCATCAGATATCGTCCTCCTCCGACGGCTGCTCCTCCTTCCAGAAGACCTCCGTCAGGTAGCCATCGACCCACGCCCGGCCCTCCGGCTCCGTGAACACGGGCACGTTGACCTTCTCTGCCGCCCAGACCATCCGCGACACCGTGGCGCTCTTGATGGTCTTCCCGTCATGCTCGTACTCGATCTTCAGGTCCTCGCCGGGCGACGCCCCGCCCATGAGCTTCACCTCGCCGCCGGAGCGGTCCAGCTTCACCGGGACCTCCTTCGGCTGCTTGCAGATGACCGTCCCGAGTCGGAGGTGGGCATCGAGGTCCTCCCAGGGCTCCCCCTTCTCGCGGAGCATCTCCCGGACGAGGCCCGAGTGCTTCCGGTGCAACTGCTTGGCGGAGAAGTGGGCCCTCCCGACCATGTGGACGGAGTTCCGAATCCAATCAAGCTGCCTCCAGACGAGGTAGTTCGCCACCTCGTGCCGGGGGTAGTTGGCGACACGGGCGTCGAAGAAGGCGATCTTCCCCGCGTGCTTCGTCCCCACGAACATCTGCTGGAAGCGGTGGTTGAACGCCGCCGTGGCGATGCTCGCCGCAACCGAGGCGACCTTCTGCACCCGGTAGTCGAACCAGGACTCCGTGTCGTAGCGGTCCCAGTCGGTGAGCAGGATGCTGATCTCGTCGCTCTGGATGTAGGCGAACGCCGCACCCTGGATCTTCTCGCAGAGCGCAACCGCCGCCGTCTCCATGCAGTCCATCAGCGTGGGGTCGAAGGGGCGTGACATGCCCTTGGTCAGCGTGTGAAAGGCTTTTCCGTCCACGCGGATGATGACCGGGACCCGGCGGGCGAGCTTGGTCTGCGAGACCTGCTCGTATTCCTTCATCCTGCTTGCGAGTGTGTTGGCCATCAGCGTCCTCCTGCCCCTCCCTACGCCGGAGGAGTTCGGACGCTACCCCCCTAGTTTGTCTATACAGGGTCTCCAGGTAGGAGGATTCGATGTCCGATCTACGGAAGAAGTTGATCCGTCTGGCCCACGAGGACGAGGAACTCCGTCCGAAGCTCCTTCCTCTCCTTCGGGAAGCCGCAGGCATGCGTCCCAGCGACAAGACTGGGACGGCGGGACTCATCGTAGGCATGGCCCGGAGACTGCCGGGGAAGAAGAACTTCTTGGCACGTGGTGAGGACGGGGTCGTGATCACAAGGGACGACGGGAGTCGGGCTAGCATCACTCCTCTCCGGACGAGAGATGGGATCTCCGGGTTCGCCGTCGACGACGGGGATGGGAGATCCCACAGGTTCGTCTTTCCCGACGGCGTCCTCTACGGGGGAAAGCGCATGATGAACTGGTTTGCTCCTTCCCGCTCCGGTCCCGATCTCCGACTCCCCTCCCCGATCATCGTTCGTGCCGTCCAGCAGACGACATCCAACGTCCTTGCGTTCCTAAGCTAGACGCTACCCCCTACAGGCAGGAATAGGAGCCACACCAGCGGTAGCCGCAGTGGCAGATCGACTTGCCCATCCCCTCCTCGTCGCAGATGCGGTCCCACTCCTCGGGAGTCTTGTCGGGGACGGGGGATGGCGGGAAGCCTCCCGGCGGAGGGTCCTTCGGAGGTGGGGCGTTCAGACGATCCCGGACTTGCTCCAGGAGGCAGGGGTGCTTGCGGAGGGCCTCGACGACCCGGTCTGCGTGGTCCGTCATGCCTCGGCGGGCTCCTTGTTCCCGAAGATGCGGTCCCACCCGTCGCGGTACGCCTTGGAGTTGGCCCGACACGGCCCCTCGTGCCCCGTCTCCGACGTTTCCATCGAGGACATGCCCCCACACCCCAGGGTGGTGACCTCGGCGTCCAGGAGGGGCGTTCCCTCACGATGCGAGAGGGACACGACCTCGTCGGTCATGATCGGTTCGCCGGGCTTGACGGGACTGAGTTGACGGGGCTCGACACCGTTCTCGTCGATGTAGAGACCACGGACCCCACCCTTGTCGCTGACCTGCAGGGGGAGCAGGACGCCCTTGCGTGTCTTGGTGCTATCGTCTCCCACGCTTACCTCCTCCTCGGTCCCTCCGCTCCATGTCCATCTTGACGGGCGACGCCTTCAGCTCTGACGGCAGTTCCAGCTTCAACTTGCCCTTCTTGCGTCGGTAGAAGACGGAGGGCTCGGACACCATCGGCTTGCGCTGCTTCATGACAGGTACTCCCCTGAAGGGCTCACCCTACCCCCTGCCATAGAAAAGACACCGAACACCCTCATCTCTTCATGCGCTGGATGTGATCGTCGTAGTGCCGCCAGGGCAACCGAACACGGTCCCACGGGAACGACTCGAAGTAGAATTTCGGACCGTTCCCTTCGTAGAACACCTCCACCGTGACCTCATCGGGTGCGGCGAAGTGGACGTCTGTTGCGAGCCACGTCCCATCGTCCCCCACGATGAGGATGGTGTCCCCCTCGCGGACCAAGTACCGAGCAGCACGCCCGATCGCCGGTCCAAGGTGCTCCGTGTCCGGGTCGTCCTGCAGGTAGAGCGCCTTGGACGCAAGGCGAAGCGGTGTGAGAAGGGTCGTCCGCACGTTCTCGTCGAGCAGATCCATCCCCTACCCCTTGAAGAACTCGTCCGCGTGGACGAACTGGAACCCACACCGCTGGGCGAACGTGGCGTCCGACTTGAGATCTCCCACCATGATGCAGTCGCCGGGGTTCAGCTTGTACTTCTCGATGAACTCGACCCCACGCCCCGGCATCGGCTTGCGGCAGTAGCACTGCGGCACCCCGGCCTTGTGCGGGCAGAAGGTGTGCTCGATCTCCACACCGAGCAGG
>Ga0180433_10011812_pt1 | contig 10304 bp, 5 predicted proteins | sample SS_ome_8_FD_132980 | JGI IMG/M metagenome (GOLD analysis project Ga0180433, IMG submission 132980) | Hypersaline lake sediment archaeal communities from the Salton Sea, California, USA - SS_1_D_1 metaG | ecosystem: Environmental > Aquatic > Non-marine Saline and Alkaline > Hypersaline > Sediment...
AAAGCCAAGCCCGCCACGAACGCACACCTTCATCGCAGCGACGCCTATAACAAACTAAAAACTCAAGACTCAAAACGCAAAACTGAAGATGATTGGCCCATGTACAGACGAGACGGGCAGCGAAGCAGATACACAAAAATGGATGTACCCTCCGATCTGCACGAAAAATGGGAGATCGATCTGGCCTGTCGGGGATCGCAACCGGTAATAGTCGGTGACAGGCTTTGGGTCGCCGAGAAAGACGTCCATCGAATCCGCTGTCTCAGCGCTGCCGGCGGACGAGACATCTGGAGTTTCACAGCCGGCGGGAGGATCGACTCGACGCCCACCGTTTACAATGGCCTCGTGCTGTTCGGCTGCCGGGACGGATCTGTCTATTGCCTGCGAGCAAGCGACGGCGAACTTGTATGGCGCTTCGGCGCGGCCCCGAAAGATCGGCGGATAATGTCTTACGGGCAGCTCGAATCTCTCTGGCCCGTCCAGGGTAGCGTGCTCGAACAGGATGGAATCGTCTATTTCGCCGCCGGGCGTTCATCGTTCCTCGATGGCGGCATAATTGTCTACGGCCTTGACGCCAAAACCGGCCGCGTGCTTTATACGCACGTGCTGGAAGGACCCTGGCCCGATATCCTCAAAGACACGGGAACTCCCTTTGCGATGGAAGGCGCGCTGCCGGACCTGATCGTCAGCGACGGCAAGGACCTGTACATGCAGCGGATCAAATTCGACGCAAGACTCAACCGCCTCGATACGACGCAGGAAAGCTCTCTCGGCGAGCTGGACATGGGCGCACATCACCTTGTCGCCACCGGCGGATTCCTCGACGACACGGGCTTCGACCGGCTCTATTGGATGTACAGCCGGCGCTGGCCCGGATTCTACTTCTCGCAACACTCGCCCAAGGCCGGTCAGCTCGTCGTCTTCGACAAGAGCACAACTTATGCCGTGAAGTATTTTTATCGCCGTCACCAGTGGAGTCCTTTGTTCATTCCGGGAGAGCAGGGGTATCTGTTGTTCGCCGACGACGTCGACAACGAGCCGGTCCTTCAGGACAAAAAGAAGATGCCCAAAGCCATCGACTGGCTGCCTAAGGAGGCCTACAGCGACAAGCACCGCCGGGGCGGTCGCGGGGTCGAAAAGGGTACCGGCTACCTGCGGCAATACCCGGCCAAGTGGCAGAAGATGGTGCCGCTTCGCATCCGCGCTATGGTCCTTGCGGGCGATTATCTGTTCGCGGCCGGATTGCCCGACGTAGTCGATCCGGCCGATCCAATGGCCGCCATCGAGGGACGTAAAGGCTCGCTGCTTCAGGTCTTCTCGACGAAAGACGGCTCGCTTGTGAACTCTCACTCTCTGGAATCGCCGCCCGCCTTCGACGGCATGTCCGCCGCGCACGGCCGGCTATATCTGGCCACACTCGACGGCAAGATTATTTGTTTCAGCGAAGGCGGGAGGCTAGCGCAGAATTAAATGATGGTGGGGCAAGCCCCATCCTACCGAGCCTTTAGGGCATTATCGGATTTTCGATAGTGAACGCTGCGGGCAGGACGGCGCTGCGGCCGTCGGGAGAACTCAGCGCTATATCGTAGATTCCCCGGGGCAGACCCGCGGGAACGAGAACCTCGATGCTGCCGGACATGCCTGCCCTGAGCGTGCCGAATGGGTCAATTGCCGTTATTTCGACGGGCGTGTCGTTGAGACGCACATCGTGTCCGACCGGGAAATTGAGTCCTTCGATCGTTAGCGTCACCGTCACGGGAACCGTGTTGTCTATCTGGACAACGGGTTCAACGGACCGGATCGAAAGCAGCTTTCTCGAACCGCTCATCAGCCAGTCAAGGCTGTTCTGGATGATGATGTCCATCCCATCGCGCGAAAGACGAGGTATACGCATCACTCGTTCGAGAGGAAATGAGAAGAACACGGCGCGATAACTCTCGGTCTCTACGGTTATGCCGACCACGTCATTGGGTTCTCTATTTGTTATCAGAGCGGGTTGTGCTGCGCCGCCGGCGTCCGGCACAAGAATGTCGCTCATGTTTGCAACGTCCGAATCGAAGCTCGCATCAATATCCGGCAGGTTCAGACCGACGGGGCTGCCGGTCACGGCAGAAATATCGAGTGTTCTCTCCTGAGATGCAACGTCTCCCGTCGGCGTGTATTGCACAAACGGATCGTGGACAAACTCCGAGATATGCAGGACCTGTTGCCCGAACAAGGTCTGCTCCTGGCCGTCGCTCCAGTCCATACCCGATACGAGCAGCCGCCCTCCCCGGGCGAGGTACTTCGTAAGGGTTACGTTGAATCGCGTTCTCTCGTTGGACGAAAGAGTAACACCCTGGCGTATGTTGAAAAGTGACGTGGTCGCCATGAACCAGAAAGAAGCCTGGAATTTCTGCATGTACTCGACCGATGGGTAAGCCTGAAGCTTCGCCACGTCCCATACGGTTGTTTCGTAGCCTGCAAGGTTGATCGAATCAACGTACCGGCTCTCAATTTTTTCGCCGCTGTCGTCGTCTATCAGCAGCACGCTGCCCTTAACGGGCGGAGCATCAATTACTCGAGCCCACACAGGGACCCGCAATAACTCCGGCTCGCCGGCAAGCTCGATGACCACGTCACCGTTTATGTCTTCGACGGCGCCGAGCCCGCCGGCCGGGGGACTGAATTTCACACTAAGCGACACGTCGATGCTGTCCCCAGGCGCCAGATCGAACTGCTCGGGAAACACCTCGATAACCTGTGCGTTGTCACTTGCCGACAATGCCAGCGACAGCGTAGCGGCCTGAAACTCGTCGGTAATGTTATTCAGACGGAGGCTTCTACCGAGTTCGGTGACATCGTCGATCAGAACATTCCCCCAGCTTATGGTTGCCGGTGTTGCTATCAATGGAAGGCTCATTGCGCGAGCGGTGTCCACATGCCCGCCTCCGCGTTCCATAACCGATAGAGGAATGAGACTCGGCAATCTCTCGGCGGAGGTCACTATCGCGGATTTGATGTCTTCCGGTTTCCACGCCGGGTTCGCCTGCTTTATAAGCGCTGCCACTCCGGCAATCCTCGGCGACGAGAAGCTTGTCCCGCTGCCGAAGCTGAAACCGGACAGATCGAACGAAGTGTTTTCAAAGAAATTGATTTCGTACTCGCCGGGCCAATCGTTTTGCGTCGCGGCATAGCTTCCCTGGCCGATCGCAGCTATTTCCGGTTTAACGCCATAGTCGAGGGACGGACCTACGGAGGAAAACGAGCTTAGCTCAAAAGGCTTCAGATCCCTCTCGGTCGGTGCAGCGGTGTAGAACTCCACTTCCACTGCGCCGGCGCCGGCCAGTGCGTTCTTGATAATCAATCCTGTATTCCGTGAAACGAAGTAAGAAGGTATCTCTGTTCCTTCAACACTCAGATCATTTCGAGGAGGTTCGTCGGGACCTTCCTCGGCGCCGTCGCGATTGTAGATCAAAGCACCCCAACCGCCGGCCTTCTGCACGCGGTTGATCTTCTCCGTAAAGTTACAGGTTCCTCGCTGGACCAGAACCCATTTGTCCTGAGCCGAACCAGCGGGCAGGTCCCGGCAAACATCACCGCCCGCGTCACCCCCGTAACGACCTCCGTCAATGTTATCTGCATCGACGATCTGAAAACGCCCAAGCAACGGACGCGAGAAGAATTTCGGATCCGGTCCCAGAACAACTTGCTCGTCGGTTACGATCGGCCTGTCGTCCGAATATACATTCATCATCGCGATATCAAACGTACCCGAGCTTGTGCCGTTATGAGAATTCGCCAGCGATCCGACGGTGATAACTTCGGGTATCTGGCCCGGACTCCCGATCATCTCGGGCCGGCCGGAATTGCCCGCCGCGGCTACCACAACAACGCCGGCCCTGATAGCGTTACGGACTGCAATAGCCTCGGGGTCCAGAACAGTATTTATATAGGCTTCCGAGCCAAGACTGAGATTAACCACGTCCATGCCGTCCTCGACGCAGGCCTCGAGCGCCGCGACAACTTGTTCCAGCGTCGTGAACTCTCCCGTGAATACCTTGTAATTACCCAGGTAAGCGCGCGGAGCAACCCCCGATATCAATCCTAACGGCGAGAGGGTATTGCTGTTGCCGGCCGCACAGGATGCCACGTGCGTGCCGTGCCCGTGGCGGTCGCGGGCAGTCGAGTCCTCAGGCAAATCTCCGTTTATGGTCAGCACGCGAGCCACGATAACCTTGTTATTCGTGAAGTCCACATCACCGAGCGGATACCCTTCAGGCAGCTCGAATCCCACGTCGTCGAACATGACATGAGTGTGATCTATTCCGGTGTCGATGATGCCGATCTTGATGCCCTGCCCGGCAAATTCCTGTCCGCCGGTAAGCTGCCACGCCGCCGGCGCATTCATCAGTTCGTTGCTCCTGGTCAGCGAAAGACTATATCTGCGGTTGGGGACTACCGACAAAACTTCGGGCAGAGATCGAATCCTCGATGCAACATCCCCGGGCATCCTTAAAGACACGCCGTTGAGAAGACCGGTGAACCTGCGCCGAGGGACGATACGAGGTGACAGGCCTTTCAGTCGATTCTCAAACCGGCCCAGCCTCTCCTCCATTCTCTTACGACGTCTGCTCATGCGCTCGGTATCGTGTTTTGGCCGGGTGGCAATCCCCTTGTACAGGGATCCGCCCCGTCTATCAAGCATGGCGCGACTAAGAGACGGCTCTTTCAATACGACGATGTAACCGTCGTTCCGGGGCCTGTCCGGAAATCGCGCATAAGTGTTGTTTACTACAAACACCCAGCACATTACAAACACGAATATCCTATTGAACATGCCTATTCCTTAGCTCTTAAATTCGAGTGACTTCCACATTTATCTGATATCGGCACATATGGTGCAAGGATAAACATACCTTTGCGAAAAAACCAACCCCCATAGAATAAGTGCCCACAGATTCCCTTGAAGTAACGACAATAAGTATTATACAAAAACAACGAAGCTAATCCATTTATTTAGAGTTTACTCTTACGCCATTGCCTTTGTTCGTCGGAATGTCCGCATTGATGCCGTTCCAGACCGAAAAGTGTTTAGAGACAATAATTCGCCTCAATATCAATTGAACGTCAGATGATGATATGTTAAAGTCAGATTTCAATGAAATTCCACTGCGACCATTGTGGCAAGGAAATCCGCGTCCCTCGAAGTTATGCCGGCAGAAAGGGCCGATGCCCGGAGTGCAAGGCGGTCCTTACGGTCCCCGCCTGCGAGTCGGCAACTACCGGAGCGGAAGCTGCCGGGGCCGCCGAAGCCGCACAGCAGAATCCCTTCGCCGACCTGACGTTTCTCGACGCCCCGGAGGCGAGCAAGACCGAAAGCGAGCCGGAGCCGCCGCCCGACCACACCGATGAGGCCTACGAACAGCTACGCAAGCTCCAGGGAGGAATCGGCGGATACGAAAGCAGCGAAGTCCAGAAACGCAAGCTCCCCTGGATAATCGACATCTTTCTGTATCCTCTCAACACAAAGGGTATGGGGATTATTCTTCTTTGCGTCGGCATACCTTTGATACTTCGATTCTTTATGAAGATTCTCTGGATTCTCACCCTTTATTTTCCGCCCATGCTTGTAATTTGGGTACTGGTCATCATTATCCACTGGGGTTTGCTGCTTCTGATGATTATGTACATCTGCTGGTACTGGTATGAGTGCATACTGGACAGTTCTGCGGGCGGAATCCGCGCGCCTGAAACGGCGGGTATCACCCCGGGCGTAAGCGAGATACTCAGACAATCATTCAGGACTTTTGCGTGCTTTTGTTATTCCATGTTGCCGGCGATGGTTTACGTTGGATACAGCCAGCAATACGATGATCCGATCTGCTGGTTGGTGATCGGCTTCGGCTTTTTCCTGTTCCCGATGATAATCCTTGCAGTCACCGTGTTTGACTCTCTTCTGGTCGCAAATCCACTTCTTGTCATCGGTTCGATGTTCAGCACCTTCTTCCAATATCTGGGCGTGATAATATTTTGCCCAGGCCCCTTTCTGCTGTTTCTGCTTGCACTGCTTGTCATTCGTTCGCAGGCTCTCTGGCCACTGGCATATTTATTCTTATTGCTTTCTTTCTATCTGAACCTGGTCTTCGCGCACGTTATGGGCCGGTTCTTCTGGAAATACCGCGACAAGCTCAACTGGGAAGTGTAGACGCATCCGCCGGGCCGGCAAACCGAGACCTCGTTCGCAGAAAGCAGCCGCGCACGACACAGATGCCGAGGTTACACAATTGCCCCCGGGCGCTTTCAGATCGCCCTAAATCATCCTTAAGCTGCAGAGGCGGACATTAATAACGGCCTCTGCCTCCTCCGCCGCCACGTCCGCCTTTACTACGTCCGCCGCCACGTCTGCTGTCTCGCCCACCGCCACGGCCGCCGCGGCGTCCACCGCCATATCCACCGCCACCACCGCGGGGACCGGCGCTGGGACGGGGGCGGGCCTCATTGACCTTGATGGCCTTTCCCTTCAATTCCATGCCGTCCGCGTCCTCTATCGCTTTCTGTGCCTCATCCTTCGAGGGCATCTCCACGAATCCGAATCCTTTCGATTCGCCGCTAAATCTGTCTTTCAGGATATTGATAGATTCAACCTGACCAAAGGCCTCAAATACGCCTTTCAGATCATCCTCATTGACCTCTTCTGCTAAGTTACCCACATAGATATTCATTCTGTTCTCCTATTTTCACCGGCAGGCACAAAACTGCCTGATTGCAGGGCGTGCGCACTTATCATATACGCACAACACCATTCTCAATAATAAAGGGCGGCAAAATGATAGAAATGATGAATAATAATATGCGTTAGAGGCAAATTCAGCAGCTCTTACTTCAGCAGGATGCGATTCATTATGCACTCATTTCAATCAGATATACGGCGGCAGTATATCCGCACCTTTAGCGAAAAGCAAAAGTTAATCCTTCTTTTTTTGAAATATATTCCGAGCGCATGTTCGACGACGGGTACAATCCGGGCGCCGACACAACAACTGCGGCAGGAAAACAGAATTGGTTATGCCACGGCGACTCTGCCATCGCCTGGGTGAACACAGGAGTACGCCTCAGACCATACACCATGCCGAGTTCACCGCCGGGAAACCGGCTTGCTACCTTTCTTCTTCAGCCTCTTTCGTTTGGCCCATTGGTACACGAGAAGAGGCAACCTGGGAAGAGCAACCGTCAAATCGCGCCAACCAACAAGCCCGACTCGGCCGGCTTTCCTGACAATTCTACGAATCTGCGGCAAGTCATAGAAGTCTGCTCGAATCCGGTTCCGAATACGTCTCAACTCCTTGCGTCCGTAGCGATCCGAATACACGGGGCCGCCGATACGGTCACAATGGTAACCGGGCGTTTTCTCGACTATCTCCTTCAAAGGAGAAAATTTCTCAATTCGGAGCTTCTGGAAAGTGATGGAATCCAGATTTATTTCCTTGGCGAACTTCGGGATGTAGAGCATTTCTTCTTCGGTTTCGCCTATGTTGCCGTAGATGAAGTATCCATGCAGGTAGAAGTCATACTGCGTCAGCACCGCGAAAGCATCCCGCACTTGTTGCTGAGTGAAGCCTTTCTGAAGCTGCTTCAAAATTCGGTCGTGCGGCGACTCGATCCCGATCAGAAATACCCTGATTCCCGCTTTCTCAGCCTTGGCAAGGGTTTCCGGATGCTTTGCGACATCAATCCGGGTCTGGACAATAAATGTCTTTTTGATGTTGTTCTCGATAATCAGATCGCAAAGCTCTTCGCTTCTCCTGTGATTTGTGAAGAAATTGTCATCGCTGAAGAGAACAACATCAGCCTTGACCGTCTTCAGCTCCTCAATAACGGATTCAACCGGCCTTTCCGTGTAGCTCCTTTTCTGCCCGAGCGGATTAAGACTGAATGTGCAGAATTTGCATTTGAACGGACATCCCCTCGTGCTCAGCACCGCGTCGAATGTGTGGCTGCTGACCGGCACCCCGTACACAACGGCACGATAATCGCATCTTCTCAGAGATCGGTCGGGAAAAGGAATACGCTCGATGTCGGGCAAAGGATGAATTTGGTTATGGACAATTTCACCGTTCTCCCGGTAAGAAAGACCGAGAATATCCTTGTACGGGATTCCCGTGACGATTTGTTTTATGATCTCTTCGCCTTCACCCCGCACGACCATGTCAACGTTCGGACAACGCTCAAACAGATCCTCGACTTCCTGCGTTGCTTTGTAACCCCCGACGACTGTACACACATCCGCAGGCAACTGAGCTATGAAATCACAGATTTTCTCGAAACCGGAATGCCATTGGATGCTGATGCATAAAAGATCGACCGAATCCCTTATAAACTTGCTGAGATTCGCCGCATCCTGGTATGCCCTCTCATGCCGAAGGTCGAGAAAAGTTACCTTGTCGACCGATTCTTTAATACTCGCGGCGATATATTCAAGTCCCGTTCCGGGGAAAACCGCCATAGGAGCGGTGATATGCCCGGAATAAGGATACACAGCCAAGGCGTGTTTATATCTGTTCATCAGTGAATCATAACGGGTAAAAGCATGAGATACAACCAAAAATATGATAAACTTGAAAAACAATATTCGACAGTCAGTATCTAACATCAACTCGTTGATCGCCAATCTCAACTTTTTTTGTCTACAACGAGGGCAATGTCAGGCATAATAACGCCAAAACTCACAAAACGCATAAGAATTGAGGAACTCGCAAGATGAAAAAGACCATCCGCACATTCGTTTACTGCCTGTTTATCCTGGCAACGTTCGCACCGGCCGCTTTGAGTCAGGGACTGCCTTTGGCCTTTCCGAGAACCGCAGGACTATCGCCGGATCGCCTGGCCGAGATTGGCGCGCTCATGCAGGAGCATGTGGACCAGAAGAAGCTCGCCGGAGCGGTCGCGGTGGTTGCCCGCCGGGGGAAAATTGCGTATTTGAAAAGCGTCGGCAAGCAGGACATCGAGGCGGATATCGACATGACCTCCGAGACGATCTTTCGGATCGCTTCGATGACCAAGCCGGTCACCAGCGTTGCCGTGATGATGCTGTACGAGGACGGTGCCGTTCGACTTACCGATCCGGTCTCGAAATATATCCCTGATTTCGCAGATGTCGCCGTACTCGCGCCGAATCAGCAGAATCGGGAGAAAATCCCCGCAAAACGACCGATCACGATCAAACATCTGCTCACACACACTTCGGGTCTGACATATCACTGGAATCGGCAACTTGGACCGATGTACAAGGAAGCCGGCATCACACACGGCCTGCTCCCGGACGACAGCGTCCTCGCCGTTAAGATGAAGAAGCTGGCGCGCATACCCTTGCTCCATCAGCCGGGCGAGGCGTGGACGTATGGGCTGTCGGTTGACGTCCTCGGGCGAGTCGTCGAGGTGGCGTCAGGAAAGACTCTGGAGGAATTCTTCGAGCAGCGTATTTTCGAGCCGCTTGGAATGGATGACACGCACTTTTTCATTCCCTCGGATAAGATGGCGAGACTCGCAGCAGTTTATGCGCCGAAAGCGGGAGGCGGCCTGAAGCGACTTGGCGGCGAGCCGGTCGTGGAAGGCCCGTTCGCCTACCGCGCCGATCATCCCTACGTGGGCCAGAGAAGATACTTCTCCGGTGGAGGTGGTCTGTGCTCGACGGTCGGCGACTATCTGCGCTTTTCACAAATGCTTCTAAACGGCGGAGAGCTCGACGGCAAGAGATTGCTCAAGGTCGAAACTGTCCGCCTGATGACAAAAGACCAGGTTGGCAAGCTCAGCAAGGGCCAGGGCTTCGGACTTGGTTTCAGCGTGACCAGGAACGCCGCCGAAGCCGCAGGCCTGGACTGTGTCGGCTCTTTCGGATGGGGAGGATTCTGGTACACGACCTTCTTCGTCGATCCGGAAAAGAAGCTGATCGGCATCTGCATGGGCCAGTTACACCCCGAGGGCAACGCAACGCTGAACAAGCAATTCAAACGGCTCGTGTATCAAGCCGTTCTGAACTGACCTGCAGTTGTAATCATATGCTATTCAAATATTCTTCGAGATTTGTATAGCCGTCCCCATCGGCGTCACCGTTGCCGTCGGTCGGATCTTCGGCATCGAATCCGTGCCGCTTTTCCCATTCGTCGGGCATGCCGTCCCGGTCTGTGTCTTTGGGTGGTTTGGCGGATTTTAGCTCGGGCCAGCCACCGACGTCGGCCTCGTCGTTTATGATTCGGCCCGCTCCACTGCTGACTTCGGCAATAACTCGGGCGTCCACGGAATCTCGTTTCGGCAGCACGGCCCCG
>Ga0180433_10011813_pt1 | contig 10304 bp, 11 predicted proteins | sample SS_ome_8_FD_132980 | JGI IMG/M metagenome (GOLD analysis project Ga0180433, IMG submission 132980) | Hypersaline lake sediment archaeal communities from the Salton Sea, California, USA - SS_1_D_1 metaG | ecosystem: Environmental > Aquatic > Non-marine Saline and Alkaline > Hypersaline >...
CACCTCGGCATGAATCATTCGTTGCCCAGGGATGACCGGCTATGACTCGGACTGAACGATCCGTGGGTGGCGGGGCGATGGCATCGACAACCGACGTGATTGTGATCGGTAGCGGCATTGGTGGCCTCTGCTGTGCAGCGCTCTGCGCCCGGGCAGGCCTTGAGGTGGTGGTGTTGGAGGCGCACGGCCATGCGGGCGGAGCGGCCCATGGCTTCGAACGCCAGGGCTATCACTTTGAGTCGGGCCCCTCGCTCTGGAGTGGCTTGGGCCGATGGCCGAGTGCCAATCCCCTGGCGCAGATCCTGCGGGCGTTGGACCAGCCCCTGGAGGTGGTGTCGTATCGCGACTGGGATGTGCTGCTTCCCGAGGGGCACCTGCGCATCGGTGTGGGAGCGGATGGCTTTGAGCGGGAGGTGGGGAAGCTGCGTGGGCCCGCGGTGGTGGAGGAATGGCGTCGCTTCATGGAGAAGTTGAAGCCGATCGCTGCGGCGGCCGACGCCCTGCCCCTGTTGGCGCTTCCTGCCCATGGGCTCGAAGGCCTGGGGCCGTTGTTGCGGCGCAGTGGTCGCCTGTTGCCCCACCTGCCCGCCCTGCGCCATCTCAGTGGTGCCTTCGGCCCGCTGGTGGACCGCCATCTGCAGGATCCCTTCCTGCGCCATTGGGTGGATCTGCTCTGCTTCCTGATCAGCGGCATGCCGATGGCCGACACCAATGCCGCGGCGATGGCAACCCTGTTCGGCGAATGGTTTGATCCGGAAGCCTGCCTTGATTTTCCCCTTGGCGGCAGTGCGGCGGTGGTGGCGGCCCTGGTGCGGGGGCTGGAGGCCCATGGCGGCGCGCTGCGTCTGGGGGCGCGGGTGCAGCAGGTGGTGGTGGAGGATGATCGCGCCGTTGGTGTGGTGCTGGCCAATGGCGAGCAGTGGCGCGCCAACCATGTGGTGAGCAATGCCGATGCCTGGAGCACGGCTGCGCTGCTGCCCGAAGCAGCGGTGCCCGCCTGGCGGCGCCAGCGGCTGCAGACGCCGGCCTGCGGCTCCTTCCTCCATCTGCATCTCGGTTTTGATGCGGCGGGTCTGGAGGATCTGCCGATTCACACCGTCTGGGTGGGAGATTGGGACCGGGGGGTGCAGGCAGAGCGCAATGCCGTGGTGGTGTCGATCCCTTCCGTGCTCGATCCGGCCCTGGCGCCTCCTGGCCAGCACGTGTTGCATGCCTACACGCCGGCCAACGAACCCTGGCACCTCTGGGCTGATCTTGATCGTGGCTCCGAGGCCTATGCCCAGCTGCGTCAACAGCGTTGTGCCCTGTTCTGGCAGGTGCTCGAGCAGCGCATCCCCGACCTGCGCAGTCGTTGCCATCTGGTGATGGAAGGCACGCCGCTCACCCATCGCCATTTTCTTTCGGTGCACCAGGGCAGCTATGGCCCGGCGCTGTCTGCCGCCAAGGGGCTGTTCCCTGGGGTGCAGACACCGCTGAAGCGCTTGCTTCATTGCGGCGCCAGCACCTTTCCGGGGATCGGCATTCCGCCGGTGGCAGCGAGCGGCGCCATGGCCGCTCATGCCATCACCGGAGGGGCAGCCCAGCGGGAGTTGTTGGCCTCACTCGGCCTTTGAGCGGGCGCCAGCCAGAACGGCCATCACGGTGAGCGCGCCCACCAGAACGCCGACTCCGGCGGAAACGGCCACGGCGAGCAGGGGCTTTTCCTTCACGGGTTGCTCCAGGCGAGGACGCAGCGTTTCATCGAGTTCGTGCAGCTTGGCGTCGAGCTGCTTCTGCAGTGGATCGATCACGTCCACCATCTGCTTGCGCATGCTGCGGCGGGCGGTCGAGGTGGAGGTGGTGGGCTCGGCCACCGGCGCTGTGCCGGTGCTGGCGAGTTCGGTTTCGAAGGGAACCATCGGCCTGTGGGGGTGGGGTTCATCCCTGCCCTAGCCAGGGAGAAGGGGGGCGCATCGCGTTTTTTCGAGGGTTTCTTTAGGTTCCGCAGCAGTGTTCAGCGCGGGAGTGGCCATGGCGGTGCAGGTGCTCACGGAGGCGCAGCGCACCAAGCTCGACGGCAGCGATGACGCGCTCTTTTACGCCGAACCCCGTTTCGTGCACCATCTGGATGCGGCCTTCCGCCGTCGTCTCACCCAGCTGTACCGGCAGCGCATTCCCAGTTGCGCTGTGGTGCTCGATCTGATGAGCAGCTGGGTGAGCCACCTGCCCGAAGAGGTGCACTACGAGCAGGTGATCGGCCATGGCCTCAATGCTGCGGAGCTGGAGGCCAACCCGCGCCTCGATCGCCATTGGGTGCAGAACCTCAACCAATCGCAAGCGTTGCCGCTGGCGGATGCCAGCGTCGACTGCAGCCTGATCGTGGCCGGTTGGCAATATCTGCAGCATCCGGAAGCGGTGGCGGCAGAGCTGTGGCGCGTGACCCGACCGGGAGGGGAGCTGATCGTGGCCTTCAGCAATCGGATGTTTTTCAGCAAGGCCCCGCAGATCTGGACCGATGGCGGCGATCGTGACCACCTCGCCTACGTGGCGGAGGTGTTGATCGCCCAGGGCTGGCCCCGCCCGGAGCTGATCGCCGAGCCGACGCGCGCCTCGGGCCCGCTGGGCTGGATCGGTGGTCAGGGCGATCCTTTTTTTGCCGTGATCGCCACCAAGCCCGTCCCCTCCACTAGTCGTTGAACTCTCTGCCATGTCTCCAAGCACGATTGCCATCAGCGGTGCCTCCGGCAAGACCGGGTACCGCATTGCTGAAGAACTGCTCCAGCGCGGTGATCAACCGCGTCTGCTGCTTCGGCCTGACTCGCAGCTGCCTGAGAGCTTGCAGGGCTGCGACCAGCGCCGTCTTGAGCTCTCCGATGCCGCGGCCCTCGATGACGCCCTCACGGGAGTCGATGGGCTGGTGATCGCTACTGGGGCGAGGCCTTCGGTGGATCTCAGCGGACCGATGCGGGTGGATGCCTGGGGCGTGCAGCGCCAGGTGGAAAGTTGTCGCCGGCTGGGCGTGCGCCGGGTGCTGTTGGTGAGCTCCTTGTGCGCTGGTCGTTGGCGCCATCCGCTCAACCTGTTCGGGTTGATCCTGGTGTGGAAGCGCGTGGGCGAGAGGGCTCTCGAGCGCAGCGGTCTGGACTGGACCGTGATCCGACCGGGGGGGCTCTCCGAGCGGGAGGAAGGACTGGAGTCGGAAGGTATTCTCTGGACGGGGCCCGACGCACAGATCAGCAACGCCATTCCCCGCCGTCTCGTGGCGAAGGCCTGTGTGGAGGCGTTGGACACCCCGGAGTCGATCGGCCGGATTCTTGAGGTCACCAGCCGCCCCGATCTGGCGCCTCAACCGCTCGCCACGGCCCTGGCAACTTCCCTTTGAGTATGAATTCCTACAGCAGCCCCTGAAGGGTTTGCGCGATAACGCAAGGGCCTGGGGTTTTCTCGGGAACAATGTCGGGAGTTGAGAGACGGGCCGCCACCCGTCTTTTTTATGCAAGCGACCGCTGATCAGGTTGTTGATCTCGCCATCATCGGCGCTGGTCTGTCGGGCTGTGCCCTTGTGGCGGCCCTGCGGGCCAGGGGTTTCGATGGCTCGATCCTGGTGCTGGAAGCAGGGCGTGGTGCGGGCGGACGGGCAGCAACCCGGCGTCGCCGCGATGACCCGCTCTGGCGGCTGGACCACGGCAGCCCGACCCTGAGCTTCAGCCAGCAGCCCCAGGCGGACCTGGCCGCGTTGTTGGAGCCCTTGATCGCCCAGGGGGTGTTGGTGCCTGATCGGGGCGTGGTGGTGGGGCTCGACCTAGGTTCTGGCGCTGTTCAGCTGGTCGCCCCGCCTGATCACCCCTTGCTGCGAGGTCCCCGTTGGCGGGGGATGCCAACGATGGCTTCGGTGGCGGAGGCCCTTCTGGCCGCTGGCGGTATCGCCACGATCACCCGTTTCGGCGGCCGGATCCGGAGCCTGGAGCATGGCCCCCGCGGCTGGTGGCTCGACCAGGCGATCCGGGCTCGCACGCTGGTGCTCAGCGGCACGCTGCTGGCCCATCCCCGGTCCCTGGCCATGCTCGATTGGCCCGAGGTGCCGCTGCGGGTTGCCCTGCCCGAGGGGGAGGACCCCTGCCTCGATCAGACCTTACGGGCCATCGCTGCGATGCAGGCGTCGGTGCGCTGGAACCTGATGCTGGAGCTGCCCCCGCTGGCGGCTGCGCAGGCGTTCGCGCAGGCAGTGGCGGTTCCGCGGCAGATCTGGCTGACGCCGCAGGCGCAGCAGCACTTCGGGGTGGAACGGCTCGTGCTGCAGCGTCAGCGCGATGGCCGTTTGGGACTGGTGGTGCATGGTCTCGATGGGGGCGCAGCGATCACACCGGCGAAGCAACCGGAGCTGCTGCGCCTGCAGGAGCAACGGCTGCGGGCCCTGTTGCCCCAGCTCCTCGGCCCCTGGCCGGATCTGCAGGCGTCGTTGGCCCAGGCCCAGGTTCTTGGCGTGATGCGCTGGGGTGCGGCCCAACCCGTTGCGCCTGGTTTGGCGCCGCAGCTGCAGTGGTGCGCCCGAAGCCGGGTTGGCTTCTGCGGCGACTGGATCGCCGGCCCAGGCTTCGCGATGGCCGAGGGCGCGATCCAGAGCGCCCTCGATCTCGCCGATCAACTACTGCTCAGCTGCTGATGCAGTGCCTCAAGGCGCCGGGAGTTCACGCCCAGGTCGGAGTCGCCGAGGCGGGACACCGATCGGGCCTGTAGTTGCTGCCGTTCTTGATCGGCATAGAGCTCGAGATCATCGACAAAGCCGAACAGGCGACTGCTGCAGGTGGCATGCAGATAGGTGTCGTTGCGCTCCACCACGGTCGTGCGTGGCGCCTCGCGCAGCTGGTCGGCCAGACCCTCCAGTGCCTGCGCCGGGTTCTGCACGCTCCAGGTCTGACGCGCGCAGTGGGCCGGTGAGGGGCACGGACTGAGCTGTCCCTGCTGGACACCGAGGTCGGCCGGAACCGGTCCGATCAGATGCAGGAGCCCCAGGATGAAGGGGATGGTGAAGCGGATGAGTGGGGCCATGGTCAGGTCCAGCGCACGGGATCCTGCGATTGCAGGTGCAACACATGATCAGCCTCCGATCCCAGCAGATCGCGACTGATGGTGAGACAGATGCTGTTGAGGGGTAGCGAGAAACTGCTGCCATCGGCATCAAAGGGCCCTTCCACATAGGCACCGATTCGCTCCGCCATCAGAAAGCAGAGCATGATCATGAAGCCGTTGAAGCTGCTGAAGCGGCCGCCGTTCTCGTAGTGAAAACTGAGCAACAGCTGTATGCCGAATACCCAGTTGATGATCCGCACGAACACGTCATACGACGCTGGCAGGGGGGTGTTGCGGATCCGCTCCAGACCGCCGATCGCATCGGTGCAGGCATTGCCCACCTCCACCAGCTGGTGCCGTCCCCAGCCATCGATCAAGCCCTCGGCGTGCAAGCGCTGCAACCACAGCCCCCGTTGCCTGCCGAGCTGGCGCAGGGTGGTGGCGCTCGGCAGCCGCAGGGCTTGGAGGAGCTCGGTCTGCAGGCTGCGCAGATCCCGGTGCCAGGAGTTGCGCAGCTGGAAATTCAATTGCCATACGATCGCCACCTGCAGGCGAACCAGCCGCGTCGTCCAACGCCGCCCTTCGGGTGAAACCGGGAGGTAGGCGGCGAGGCTGTCGGTCCAGTTGCGGCTCTGGTTCACCATGGTTCCCCAGAGTTTGCGGGCTTCCCACCAGCGACTGATCGCCTGGGTGTTGCGAAAACCGATGAAGATCGAAACGGCGATGCCGAGGATGCGCACGATCTCATCGCTCTCCACCCAGCCTCTCGGGATCAGCCCCCCCATCACGAGGCCGGTCACGACCAGCAGCAAGAGGAGGTCGTAGCGCATGCGGCTGAGCAATTGCAGCAGCACGTGCGAGTAGTCCTTGCGGCGCGTGCGCGGTGGATCGCCGTAGTTGCCGGATTCGATCATCGGCCTGAGGTCACGGTGATGTTGCCCATGGGGCGATCATGACCGCATCTGTGTCTGAGCCATGCCCCCCAGCTGGAGTGAACAGTGGTGGCCCGTGGCCTATCTGTGCGACCTGGATCGGGGTCGGCCCTCCCGTTTCACGCTGCTGGAGCGGGATCTGGTGCTCTGGTGGGATCGCGAGGCTGGCCAGTGGCGTGCTTTCGACGACGTTTGCCCCCATCGCCTCGTTCCCCTGAGTGAGGGGCGGATCAATGCGGAGGGGCACTTGGAGTGCCCGTATCACGGCTGGAGTTTTGATGGCAGCGGCCATTGCCGCCGCATTCCTCAGATGACGGAGGAGGCAAGGCCGGAGGGGCGGCGATCCAGCTGCCGCAGCTTGCCCACCGCCAGCGGCCAGGGCTTGCTCTTTGTGTGGAGCGGCGATCCGGCGTCAGCCGATGCGGCGGCGCTTCCCCTGGTGCCGGTGCTGCAGGAGCAGGGGGAGGAGTGGGCTGATGGCTGGGTGGTGCAGGACACCTTCCGGGACCTGCCGATGGATGCGCTGACGCTGCTCGAGAACGTGCTCGATGTGAGCCACGTGCCCTTCACTCACCACCGCACCGTGGGGCGGCGCGACAACGCCGCTCCTGTGCAGGCCGAGATCACCCGGGAGGATGGCACCGGTTTCGAGGCGTTCTGGCAGGAGGGGCCGCGGCGGGGCAAGCTCGGTTCCCAGGCCACCTGCTTTCGGGCTCCCCAGCTGATGTGGCACGACCTCACCGCCAAGGGGTTCGCCCGCATCCTCACGGTGGTGTACGCCGTTCCGATTCGTCCGGGGGAGTGCCGGCTCTTTGCCCGCTTCCCGTTCCAGTTTCAGGCGGCAGCGCCGCGGGTGCTGCTGGGTCTACGCCCTCGCTGGTTGCAGCACATCGGCAACCACAAGGTGTTGGAAGACGACCAGGTGTTCCTTCACTGGCAGGAGCGGGTGCTCGAGGCCGCTGGAGGCTCTGCGGCTGCCGAGAAGGCCTTTTACCTGCCCACCGCCTCTGATTGTTATGTGGCCGCTCTGCATCGCTGGGTGCAGCGCCAGGGTGGTGGTCCGTTCCCGGGGCGGGCTCTGCCGCCGCGCCAGGGGCTGGAGGCGCTGATGGATCGCGAGTGGAGCCATACCCGGCACTGCCGCAGCTGTTCAGGGGCGTTGCAACGACTTCGCGCCTTGCGGCCCTGGCTGATCGCCATGCTCTGGCTGTCGGCGGCCTTGGTGGGCCTGGGCCAGTGGGGCTGGATCAGTGCCGTTGGCCTTGGGCTCGCTCTGGCCTCGGGCCTGGCGTTGCGTCAGCTGGGGCGCTGGGAGCAGGGCCTGCTCGCCGGGGATGGCCAGGCGCCACGCAATCATGAGTGACTGGCTGTGATGCAGGCGTTGTGGCGATTCGTGTGACCTCTCCTTGCCCGGAAAGCGTGGTGATCGCTCTGGGGGCGCGGGAGTGGCCGATCTGGGGCTGTGAGGTGAGCAGCTTCCCCTGGCATTACGACCAGCATGAAACCTGCCTGGTGCTGGAGGGTGAGGTGACCGTCACCCCCGACGACGGCGAGCCGGTGCATTTCGGCGCGGGAGATCTGGTGGATTTCCCCAAGGGGTTGCGCTGCACCTGGACTGTGCACAAGCCCGTGCGGAAGCACTACCGCTTCACCTGATCGCTCAGACGTCGACATCGGCACCCCATTGGGGCTCGCAGGTGCGCCAGCCGACGCGGAGCAGCTCGCCCCAGAGCAGTTCCGCCGTGTCGCGGCGCAGATAGACCCTGGTTTTCAGCAGTGGGGGCTGGCCTGGAAGAGGTCGCCCTGAATCCACGAACACGCGCGGATCGCGGTTCCAGCTTTTTTCGTCGGCATGGAAACGCTTCGTGTCGCTCGTGCGGGGGTCCTGGATCCAACCGTGCCTGGGCATTGCTTGCGGGGCGAGAGGGCGGAGACGCGCATCCAGGCCTCGGCTTTGAAGGGGGCGTAGGGGGAGCTGGAGGCCATGGATCCGCCGCTGGTACGCCTGTTCTAAGGCTGTAGTACAAATGTGTCAACCGGGAGTGGGGTGGCCCTCGTTAGAACGAGAGCTCACGCAGGTCTTGGTTGTGACGATCACCGTGTGGCAAGCCCGTGAGGCCGGCGCACCCCTGGAGCGGGCCGAGAGACCGATGCTGGAGCCGGCGGCCGGTGAGCTCGTGCTCGAGGTGCTGCATTGCGGCCTCTGTCACAGCGACCTGTCGATGCTCGACAACAACTGGGGCCTGAGTGCCTATCCGTTGGTCCCCGGCCATGAGGTGGTCGGCCGGGTGGTGCGCGTGGGCGAGGGGGTGGATCCCGGTGTGATCGGCGAGCTGCGCGGCCTGGGCTGGATCAGTGGCAGTTGCATGCATTGCGCCCTTTGTCTCGGCGGCACCGCCAATCTCTGCGGGTCCCTCGAGGCCACGATCGTGGGCCGCCAGGGCGGGTTTGCCAGCCATGTCACCGCCCGGCAAGACTGGGCGATTCGCTTGCCGGAGGGGATGGATCCGGCGGCAGCCGGCCCTCTGTTCTGCGGGGGGATCACCGTGTTTGCGCCCTTGGTGGATGAAGTGGTGTCGCCCACGGCCCATGTGGCGGTGATCGGCATCGGTGGACTTGGCCACATGGCCCTGCAGTTCGCTCGCGCCTGGGGGTGTGAGGTCACCGCGCTCACCACCAATCTCGCCAAGGCGGAGGAGGCGAAGCGCTTCGGGGCCCATCATGTGGAGTCGTTGGAGGAGCTGCCTGATCTGGCCGGCCGCTTTGATCTGGTGATCAACACTGTCAACCACTCCCTTGATTGGGGCGCGGTGATGGCTTCGCTGGCGCCGCTCGGGCGCCTGCATCAGCTTGGCGCTGTGCTCGAGCCGATCAGCATCGGCGCGTTTGATTTGATTCCGGGGCGGCGATCGATCACCGGTAGCCCCACCTCATCACCCGCCAGCCTGATGAAGATGGTGGAGTTCTGCGTGCGGCACAACATCCGCCCGCAGGTGGAGCACCTGCCGATGGATCGGCTCAATGAAGCGGTCGATCGGCTGCGTCGTGGTGATGTCCGCTATCGCTTTGTTTTGGATTCGGTAGCGGATTGAACGACGCCATGTCTTTACGTGGCGTTAACCATGGGACTGGGAAATCGGCGCTCGTCTTCCTCACACCAGCGGGCGCTTTTTTTCTGCCAATCTGTGGCGCGACATGGCACGCGTGGATGGTGTGGCAATGAGGGCAGCCGTAGCCGAGGCCTTGAGCTGGTCGGAGTTGGAGGCCCTGGCTCCCGAACCCGAGGAGCGGGTGCAGGGCCCCACGAACGCCCAGGCGACCTTGCGCCTTTTCGGTCAACCCGAGGATGCGGTGCGCGTCATCCTGTATCGAGACCATCACGCCTGGTGCCCGTACTGCCAGAAGGTGTGGTTGTGGCTGGAGTTCCGCCGGATCCCCTATCGGATCCGCAAGGTCACCATGCGCTGCTATGGGCCCAAGGAGCCCTGGTTCACCGCCAAGGTGCCCTCGGGGATGCTGCCGGCCCTGGAGCTGGATGGTCGGCTGATCACGGAAAGCGATCGCATCCTGGAGGCCCTCGAACGCGTCTTCGGGCCGGTGGGAGCTGGCATGAATGACAGGCGGGTGAGGCGCTTGCGTGAGCTGGAACGGCTGCTGTTCCGTGCCTGGTGCGTGTGGCTTTGCAGCCCAGGCCTGCGCGAGGACCAGGAACGACGTGCCAGGGATCAGTTCCAGCGGCTGGCCTCCCAGATGGAGGAGGCGATCGCCATTGGTGGTGGCTGCTGGCTCGATCCCGACAATCCGAGAGGGCCAACACCCGGCACCGCGGATCTGGTGTTCATCCCCTACGTGGAACGCATGAACGCCTCGCTGGCCTATTTCAAGGGTTTTGCCTTGCGCGAAGCTCATGGCGGCATCGACCGTTGGCTGTCAGCCCTCGAGCAGCTCGAGACCTACCGGGGCACCCAGAGTGATGTGCACACCCACGCCCATGATCTGCCTCCCCAGATGGGCGGTTGCTGGTCGGACGGCAGTGCGCAGCAGCAACGGATGGCCGCGGCTGTGGATCAAGGGGAGGGGCTGGGTGCCCTCGAATGCCGCTGGTCACCGCCCGAAGGAGAGGTGACGCCCCAGGCCAGAGCCCTGGAGCGGGTGTTGCGCCATCGCAGCACGCTGCTGGCACGCAGTCCTCTCGGGGAGGGTTTTGATCAGCCCTTGCGCGCGGCACTCACCCAACTGATCGCTGGGACGCCTGTGATGCCAGCTCCAGGGTCAGCGGCAGCGCTGCGGACTCTGCGCGACCGGATTTCGGTGCCCCGCGAC
>Ga0180433_10011814_pt1 | contig 10304 bp, 13 predicted proteins | sample SS_ome_8_FD_132980 | JGI IMG/M metagenome (GOLD analysis project Ga0180433, IMG submission 132980) | Hypersaline lake sediment archaeal communities from the Salton Sea, California, USA - SS_1_D_1 metaG | ecosystem: Environmental > Aquatic > Non-marine Saline and Alkaline > Hypersaline >...
ATGTCGCAAAATGGAATTGTTTTAGTAGCCAGTGTATCAATCTTACGGGATGATAAAGTCTTGATGATAAAAGAGAATAAGCCTACCGCCGTTCATAAGTGGAACTTTCCGGGTGGACGTATCGAATATGGAGAGGACATTCTCCATTCAGCTCGAAGAGAAGTTAAAGAGGAAACTGGATTGGACATAAAACTGATTGCGGCTGCTGGTGTATATAATTTTATCAGCAGGACGAAGAATCAAGTTATTTTATTTCATTTTATTGGTGAAGTTACCGGAGGTTCTATCAAGCTCGAAGAAGATGAAATTTCAGACTGCAAGTGGATAAAAGTAAGTGACCTTGTAACATTTGAGAACGAAGACTTACGAGAACCAAATGTAATAAAGCAAATCATTGATAACCTATTAAAAGAGAATGTACACTCAATGAGTGTGTATAATGAGCAACTGATTCAATAGTTCTTATCCAGCTAACAGAGACGTTAGTTGAACAAGTATAGAGGAAACCCTAATCATAGGATTTCCTCTATTTTCATGCAATATCAACATTAAAATTCAACAGAGCCTAAATCAAAAAAGCCAGCCTCTTAAAAAGGCTGACGAAGTCGTTCTTACCAGCTTGCTTTTTTAACGCCGGGGATATGACCTTTGTAAGCAAGCTCACGGAAGCAGATGCGGCACAATTTAAACTTCCGAATCACGGAATGCGGTCTGCCGCAGCGTTCACAGCGGGTGTACTCTCTGACTTTGAACTTTTGTTCCCGTTTTTGTTTGACAATCATTGAAGTCTTGGCCATCTTTTTACCTCCTTCATTTTAAATTCATCGATTTATATAAATAAAAATAGAATTTATTTCTGTAAACAATTTATTATAACATTTAAAATATCATTTGTAAATAAATTCAAAAGACTCGCTTTGCAGATAAAAAGCGAAAATGAATCTCATTGATTAAAGCAATTAAACGATCCCGTTTCTCCTTAAAAAGCGGCATATTCTATCAAAAAAGACCCACGCCCATCGATTGACTGATCTGCCATCCCTAAGATCGATGTGTCCGCTTTGCTCGATCTGATGATTTGGATTGAGCGGAAAATAACCGATTTGCATCATTACGAAGCAGCGGGAAATTTGTATACTGGCTTCAAAGAAAGGGGGGAAGGATAGAGAACAACGGTATTTAGATTTTTGTCTCATTGTCTGACACTCCACTATACAATGAAACGAAGGAAGAATCTAACACAGCAAGAAAGCGCTGCAGAATTTGACAGTCTTGTGATTCGACTCCAGCCAAAGAAACAAATCACTTCGATTCCGCAACACCAGCTCCCGCTCCAGATCAAGCTTGAAAACGAATCACGGAATGCAGGGCTGTTCATTTTCACATGAACCTCGATGTTCTAGGGATGACATTGCCGCTGTGTCCTTGAAAACGGCGCCGACGGCGGAAATGGTAAACGCGTCAAATGTTATAAGCGGTAAAATCGGGAAAAGGTGTGCCGGCTGCACACCTTTTTTTCAGCGGCTACCTTTGGCTGACCGCTATTTTAAGCCCGATCAAAGCGAATAAAGACCCTTCCAGCAAATGAACTTTTTTGGCGGCTTGCGGACTTCTGCGCAGCCGGTCTCCGACTTTTTCCGCAAACAGGCTGATCATCACAAAGATCACAAACGCTTGAATTAAAAATAACATGCCGTAAACGAGCATTTGCGTTGTCACGCTGAAGGTGCCGGGATGAATAAATTGCGGAAGAAAGGCAAGGAAGAACAATGAGACCTTCGGGTTTAATAGATTCATCACAACGCCTTTTTGGTATAAAGCCCTGCGGTTCAATGAATCTTTAGCTTCAAGATTGAAACCAGCACTTTTTCGCCGGAAAGACTGGTAAGCTAAAAACAACAGATAGGCTGCACCTGCATATTTCACGATCGAGAAGGCGACAGCTGATTGATAGATCGCAGCAGAAATACCTGCTGCAGCAGCTGTGATGTGGACGACTAACCCTGTGCATAGCCCGCATGCGGTTGCTGTACCTGCCGATTTTCCCTTTGAGATGCTCTGTGCCAAAACGAACAAGTTGTCAGGGCCCGGCATAAGTGTAAGCAGTACAGCCGCACCTAAAAAAGAAACGATCGATATCACATCCATCTGTCCAACTCCATTTTCATTAGTATTTTTTTATTATACTATCAGAGAAACTCTTTTTTGAGTGAAAAGGCGGGGAAAATGGACGGTTTTTTAGTTTCTTGTATTAGTACAAGTTTGTGCTAATCAACATATTTTGATAATGAAGAATGAAACTCAAGGAAGGGAGAAGTGCTTATGTCTTACTGCAAACCGCGCGTTCTGCCGCCAGTTGTGCATCCTACCAGGTACTGTGAGGATCACAGATACTCTAAAACGATCGTTCCTCACATCCATCCGCAGCATATTAAAAAAGTGGATCATCAGAAATACGAGCATGTTCACTATTATCCGCATTCTTATTCAAACTATAAGCCGGTTTATCATGATCACTCTTACTGCGGTAAACCTTGTAATCGCTACGAAAAATACTAACCTTTCCGGAAGAAAAAGTTCTTCTCATGAAAAAAAGGCCGTAAGAAGCGTCCTAATGGTGCTTCTGCGGCCTTTTTTTCATTTAGTTCCTGCAACCTTGCAAAGTCCCCTGCAAAACAGCTCGGCCGGCCTTTTTCGTCTTCGAATTGAAAGGACGCACTTCGACTCGGGTATTCACAGTCAGCTCTGATGATATTTCATCAAATTTGCCCGCCCAAAGACTTCCGCCAAACCAGCTTGGCGCGTCTTCCCGGACGAGATGCATGGTGAAGCGCCAGCTGATCTGGTCCGGTATCCGGGCCATTCCTTCATATTGATCATAATCTCCAAATGAAGCAGGGGCCGGAAGCCAATCGGCGTAGATGCCGACGCTTCGCCGTTCCCTGACTGGACTGTCAGGTGCTTCGGTATACGGTTTTTTCACTTTTGCAATTAAAGCCGTTCCACGGGCATTGGGAATATCCTGGGCTGGATGAAGAACGACGCTGCATGGATAAGGTATTGGTGCGGCAGGCTGCGCTTGGATCGCCGCCGCAGGCAGCATGAGGACAAGCGACAGCGCAAGACTTCCCAAGCGTTTCATCATTGAACCACCTCCGTATCTTGAAATAGTCTAACCAGTCACACCTTTTCAAATTCTTCACCTTCAGCCGCCAGGACATTCACCTATTGACATTTTGGGAGTACCTTATGGTAAAAGACACCATGATTGGGGGCGACGGCATGGGATACTTTGTTCAGGCAGAATCAGGCGTTAACCTGTACGTAGAAGACATCAATCCTCAAAGCCGCAAAACAATTGTATTTTTGCACGGGTGGCCATTAAGCCATCTGCAGTTTGAATATCAATTTGACGATCTTTCACAAAAGGGATACCGCTGTATCGGCATTGACTGGCGGGGATTCGGGCGTTCGGATAAGCCGGCGACGGGCTACAATTACAACCGTTTGGCTGACGATATCCGCGCTGTCGTTGAGACGCTTCAACTAAACCGCTTCACGCTTGCTGGTCATTCAACCGGCGGCGCCATAGCACTTCGCTATATGTCGCGATACAGGGGTTCCGGGGTCTCAAAGCTGGTTTTGATCGATGCAGCGGCACCTGTGGGATTTACAGAAGAGACGGCAGCCAAATTGCTTCAGCAAGCGTCTCACGATCGTCCTAAGATGATGCGTGAAGTGACCGACACATTTTTCTTTCAATATATTACACAACCGTTCTCGGACTGGTTTTTTCAATTGGGATTGCAGGCGGCAGGCTGGTCAACAAAAGCGGTCATCTACATGCTGAGAGATGAGAAACTGTATGATGATCTTGGAAAAGTCGCTGCTCCGACCTTGATCATTCACGGTGTTCAAGACAAGGTGATTCCGTTTGCACAAGCAAAGGAACTCAACCGCAAAATAAGAAATTCATATCTTGTTCCGTTTCAATACAGCGGACACGGTCCGTTCTGGGAGGAACGCGAAATGTTCAACCGTATTTTAACGCAGTTTATCGGTTGATTCTATACCGAGGAGCTGCCGCCACATAATGTTCAAAAAGCAGAAAGGAATATTTTGGATAACGTGTTATGATGATAATCACCGAGACTGCTTCTACAGTTTGTAGCGTAAAAATACCCGAATAATTTTGCACTCCAGGGAAGAGAAGAATCGCAATTTTTACTAGGGTGAATCTCCGTTTTGCGCAGAAGCAGAAGGAAGCATGACGTTTCTGAGGGGGAATGGAATTTAATGAAGTCAATTCAAGCAATCACCGTTCATTCAAAGCAATATATTGTAGGTGAGCCATGCCATCCGCCAGGATTTAAAGACGAAGCGACCGTTATGAAAATTACAGAAAAAAACAAGTTCTATGGATTAATCAGAGGCTTTGTTGTTCATTTCGATACAAAAACAGAGCTGCATATTCATACAGAGCCCGTCAAGGTATATTGGAGATGAAGGACTTTAAGCGAACATTTAAAGTATTCGTTTAGTGTCTTTTTTTAACTCCGGAAGCAAGGGGTATTCAACCGGCGGATGCTTCAGGGTAATCAAGCAGATTTTCCAAACACGATCTTCAGAAAATGAACGGGCAAAAATAGGGACAAAGTATAGGTACTTATGCAGTCAGGCTTTAGCTTTTCAGCATAATGTACTAGTGAATCTATAAAATGAAAGGAGCGTGTACACATGTACTGCAAAAAACATCATGAGCCGCATGTTTACCCTACGAAATATTGTGAGGATCATAAGTATTCAAAGTCTGTCGTTCCTCATATTCATCCGCAGCATACTAAAAAAATTGACCATCACAAATATGAACATGTTCATTACTATCCGCACACTTATTCACATCATAAAGACGTTTCGCATGAACACTATCATTGCGGAAAACCTTGCAAAGGCTATGAAAAAAAGTCGGACTATGGCCATTGCTATTAATAAAAGCTTGATTATACCATATTTTGATCGCAGTTAAATATACGTTCACTCATTTCACAGACCATAGCTTTTTTATGGTCTGTTTCCATTTGGGAGGTAGTAACCGTATATCGTGATTGCGAGCAGTATGAAAGCAGAATTTACGATAAATACACAACGCATCATTGCAATTTAAACAACCGCTGTTTCCTGCAATTCACCTTTCTTCTTTTTCTAACGTGATCGTGTACTGCATCTCTTCCATCTAGCTCAGAAGGCGGATTTTCAAGTCGCACAATACATATTAATATCATTTATACCTTTTTTATTTTAAAATGGTACATATAGGATGTTGTTTTTTCTAGTTGGCTGGGAAGAAAGGAGAACCGTTATGAAAAAAACACTTTTTCAAAATGCAACGATTGTAACTCTTGATCCGCAGCTTCATACGATCGAAAAAGGGGACATGCTGATTGAAGGCTCCGTCATTCTGGACGTTGCCGAGTCGATTGCACCGGGAGACGCTGAGATTGTTGATGCCTCCAACATGCTGATCATGCCTGGATTTGTCGATACACACCGCCACGTATGGGAATCTGTGATCCGCGGAATCGGAGCCGACTGGTCCCTGCAAACCTATTTAAACCGGATTTATTATGGCAATTATGGATCAATGAGAAGGCCTGAGGATGATTGGGTCGCGAACTATTTAGGAGCGCTTGAGGCGCTTGAGGCAGGGGTCACAACTTTGCTGGACTGGACGATGATTGAATCGCCTGATCATACGGACCAGCTGATTGCGGGACTGAAAGACGCCGGCATTCGCGCAGTATTCGCTTTCGGAACATCCGGTGATGCCGAATATTGGGACAGAGACAGTGATCTTTCGAATATGGACGAAGCGAAACGGGTAAAAAAAGCATATTTTCAATCGAAGGATCAGCTTTTGACGATGGGGCTTGCCATTCGCGGTCCGGAGTTTTCTTCATGGAAGACATCTGTGTTTGAAATCGAAACGGCCCGGGAACTTGATGCCTTATGCAGCATGCATATTGCGTTTGGCAACTGGGGAGCGAAAGATCGTTCGATTGAGAAGCTGAATCAAGCCGGGCTGCTCGGTCCCGATTTAAATATGGTGCATGCCAATGCGATGAGTGAAGAAGAAATGAAAATGCTTGCGGCTCACGGAAGCTCGATTTCTGTGACACCAGAAATTGAGATGATGATGGGGCACGGCTATCCTGTTACAGGGCTCGCCTTAAAAAACAGGGTTCTTACTGCACTTGGGGTTGATGTTGTGACATCGACGGGAGGTGACCTTTTCGCACAGATGAAATTTGCCCTTCAAGCAGAGCGTGCAAAGCGCAATGAAGAGCTGTTGAAAGAAGGGATCATGCCTGGTCCCGAATTGAGCATATCGGCCGAACAAATCTTGAAAGCAGCGACCATTGACGGGGCGAGGGCATTAAGGCTCGATCATAAAATCGGCTCGCTTTCCCCCGGCAAAGAAGCTGACTTTATCATGGTGAAAACGGACAGCGTCAATTTGCTCCCTTTCACTGATGCGGTGGGGGCCATCGTCCAAAGCGCGCACACCGGAAATGTAGATTCCGTATATGTCGCAGGAAAAGCAGTGAAACGAAACGGCCGATTGGTTGATGCAGATCTTGAAAAGGTGAGACAAAAAGCGCTGGAAGCTAGAGACCATATCTTATCCCGATCCCCTGAAGGCGCCTATTGATCTTTCCTTTGAAATTCAGTGATAAACTTACCTTGCTTGACTTCAGAAGGCCGCTCCTTGGGAATTGTTTCTGTTTGAAGACCAGCTTTTTGGTTTAGTTTTCAGAGAAGAGTATGTATGGAAAAGGTTATGATGATGTTATAACCTTTTCCTGTCGCTTATAAGTTTTGATTAAAAGGGGATATAATTCACGCCATTAAGCATTTCTCTCCACAGATGATCATTAGACTGCCAGATTTCACGATCTGGAAGTGTAACCGCGCATATTCTTTTTAATGGCCAATTCTGCTCGACAATTCCTTTAACTTTTGAGTGATTGATAAGGAGTACCCTGAAGTCGTTTTGTACTAAATCCGATAATACGGACTCCAGTTCTTGAGCCTCCTTGTAGGTTCCGTTAGTTCTGACAAAAAGGATCCGATTAGCGGTTGACATCTTTTCATAAAATCTGTTGATTCTTCTATTGAATTTTTCCATCACTTCATTGTATGTGGCAAGATGTTCGAGTGTATTTTTATCTGCTTTAAAATCATGAGCTGAATCGACATGATAATAATCATCTGTTAAAGAGATATAACGGTCAGTAGTATAAACACCTGTTGAGTAGCCTGTTACCCTTAGATTTTGGGGTGCCATAAAATTTGAAAAGCGATTCTTTAAAAGACGGTTCAGTTCGGTCAGGGAAGAGGTGCCGACCCAGTCTAAAGGACCTGCATACGGCCTTAAATTGTTTTTCCTAAGCTGAAGAGCAGTTAAACAGAGGTGGCCTAATCCGAAAATGGCATTATAGTCTCCTTTTATATCATTCAAATTCATAATCTTAACTCCTTTTGTGGATTAATTTCCAACAATCTATTTAGTATTCTATGTTTTATAAAAGGGTTGAGTAACAACAGTTGCCTACATTGAGGTCTCGGAACAGGAGAGTTTAAAGAATGGGGCGGAAACATAAATAAAAAACAACGTAAAAGTTGTTTTTTAAAGGGAATCTTTTATCTGTAATAAAAGGATGTCTATAACAGAGTCATTCAAATTCTTTAGAATAGCTGAAATGTCTAAAACCAGCCTTCTTGTTTGTTCGTTATCAAGGATTAAATCTTTATGATGGGAAATAATAGATTCCAAAACAACGGCAAGTTCGACACCATTGTCAATATTTGCTATCAATGAGCTTTCTTTTATTTTTGTCAGAAGCCAATTTAAATCATCCAAACCTTCAATAGGGTAGTAATGAATCTGATACAGATCGGCTGCCGAATTTTCAGTCAGAATCTGTTCCGCTTTTTCTTTTGTGATGGCATCTTCCGAATAGACATAGGGAATATCTGCATTCCCAGAATGTATGCCTCCCGTATGTCCGCAGCGGTCATCATCAATGGAGTCATCTGTATAAAGTTTAGAGAGAAATTCTCCAAATGAGCCGGCTAATCTAAAATCCTCTTCAAATTCTGAGTCAAAATAGTGAACGGGCGGATTTTCTTTCGTCTCCCTGTAGTCAAGCGCTATCCACGTATGGCCGTCTCCATGAATAAGGACCAGGTTGTCAGGCAGTCCCCATTCTTTAATAAAGGCTTTACTCTCGAGAATTCCATCCTTTTTCCCTATGCCTAATAAGTAGTCAAACTGGACATGATCTTTAGCCCAGGAGGTGGGCCGTTCAGAAGGGAAGGCGTTAAAATTGATATAGCCACCATTTTGTTCAAGAATAAGCGCTTTATATTCCTCCGGAAGTCTCACACCTAACTTTTTTTCAGCTTTCAGAATGCCTCTCTCTGATATGCTTTTTAAAGTGTACGGATCTTCGTCTTCGTATATCCAAAAGTTTTTCAAATGATTCCCCCACATTCGTTTATATCAGTATCTATCATGCAAAATGCTGCTCGAGCCTTTATGCTTGTATTGCCTTCCTGCAGTCTTTTATAACGGCTATCTTTGGCTGAAGACCGAGAAATTATCATACGTTTGCGGAATAGCTCCGTATGTTCCTTTAATACGAATATCTTTACATTCACCTTCGGTATTCTCAAAATAAAGCCTGTAAGTCCTAGGCATCAATGTGATGACATCCTGAGCAGTTCGATCAGGCCAGTTCCCTTCAAAATCTTTAATGCTTAAACTCATAAACCTGCCGGAAAGATGCATCATCTGAATTTTAATCGTTGTTTTGCAGTTTTCTGCATTAAAAATCGTAAACTTGTAGCCAATATGCCAGTGAGAAACGTTAGAGTCGCTATAGGGAATGTCCTCCACATGAGTTCCCGTAAACGTAAGATTCAGCTTGTGCGGGAACGAATAAGCTTCAGCACTGCTCCCAAAACTGAAAAATCCACAAAATAACACCATGACCAGCAAAAAGCGTTTCATTCAAAACCCCCTCCTTTTTCCATTTTATTGTAGCATAGATGAGTTGAAAAAGATGGAAGTTTTTTGAGGGAGAAGCACAAAACCAAAAATCGCGTATGGCTTTGATAGGGTGTAAAAGCCTCTCCAACTTTTTTTAACCGGATGGTCGAGCAGCCATGAAATTGAAGATCTTGGTTTGACTTTTGCTGTAGGGGTTGATGAAGGCCGAGAGACTCCCCTTGAAAAAATTTATTTAAATGGGCGTCAATGATCCAAAGAAAGATCGAATTACCTTGACATACCAATATGTTAATCCGTACACAGCAGGAGCCCAGATTGCCGGGCATGATGAATGCTGGAACGAGCTATTTGCTTCAAACGTTATCGGTGTCAATAGGGAAATCAAATATGCAGGAGCTGCAGCCATTAACGGAAAAACAAATAGGCTTCTTGGTTTACTAGATGAAAAAGATGTAGACGGGATCATGTGGATCAAAGGGAAAGGGATAGGCGGTACTGTCAAAAACTATGAAAAACAAAAAACTGACGGTCATGGCAGTCAGTGAAAGGGATAGAAGGAATGGGTGGAAAGTTGATCATAAACAGCAAGTGACTGTTCAGAAAATTGATTCGTGGGACTAGGGGGCTGCCGATTTCACCTTTGGCTCCCCCTAGATTGTTGATTGCAAGAAACAGCTTCTTGTCCTACCGACGAAGGAAAAGAAATATGGAACATGAAAAATCAAAGAATTTTAAAAAATGTCGATGGCCGTTTATATTATTCTCCTTCAATAGGGAAAAAACGGTTTTACCGTAATTTCAAAATGACCCGCAGGTCTAGATTTTCCGTTTAAGATTAGCCTTCCCGTGTTTGGAGAGGCTTATGTTGGCTATGTCCAAATAGTTTATTTAATCTGCCATTCTTTAATGACAAGTGTTGAAGAGCCGCTGTCAACAATCGGATCAGAATTTCCGATCTCTGTTGCTTCCTTGAGAGACTCTGCGCTGATAAGATAAGCGCCCCCGGAAGCATCGCTGAAAGGGCCAAACATTTCCAAGCGGTTCTCGGCTTTAAGCCTGTCCAAAAATTGATAATGGGCTGGCACATATTGATCTTTAAAATTCTCGGTTCTGGTTGTTATGAGTAAATATTTTTTCATCGTAGCACGCCTTTCTGTCAAAAGATGACTTTATCTTAGCACAAATATATAGAAGATTCATATAAAAGTTCGATCGGCGGAAGGCGTAGCTG
>Ga0180433_10011816_pt1 | contig 10303 bp, 11 predicted proteins | sample SS_ome_8_FD_132980 | JGI IMG/M metagenome (GOLD analysis project Ga0180433, IMG submission 132980) | Hypersaline lake sediment archaeal communities from the Salton Sea, California, USA - SS_1_D_1 metaG | ecosystem: Environmental > Aquatic > Non-marine Saline and Alkaline > Hypersaline >...
GGCCTACAAACGGGTGAAACCTCTGCTTGACCTGGCCGGAGATCATGGGGTAGCCCACATGGAAAAGTCCCTAAGGAGGCATGATCTCTACTCTTTTGAGTTAGGCACGGAGGCCTGTTTGAGCATCGCCGGGATCGTGGAATACATGAAGGAAGGCTATAACGGCGTCGTAAACGTGTATCCTTTTACTTGCATGCCGAGCACGATTACTTCGTCTATTATGAGACCTATCATGAACCGCAAGAAAATCCCCTTTCTAGACGCAGCCTATGACGGTACCTATCAGCCGGGCAGGGAGGCTGCCATCAGGACCTTTATGTACCAGGCCTGTCAGCACTTCAAGAGGCATGGGAGGAAGAAACACGGTTAGTTTCCATCCACGGATTGCCAGACGCCCATCATGACAAGTTAGTGTCGCGGCTCAGGAGTTCCTTTAAAAAGTAACGTGGTGTCCCCATCAAGCCATTCTCGGCTGCAGGGTGGCTAATGACCGTTGCTTCTCAGACACCGACGCTAGCCTTGACCCGAAAAATCAAATATCCACCGAATAAGACTGATACCTATCAGAACAAAAGCCTCGGTTCGGGACACACGGAATCCGGTGCGCATGAATACAACCACGAGAGCCACCATGCCTGCGAGGAGATAGACGCTTTGGAGGCCGGCCGGATCAATGCGCAGGGGGCCAAGCATGCCCGCCAGTCCAAGAACCCCCATGAGGTTGAAGAGATCGCTGCCGATGAGATTGCCAAGGGACATGCCGTATCGACCCTTATAGGCCGCCATAAGGGACGTGGCGAATTCAGGCAACGAGGTCCCGGCCGCTACAATGGTGACCCCGATAACCCACTCAGACAATCCAAGGCCCCGTGCCAAGGAGGTTGCTGACCACACAAGGAGGTGACCACCGCCAACCACGGCGGCAATGCCAAGAATAAGAAGGGGGATGTCCCTCCAGGCAGCCTCTTTTCCAGAGTCTTTCTCGCCCAAGGCCGCCTTTTTCATGAAAAGATAGACAAGATAGACAAGGAGGACACAAAAAAGTAAAAGTCCTTCTTTAGGAGTCAGCGTTAAGTCTTTGAGAAACAAAATTAAAACTGACGACATTATCAATAAGAAGAGGCCGTCGCGCCACACGATCGCCGGGCTGGTATGGATCGTGCGGATGGCAGCGCACCCCCCCAATATGAATCCGAGATTAAAGATGTTGGACCCCACCACATTGCTCACCGATATATCAGCCAGCCCCCTTATGGCGGCATTGATCGTGACGGCGAACTCAGGCGCGGAGGTCCCAATAGCAACAATGGTTAAACCTATGGCTGCGTCAGACATGCGCAGTCTATGGGCGATGCGAACCGCTGAATCGACGAGCCATTCAGACCCTTTCCACAACAGCCCCGTTGCCAGGGCTGCCAACAGCCCGTCCCGTAATAAGTAAATCATGCGGTTTGTCCTCGTGTGAATTTGGAGCGAAGCCTCAGGTACTGCCTTGCCTCGTCAATACGTCCGCGTTTCAAACATCCTCTTGCATACACGGCACATTTGTTTGACAAGGCCTCAATCGCCGCCCCACGCTGCTTGCGGGTCAAGCCGCCCTCGAGTGGGTTTTCAAGAACTTTTTCCAGGGCATAGATGCGAAACCGGTCCAGCCCCGGCGCCCTGGAAAGCTGGTCTGCGTGCCCGCCCCGCTTAATGACAAGGGGCGCACGAATTAAATGTACGGGAAAGCGCCAAGCGATCCTTAGCCAGAGGTCATAATCCTCGCACGCGGGCAGTGACTCGTCAAACCAGCCCACCTCATCCAACAGGCTCCGTTCGAGCATGACTGCTGAAGGACTGACAAGACACAGCTCAACGGACCGCTCAAAGATCATGCCGGCGTACTTCCTGTGCCGCCTCTTTGGGTTCACCCTGACGCCGCTTCTTATCCAGATCTCCTCGGTCTGGCAAACGACCGCCTTGGGGCGGGTCTTGAAAAAGGCAATTTGAGCTGATAATTTCCCGGGCAACCAGAGGTCGTCAGAATCAAGAAACGCAAGAAACCGGCCCGAGGCTCGGCGAATGCCCGCGTTGCGAGCAGCACTGACGCCTCGACGGTCTTGCCGCACCACACGGATGTCTGGATAAGACCGGAGCAGTCGAGGCGTGTCGTCCGTGGAGCCGTCGTCAATCACGATGAGCTCAAAATCGTCGGAGTCCTGACCCAGGACCGAATCGATCGCCTCTCTCAAGAAGGATGCTCGGTTGTAGGAGGGAATGACAACACTGACAGTTGGCATAGCGATTGTCTAAACTACCATAAGGCAAATTTCAAACCCTTTTCAAACCCCTCGCCGGGTGAAGGGCCGGATTACCAAGGGGAACACAATATGGTTTGCATGTTGAAAAGCCGTCAGGGGGGCCTGGCTCATAAGTTTCGTGGCCTCTGCCGGTGGCGGTCAGGATGAGATTTGACCTGACTCAAAAACGATGTCTCCCGACGGCTCTCTGTTGTACGTGAGCTTTCAAACAACAAGCTCTGTGAAACGCAGACTAATTTATGCTCCCCTTAGTATTTGCTTGAAATGAAGCGTTGCTTCTGGTAGCTAGGTAAAAGCATTTGGAGCATGGGACATCCGATTTTGGCATAGTTCATGCTTGTTTTCGGTGTTGTTTACCCCATCACAAAAACAACCCACGCTAGGAGAGACTAAGGTGTTTGATGCGCTGCTCGGAAAGATCTCTAATGACTTGGCTATTGATTTGGGAACTGCCAACACCCTGGTCTATGTAAAGGGGAAAGGCATTGTCCTGAGTGAACCTTCTGTGGTGGCGGTGCGCACCGATAACAGAAGGAAAAACAGGGTTCTGGCAGTTGGGGCAGAGGCCAAAAGGATGCTGGGACGGACACCCGGCAACATCGTGGCCATCCGCCCAATGAAAGACGGCGTCATTGCGGATTTTGAGGTGACCGAGGCCATGTTGCGCCACTTCATCCGCAAGGTTCATAACCGGAGAACGCTCATAAGGCCCAGAATCATCGTTGCTGTGCCGTCAGGGATCACCCAGGTGGAGAAACGGGCCGTGAGAGAGTCGGCTGAATCCGCTGGCGCCCGCGAGGTATTCCTGATTGAGGAGCCGATGGCAGCGGCTATCGGGGCGGGCCTCCCTATTACGGATCCCACCTGCAATATGGTGGTTGACATTGGTGGCGGAACCACCGAGGTGGCTGTCATATCGCTGGCGGGCATCGTTTACAGCCGATCGATTCGCGTAGGGGGAGACAAAATGGATGATGCCCTTGTTCAGTACATCAAGAGAAAGTATAATCTTTTGATTGGAGAACGAACTGCAGAGATCATAAAAACGACTATTGGCAATGCCTATCCTGATCCTGAAAACATAGAAACCATTGAGGTCAAGGGAAGGGACCTGGTATCGGGCATCCCCAAGATCCTTGCCATCGATTCCGAAGAGGTTCGTGTGGCCATTGCCGAACAGATCGAGTCTATCGTTGAGATCGTAAAGGCAGCCTTGGAGCAAACCCCCCCCGAACTGGCTGCAGACATCGTTGACACGGGGATCGTTATGACTGGCGGCGTTGCCCTCCTCAAAAACCTGGACAGGTTACTTCGAGAAGAGACCTCTTTGCCCATTACGGTGACCGAGGATCCCCTATCCACGGTCGCGGTGGGTTCAGGTATGGCCTTAGAGAACATTGCGATTTTGGGAGAGGTTGCGGTCCAGTAGGAAAGAGGCTCGGACATCGTGTCATGACGGGCCGACCACTCAAATCCTTTTCCGGCCAGACCCATGTTTTCAAGAAGACTGCTCACGACTTTCTGCCTGATTCTTTTTGCCGCCCTCAACATCATTCTTCTTTCCATCAGCGCCAAGCACCGTCACGGGGACTCTGCGTGTGACAGAGTGGTCATGGCAGGCATTGCGCCCTTCCAGGAAGGGGTGACACAAGCAGTCCGTTTTTGCGAGCATGTCTGGCGTCATTATTTTTCCTTAGTGACGGCGAGGCAAGAGTGCGACCACCTCCAACAGGTGCTTGCAAAGATCAGATTGGAAAGAGGTCAACAGCTGGAATCTGAGCTCGCCTGTCAACGTTTCCGCAAGCTCCTGTTGTTAGATACGGACACGCCTCTTTCCCAACGCCTGCTTCCTGCCCAGATTGTCGGACTGGACCCTTCTATATGGTTCAGGACGGTGATTATCAACAAGGGCGTTGACGACGGTGTTTCCAAAGGGATGCCCGTCATCGCCCCAGAGGGGATCGTGGGTCAGATTATGGCGGCATCCTACGATTATGCAAAGGTCCTGTTGCTTACCGATCGCAGTAGTGCCATAGATGCCCTGGTGCAGCGCACCCGCACCCGGGGCGTTGTGGAAGGAGAGGCAAAGGCGTATTGTCAATTCAAGTATGTTGTGAGAAAGGCCGAGATCAGCGTGGGAGATACGGTTGTGTCGTCCGGCCTGGACGGAGTTTTTCCAAAAGGCCTTCGGGTGGGGTCTGTCGTAGAGATCGCCAAAGGCCCCTCTGAGATCTTCCAGGAGGTGAGTATTCGGCCCTTTGTAGATTTGGAAAGGTTAGAAGAGGTCTTGGTGATTGTTGAGTAACAACCTCCCCTTGGGGCGTTCTCAGAGGAAAACGTGAAGGTCTTCTTTCTTTATGCCATCATTGGCCTTGCCGCCATGGTCGGGCAGACAACCATCTTAAGGCTACCGGTGTTTCAAGGGGTCTTCTATGACTTACTCATTCCGCTGGTCATTTTTATGCGACTTCATTTGACATTGGCGGAATCAAGCATGCTCGCCTTGATCCTCGGCTTTGTGATGGACCTTTCTTCGGGGGGTGTGTTTGGTCTGTATATGACCCTTTACTTGTGGATATTCTTGCTGGTGCCGGGCGTGTCAAACTATTTCAATGTGCGGGGAACAGCGTGTCGATCCGCCTTGATGGCTGTGTGCGTGCTGGGGCAAAATCTCCTGTTCCTGGCTTCCTCGGCCCTCCCGTGGAAAGGTTGGCATTGGCTGAGCGCCCAGCTCTGGCCAGTGCTGGGGCAAATCGTTCTTGCCGCTGCGACGGGTCCTTCTGTTCTGTCGCTGTTTGAAACCATGCACCGGAGCCTCCAGACCCAGGGGGCAATGAGCCTGGGAAACAAAGGCAAATTTTTGGCAGATGATGAATGATACCCATCTCAAGACGGTTGATGATCGCTGGTATAGACAGAGACTGTCGGGAACCCTGATCTGGGTTTTTGCGATTTTTTCAATCCTTTTGGCGAGGCTTTGTTACCTGCAGATCATCAAGGGTTCCGACTATCGTCGCATGTCTGAAAACAACTGTGTTCGTCTTCAGAGTGTAGCGCCCTTCCGTGGCTTGGTCTATGACCGTAATGGCGTGCTCCTCGTGGATAATCGTCCGTCTTTTAATGTTTCGGTTGTCCTGGAAGATGCCAAGGACCCCAAGACGGTTGTCGCCAGGCTGGCAGGGTTGTTAGGAGCTGAACCGGAAACGCTGTTGCCGAAACTGGAGAAGACAAAGGGTTGGCCTTCCTTTAAGCCTTTCTTATTGAAACGGGACCTTGACCGGGATGCCGTGGCCGTGGTGGAGGCTCAGAAGCTGGATCTTCCCGGAATCGTGATCAGCACTGAACCTATGCGTCACTACATAGAGGGCGAGCTAGCCTCGCATCTCATAGGATACCTGGGGGAGATCAGCGAAAAGGAGTTGGCCAGCGGCCGCTTCCCGCACACCAGAAGGGGAGATTTCATAGGCAAGTTCGGCGTTGAAAAGGCCTATGAGTCTTTTTTTCAAGGTGAGCCGGGAAGCAAGCAGGTTCAGGTCAATGCCCTTGGCCAGACCACAGGCGTGCTCGAAACGAGAGAGGCGGTGTCGGGAAAAAATGTCTACCTGACGTTGGATGTTGAACTCCAGCGTAAAACCGAAGAAATGCTTGCCGGCAAGGCGGGGGCGGCCGTAGCCGTAGAGCCCTCCAGTGGTCATCTCCTGGCTATGGTCAGCGGGCCGGCTTTTGATCCCAATGCCTTTGTTGAGGGAATGACGTTTGACGCATGGAATAGCCTTTCCACCAACGAATTCCGTCCCATGGAGAATAAGGCCGTTCAAGGACAGTACCCGCCTGGCTCTACTTATAAGATCGTCACGGCGATCGCAGGATTGGAGGAGGGGGTCATCAACGAAAATACGGCCCACTATTGCCCGGGTCATTACCGGTATGGCAACCGCACTTATCGCTGCTGGAAACGCTCGGGACACGGGGCCGTAAAGATCATAGACGCCCTGGCCCAGTCGTGCGATGTCTTCTTTTTTCGAGTGGGAGAAGAGTTGGGCGTGGATCGTCTGGCTCGATATGCTGAGGGTTGCGGACTCGGCATGACCACCGGCATCAAGCTTGACAATGAGGCCGCAGGCCTGGTTCCCGACTCAGTGTGGAAGTTGAAAAAGAAAGGGGCGCCTTGGCAGGGCGGCGAGACGCTGTCTGTGGCTATCGGCCAGGGCTTTAACTTGGTCACGCCTTTGCAGATGGCTTGTTTGGCGGCTGCCGTGGCAAACGAAGGCACGCGGTATAAGCCCTTGGTAATCCGAAGAATTGAAGCTCCGGACGGCTCTGTTGTCAAAACCGGAGAGCCCGAGGTTTTGGGAAGGCTTCCGGCATCGAAAGAAACACTTCAGATCCTGAAAAGAGGCATGATTAAGGCCGTGAACACGCCCTCAGGCACCGCGTGGAACCTCCGCATATCCGGCGTAACAGTCGCAGGCAAGACCGGCACCTCTCAGGTCGTTGCCATGGCGCCCGATCACGAGGAGACCCCCCATGAGAGCAAACCCTTACATTTTCGCGATCATGCCTGGTTTGTGGCCTTTGCACCAGCCGAAGAGCCCCGGATCGCTGTGGCCGTACTGGTGGAACATGGGGGTCATGGGGCAAGCGGTGCGGGGCCCATCGCCAGAGAGATGATCAGGGCGTACCTGGAGAAACCGTTATGATTGACCGAAGACTGGTTCAACACTTTGATTGGGTTTTGTTGGGCTTCACGCTCTTGCTTGTGGGGATCGGTCTCCTTGCCCTGTACAGCGCAGTGAACGCCGGTCCGGATGTGACCCGTGTAACGGGTCCGGTGTACCTGAAACAGGCGTATTGGTTCGGCATTGGAGCGGGTTTGATGGTGGTGATGTTTCTCTTCAACTACAAGTGGTTGAACCGATGGGCCTTTGCCATCTACGCCGTTTGCGTCGCCCTGCTGGTGGCAGTGCTCTTTGTGGGAAAGGAGGTCTCCGGTGCCCAGCGGTGGCTTGCCGCAGGCCCGTGGACGTTTCAACCCTCGGAACTGGTCAAGATCTCCGTTGTTGTTGTCCTGGCAAGATATTTTTCTGATCGTGCGTCAGAAGAAGGTTTCACCCTCAAGGACCTTTGGACGCCCCTGATCTGGACGTTGATCCCTTTTGTCTTAATCGCGAAGCAACCCGACTTGGGCACCGGCCTCGTTGTGATTCTCATCGCCGGGTCGGTGACCCTCTTTGTGAAGATCGAGCGTCGATCCCTCATACTCTTAACCGCTGGTGGCGTGGCGGGATCTTTGTTCGCTTGGTTTTTCTTGTTGAAAGACTACCAGAAAGAGCGGGTCTTGGTGTTGTTGAATCCCGGCAGAGACCCCTTGGGCGCTGGTTATCATGTCAAACAGTCTATGATTGCGGTGGGTTCCGGTGCATTTCTAGGCAAGGGGTTCTTGAGGGGGACCCAAAACGCCCTCTCCTTTCTCCCTGAGCAGCATACAGACTTCATCTTTTCTGTCCTGGCAGAAGAGTGGGGGTTTTTGGGTTCGGCCGCAGTCGTTACGTTATACTTGTTGATCGTCATCTGGGGGCTGAGTGTTGCCATACGTTCCAAGGAGCCCTTTGGGACCATTTTGGCTGTCGGTATGACGAGCATGATATTCTGGCAGGCCGTCATTAACGTAGGAATGGCCCTGGGCCTGCTTCCTGTGGTGGGTGTGACGCTGCCACTTATTAGCTACGGCGGCTCGTCACTCGTGGCTGTCATGCTTGGGATCGGGATTCTTATGAATATTAGTATGCGGAGGTTCATGTTTAAGTCTTAAGCCTTTCCCGCGAACTATGTTGGATGAAAGGCGGGTATTGTTTCGTGAATGGAAAGAGGGGCCTTATATGAAAAAGGAAAAAAAAGGAATACAGACATTCTTGGGTTCAGAAACCACGCTGGAAGGCAAACTTGCTTTTGAGGGGACTGTGCGGCTGGACGGGCATTTTAAGGGGACCATAGAGAGCAAAGACGGCGTCATGATTGTAGGAGATAAGGCAGTCATCCAGGCCGATATTCTGGTCCACACGGCCACGGTGAGCGGGGAGGTGAGGGGCAATATTCAAGCCACAAGTCGCATTGAGTTGCATCCACCGGCCCGCGTTTTCGGTGACCTGACTGCTCCTGTAGTAGTGATTGACGCGGGGGTGGTTTTCCATGGAAACTGCACGATGAAGCCGAATGATGACGCGGCCGGCAAGACGATTGATCTCGCCGAATGGAAAACCTAATGTTGAAAAACGAAAAAAACCTTTGACAAGGCGCCGACGTTAGTGTATAGACGGTCAGCTTTTCTGGCTGGGCATGTTGTCACATTCTTTTACTATTCCATAAACCTTCAAGATTGGAAAGTGGGAGTTCCTCATGATCAGTGTCAGTCCCTTTCTGTTCGTCCAAATGGCCAACTTCATCCTACTGATCTTTATCTTGAACGCCATCCTCTATAAACCTATTCGCAACAGCCTTGTGGAAAGAAAGAAAAAGATCCAAACTGCGGAGGAGGCCATAGAGGGCGCCAAACGGAGTGCTGATGAAGCCGGACAAACCTTCAAGACAAAGATGGGTGACGCCAAGATGAAGGGGTACCAGGAAAAAGAAGCCCTGAAGCAGGCCGGCCAGGAGGAGGAAAAACGGCTTGTGGATGAAATTAATCAAAAGGCCCAGGCAGAGTTAGAGGCCGTGCGAGGGCAGATTGCCAAAGAGGCCGAGAGCGCCAGGGGTAAATTGAAGGGCGACATAAAAGGCTTCTCTGCTGCGATTGCTGAAAAGATATTGGGGAGGGCTGTCTCATGAAGGCGTTTATCAGGACAGACAAAGGGCGCTGGGTTGTCGGCCTCTTGGTGATACTTTCCGTCCTCCTGGCCTTTGGAGCGGTTTGGGCTTCCTCTGAAGGCGGTCATGGAGACAGCGCAGGCAAGGTCAAGGACTTGATCTGGCGGACCATGAACTTCGTCGTCCTTGCAGGCGCACTGATTTTTCTTTTAAAGAAGCCCTTGGCCCAGGCCCTTGAGGCGCGCCGTCAGGGGATCAGAGACCGGTTGGATGACCTGGAAAAGCAGAAAATAGATGCGGAAAAACAGCTTTCCGAATACAAGGCAAAGCTGTCCCGTTTGGATAAGGAAATTGAGAAGATCGTTGCCGAATACGTCAAGGATGGCGAAGCCGCAAAGGCAAAGATTATAGAAGAAGCAAGGGTCGCGGCTGAGAAACTCCAGGCACAGGCCAAGAAGAACATTGAGCATGAATTTGAAAAGGCCCGGCAGGCGCTGAAAGCAGAGATGGCTGCCGAGGCCGTGTCCATGGCAGAGGCATTAATCAAGAAGCATATCAAAGACGAGGACCAGGAACGCATTGTTGATGAATACTTGACGAAGGTGGTGGTAGCCCAGTGATAAGCATCAGAATCGCCAGACGTTATGCCAAGGCGCTGTTATCCATTGGGAGGGACGACGGCCAGGCAGAGACGTACAAGGAAGAGTTGGAAGGCTTTGCCAAGCTCCTGGAAGAAAACAAGGAACTGGAGATGGCCATCTCTAATCCTCTCTATGATGAAGAAAGTCGCAAGCAGGTCTTGCGGGCGGTCTTGGAACGTTTTGCCCCCTCTGAGATCATGAGGTCCTTCTTGCTCCTATTGTTCGACAAGGGCAGGATTCAATACGTGAAGGACATATCTGCCTTTTATGAGAAGCTGACCGACGAACTCGCCAACATTGTTCGTGCCGACCTTGTTTCAGCCGTGGAAATGCCAGAAGAAAGCATCGAAAAAATCCGGGCGGCCCTGTCTAAGAAAACGGGCAAAGAGGTGAAGATGCAGACCAGGGTGGACCCGGCCTTGATTGGCGGTGTCGTGACCAAGATCGGGGATTTGGTCTTAGATGGAAGCGTGAAAACGCAGCTTATAAGTCTAAAAGAATCTTTGCAAAGGGGTGAGGGAATCTGATGGAAATTAGAGCCGAAGAGATCAGTGA
>Ga0180433_10011817_pt1 | contig 10303 bp, 11 predicted proteins | sample SS_ome_8_FD_132980 | JGI IMG/M metagenome (GOLD analysis project Ga0180433, IMG submission 132980) | Hypersaline lake sediment archaeal communities from the Salton Sea, California, USA - SS_1_D_1 metaG | ecosystem: Environmental > Aquatic > Non-marine Saline and Alkaline > Hypersaline >...
ACTGATATAATCACATGGAAAATACTAAAAAGTAATATTGGAAATCCTCAAAAGGACGATGTTTTAACAAATACAGAAGCTTCTGCAGTTACAGGATTTCCATTGAGTTTTATTTATTTTTTTACAGGAAAGGACTGTAAAGATTTTGCCCCAGATAACTCTGGAAATTATGGACGAGATTATATTATTCAATATTAATTAAGGGATGGGGGGAAATTGAATAAAATAAGTCTATGGCAAACTATTCTTTTGGTAGTATGTATCATTACAATGGTAGGTATATTTCCATTGGTTTCCCCAGAATGCCAGAATATAAATAATGAACAGTATGATTTTATAATTATTTCCCCGACAGATTTTTCAGAAGAGTTGGTACCATTAGTTGATCATAAAGAACAGCACAGTATTTCGACAAAAATTGTAACATTGGATGAAATATATAAGGGTAAATATTTTCCAGCAAATGGGAGAGACGATTCCGAAAAAATCAAATATTTCATCAAAGATGTGAAGGAAAATTGGAATATTAGTTATGTAATGCTTGTTGGTGGAAAAGAAGAGTTACCCATTAGATATGTTGATGAGTGTTATTGGGGGGAACATCGTGAATATATTAGCGATCTTTATTACGCAGATATATTTGATGCCAATGGGAGTTTTTGCAGTTGGGATTCAAACAATGATAATACCTTTTCAGGTAAGAATATGAACGAGTTAGAAGATGAAGTGGATTTGTATCCTGATGTATCCATTGGAAGGCTTTTGTGTAGAAAACAATCAGATGTTAAAAATATAGTTGGAAAAATTATCGATTATGAAACTAATACTTACGGTAAACAATGGTTTGATAATCTTATAGTGTGCGGTGGAGACGATGCTCGTCTTAGATTTAGGGAAAAAAGGTTCCCTGATTATTTCAATAGGGATGGCGGCATACTATGGGAAGGAGAAAAAATAGGTGAACAGTCACATAAGACAAAATTTTTTGATACATGTAAATCAGTATCACATGGAACGTCTAAAGTGTCAACTATAGATGTGATGAACAATGAAAACTGGAGAATTGAAAGGGTAGATGCGACTGGACAGACAGGACGGTATACATCTATAGCCTTGGATTCCCATGGATATCCACATATTAGCTATTGCCAAGAGGATAGTGGAGGATTTGTAAGATATGCTAAGTGGAATGGTATAGATTGGGAGATAGAAACAATTGATACTGGTTCAGGTGGAGAATTTGGGAATGTGACCACAACATCAATAGCGATTGATTCAGAAGATAACCCTCACATTGTATATGCAAAACCACCAAACATGGTAAAATACGCTCAATGGGATGAAAACCAATGGAAGTATGATACCGTTATTTCAAAGGAAGGGATCTACGGTTCCGTTAGTATTGCATTGGATTCACAACAACATCCACACATATCTTATTGCGATGGATATGACAGCTATCACATATGGCATGCATATCACAACGGTACGTCTTGGTCCAATGAAATAGTTGATCCACAAAACCGTGGTGGAATCCATAATACTATATGCACAGATAGCAATGATGCTCCCTGTATTGCATACACTTCTGTTTCAAAAGGAGCTATCTATTGTGCTAAGAAGGATAATAATAATGGAGATTGGTATGCCGAAATAGTAGATTCTGCTACCAATAAATATTATTTTTATCCATCTCTTGATCTCGATTCAAACGACCATCCACATATTGGATATTATGACATTGAATCATATGATTTGAAATATGCAAAACAAACAAATACAGATGGTGAATGGGAAGTTACCTGTGTTGTTTCAGATGAGATAGTGGGGTACTCTTATTCACTCGCATTGAGTAAGGATAATCAGCCTCATTTTATGTACCAAGAATTGCAAGAAAAAAAGTTATGTTATATATTTTGGGATGAAGACAACTGGAAAAGAACGGTAATAGATTCCGATGGAGACGTAGGGTGTTGCAGTAGTATCGTACTGGATAAAAATGATTTAGCTTGTATCAGCTACAGAGATGAAGAATTGGGGGATTTGAAATTTGCAAGAAATCAGGCATTTTCATTGAAATATGCAAAACCAGAGGGTGCTATTTATCTAATGAATACTAAAATTTGCGGATTCATTACTCCAGTGATCGTTGGTTCGATTGATTTGTGCCTATCTGTAGTTGACAATCAGAATGATGTTGCAAGTATAGACATCTACATTGATAATGAATTTCAGGTACAATTAAACTCTGAACCATATGAATGGACTTGGAGTGATTTAGGATTTGGATCATATTTGATAAAATCTATAGCATGTGATAGCGAGGGCAATCAAGTTGTTCACATGTTGAATGTATGGAAGTTTTTCTGACATCATTCGTAAATACTTTAAAATATAAGATAAGGGACACACATGAAAAGAAATATTGAAAAAATAATTGTTTATATGCTGTTGTTTTCTGTTTTATCTGCAATTGTATCTGGGGTTGAAATAAACAAAAAAGAAACGGTCTATGTTGATGACGACAACACCAGTGGTCCATGGGATGGGAGCATAGATCATCCTTATCAATATATCCAAGATGGTATTGATAGTGCTCAAATCGATGATACCGTTTTTGTTAAAAATGGAACTTATTATGAAAACATTTTCATTAATAAAACAATAACTCTTATTGGGGAAAATAAACAATCCACCATTATTGATGGGCAGAACCAAAGTGATGTGATTTATGTTGGATATCCAGCCAATGGAGTAAGTATATCAGGATTCTCCATCCAGAATGCAGGGGGGAACCATGGGAATAATGTTTTTGATGCAGGAATTGATCTTCAGTCAGATCGTAATATTATTTCTGACAATATTTTAACAAAACACCATATTGCTTGTATAATTCTGTTTGGCTCCAGTCATAACATAATAGAACATAATTATATCGGAGATTGCAATAGTTCAGGTATAGAATTTCTCTCAGGAAGATTCAATTATATTGCAAATAACACGATCATTAACAATTTAAATTATGGAATTTTCGTTTCAGAATTTGGAAATAGCAGCGGAAACCTGTTTTTCTCAAATATCTTTGAAAACAATAGACAGGGAATCACTCTTTTTCATTCAAATAATACTATCGCTCACAATAATTTTCTGAATAATTATATCCGCCATGCATCTTCTAGATTTAACATCTGGATTTTTTCCCCTTCGCGTAATAGATGGGAGAGCAACTATTATGATGATTGTAAACAGGGGTTCCCAAAATTCATTCCTGGTTTCTTTGGGTTTAATGTTGATTGGTACCCAGCCAATGATCCTTATGAAATTACAGGTGCGGGAGGAAGAATATGAGAAAACAATCTCGATTAATAACATCCGTTACCATACTGCTTATATTATTCTGCTTTATTGGGGGTTTAGGATGGAGTATACTTGGACAGCAAACACAACGTAATGGTTATCATCATACATCGATTCCCCTTATTTATAGTCAGGCTTTCAACTCTGTTGGAAAGATGGGTGATGGAGACGTAGAAAAATGGGCGGTAATTATTGCTGCAGGTGGAGGGGTCGGTTATGCTCCTCATGAACGAGCTGATCGAAATGATGTTCGAAAATTAACAAAAGTCTTGCTGGAATATGGTTGGGATAGCGATCATCTCTTTGTTTTATTAGAAGAGCAGGCAACTACAGAGGCCATTATGAATGACAGTTTTTCTTGGCTTCGATCACAAGGAGAAGAGGAAGATGATTTGATTCTCTATTTTTTCTCTGGTCATGGCTACTATCATACCAGCGATGAACCGCCCATTGATGAACCAGATGGGAAGGATGAACTCATTCATCCATGGGATCCAGATATGGCAGGATGGAATCCAAATGTATTCATTCTTGATGATGAATTAGCGGAAAAATTTGAAACATTACATTCTCAAAATATTGTGATACTTATGCATACCTGTCATGCAGGAGGAATGATTGACGGAACAGCAGATCTCCGCAAATCAGGTCGGGTAATACTTGCCTCCTGTGCTACAGATGAAGCCTCTTCTAGGATGACCATACCATATCATTGGATTTTCCCCTATTTTTGTATTAGAGGACTCCAGGGAAAAGCAGATTTGAACAATGATCTCTCTATTTCTGCTGAGGAACTGTTTCATTACACTGTCGAACCAGTTCAAATTCGTTCTTTTATTTTGAATTTATTTTACCCAAGACGTCCTAATGGTATATCACAGCATCCCCAGTTGTATGATGGTTGGCCCTCTGATGGAGACAATAGTGATGAGTTATTGCTGATACAGAGTGGTGATTGATATTGAAAAACCTCATCTTAGTTACCTTTGTTCTATTGATGCAAATCATGGTTATAATGAATCCCAGAGCATTGGGCATTCCTTTAATGTGTGATTTTCCTAAAGAAATGACTACCACAATCAATGGCGATGGAATCGAAAATAAATGGGCAGTTTTTATCACTGCAGGGGGTGGTCCATCCTATGAACATCATGAAAAAAGGGATATAAACGATGTAAAAGAACTGGCAAGGATATTTTTAGAACAGGGGTGGAAACAAGATCATATACTAACATTACTTGAAGAAGAAGCAACAGAAGATGCTATTCTGAATGAAACGTTTGAATGGTTGAATGATAAAGGTGAGGATGAGGATGATTTGATTTTCTTTTATTTTTCGATGCATGGCACAAACCATGCAAAGGACGAAGTACCTCTTGATGAACCAGATGGCAAAGATGAGATAATCTTTCCATGGGATGAAGAGTATGGTGGATGGAATTTGGATAAGTTTATTGTTGATGATGTGCTAGCGGAAAAGTTTGATTTGCTGCATTCGCAGAATATTGTGATTGTTTTTCATACGTGCCATGCGGGGGGAATGATTGATGGTACAAGTGATTTTGCTAAATCAGGACGGGTAGTGCTAACGTCCTGTGATGTCGATGAGGGGTCTATCATGTTATTTGTGATAAAACATTGGTTGTTTCCCTATTATTTGATTCATGGTTTGAATGGCTTTGCTGATAGAAATAATGATAATTGCGTTTCTGCTGAAGAATTGTTTTACTATACGGAATTTCCGGTTGCTCTGCATTCAACGCTTCTTTATTTTTTAGTGTCAGCAAGGATTTTTACACAACATCCTCAAATGTATGACGGATGGCCTAGTGAAGGAAATAATGATGAGGAATTAAAGTTAATAAATTTAGAAAGGTGAAATAATGTGAAAAGAAAAATAAAAGCAATGGCAATTGGAATAAGCTTTTTATTGGCAGTTTTACCTGGAGTTATGTCTGGTTTTGAACAAGATGATGGAAACACAATTTATGTTGATGACGACAACATTGAGGGCCCATGGGATGGTACACAGGAGCATCCTTATCAATATATTCAAGATGCTATTGATAATGTGACGAAAGGAGATACTGTTTTTGTTTATAATGGCATTTACTTTGAAAATATATTCATCAATAACACAATTAATCTTATAGGTGAAGATAAAAATACAACCATTGTTGACGGTAACAACCGACATGATGTTATATTCATTGGGTTTCCTGCAAACAAGGTAACAATAACAGGGTTTACCATACAGAATAGCGGTAATTATTCAGCAGGAGGAGGAATATTTGATGCGGGATTTGAAATTCATTCTGACTATAATATCATTGTTCATAATATAATTTGTAATCATCCTCTTTATGGCATCTGCTTATGGGCATCAAAAGGCAATAATATCTCCCATAATATCATCAAAAAATGCGAAAGGTCGGGAATATATTTCTTTTCAGGACCTTATAATCTTATTTCTCATAATTTAATTCGCCATAATGATGTTGGAATTTCATTCCTTGGAAGTACAAATAGTAAAAAAAACATACTTTCGTATAATACATTCTTCGAAAATCACAAAGGATTAGCCATGTTTGATTCAGAAAACCATATTTTTTATAATAATTTCTTTGATAATGCTGATTTCAATGCAATGTCTCATTTTAATATTTGGCAAATGAAAGGATCACGAAATATCTGGGAAAGAAATTACTGGGATGATTGGATTGGATTTGGACCTAAATGGATTCCGGGGTTACTAGGATTTAATTTTGACTGGGAGCCTGCAAAAGAACCTTATCTATATCAGGAGGCATATGTATGAACCCTGTGCAAGTAAAAAAATTTCTAGCAATTTTCATAATACTGTTGCTTGTTTTTATGATTTTTTTACACAGTGATGTTTCAATAGTTGATTCCAGAGGTACTGCTATCTTAAGCCAATTGAAAGAAGCAAATCAAATTTATTTAAATTACAAAATCCCAAAAACCGGTTCATTGATGAATAACACTAATGATGCCGATGGAATCACTACCAGATGGGCTGTGGTAATTGCCTGCAGCGGAGGTGTAACCTATGGGCGTCATGAAAGACGTGATAAAAATGATGTAAGAGTACTAAAGAAAATATTACGTAATAACGGGTGGGAAGATAACCATATTTTTTTATTATCTAACGAAGAAGCGACGACTGAAGCCATCCTTAATGATTCTTTTAATTGGTTAATAAATAACGGGGAGGATGAGGATGATATTATTTTTTTCTTTTTTTCAGGTCATGGGTATTATCATACTGGGGATCAACCTCCCTTGGATGAACCTGATGGAAGAGACGAAATCATCCATCCCTGGGATCCGGATATGGCTGGATGGAATCCAGATGTAGTTATTTTAGATGATGTTCTTGCAGAAAAATTCCATACATTAAAATCAAAAAATATTGTCATTATTATACACACATGTCATGCTGGGGGATGGATTGATGGAGAACAGGATTTATGTGAATCTGGACGTGTAGTGATGGTATCATGTGGAGTTGATGAATCATCCTGTATGATGAAATATCAACTACATTGGTTATTTCCTTATTATCTTATCCAAGGTTTGAGAGGGTTTGCTGATAAAAATGGTGATAAATGTGTTTCAGCAGAAGAATGCTTTGATTTTACGATTAAACCAGTGCAATTCCGATCGAAAATTTATAATTGGATGCTTACAGGTACAGCATCTACTCAAAATCCCGAGATTTTTGATGGATGGCCTACTGAGGAAAATAATGATGAGGAATTAATGTTAATACGTTTAGAAAGATGAAATAATATGAAAAAGAAGATAGTATGAATATTTGTTATTATGCTGTTGATCAATTTGAATGTTTAGATAAGAAGTTTTCAATATCCTTAATAAATTTCAATGTTCCTTCCTCAATTTTATTGGTTAAATTATCCAAATTGCTGAAATCAGGGTTGTCAACTAAATTATGCTCAATAATAGAATCAACACCTTTTTCAGGTGAAACAATGCGATATTTATCCCAATTTTTATCTTTTAACAATTTCCAATACTTTTTTTGAACCTGTTTATTATATCCTCCAAGCCAAACTTCAAATCTGCATGTATTATGAATAAAAACAATCGCAATTTTCAATTTTTTTTGTTTTAAAGAATCTGGAATAAAGGAAAAATACGTCATATCCATATATCCAAAATAAATATTTCCAGATACAAAATAATCAGGATATTTGTTTTTAAAATATGTTCTCAAGTTCATGATATATACCATCAATCCTCTATACGCGTCTTGAATGTCACCTTTCTGCATCTATTTTCTATATTCACTCATATATTCATGAAATGATTTAATATTTAATACCTCCATTAAACTGAATTGATTTCTTACTAATCTTAACGCATAAATTATATCTTTTTTTCATTATATTTTCAAATCGAGTATTGCTAATAGGATGATGACTGATAATCTTTCCATTATATATAATACAAAATGTTCCAAAAGCACATGGTGTATCTTGAACAGCCTTTGAATCCTTCAAATCTACCAGAGTTGGGTTTAGGTTAAATTTGTTTTTTGCCGTTTCCAAAATGCCGTTTACATTTTTTTCAGTATAAGGACATTGTGGCGATCGAAGAACATTTAATCCTTTACTATATTTTTTTAAATTATCCATCATGTTTGATTTAAACTCCGGATTTTTTGATTCTACATCAAACTTTTTTACCAATAAATCAAAATCAGGTTTTACACTATCAACCACTTGGAAACCTCTCTTTAAAAATATGTCCTTGTTTGCCATAAAAGAACCTTTTCTCGTAACCACTGCAACTCCTAACATATTATTCTTTTTTGCATCATTTATGCATTCGTTGATTAATAAGGAAGCAAAACCTTTACCTTTGAATTCCTTTTTAAATCCGACAAAAATACAGTGAATAAACATATATCCTTTTGCATCTACGGGACGATGTGCATATTGTCCTGGAATGTACTCAAGCATTCCTTGATATCCACCTTTTTTCGATAAGATTGCTTTTATCCTCAATCCTTTTGGATGATATTCCTTAAACCATTCAATTTTTTTTCTTAATTCTAGATGTTTTTTAACATCTTTATATCCACAAACACCATAGTCTGCAATATTTTCTGGTGTAAGGTCTATGATGTGTATATCTCTCATAATATTTCTCCTGAATTAACTATTTCTTCTTTATTGGTACTTGAATAGTTGTAAATAAGAATAATTCTCCGTTGACTTCCTTAGGTTTCTTTGAGCATACCTCGAAGCTTGAGCCATTCCAGTCATAACCGTTTTTATCCATCCACTCTTTAATCTGCCCATAAGCCTTCTTGTATTCCCTATTGGATCCTTTAAATTTTAAAGTTGCAACTTGCATTTCTGGTATTTCTTCAACTTTTACCTCACCATCTGAATTTACTTCTCATTTTATTGGAATTCCAACCCAAGATTTACACTCTGATAGATTTTTTTCTTCAGGGTCATCATGAAAAATATTTATGTTTTTAAAACCTGGTCTTAACTTATTTTCTTTAGCCCATTCAAAAAGTCTTGGAACGTATTTATCATAAGGAACTTTACTGTATTCTCCAATGTGTTCAATGTATGCAAGTTTCATTGGTTTTATTTTTTGGATCTTAATCTTATTCATTTTTACAACATTAATTATGATAAAGATATTAACCTTAAATATCTTTTATTTTGAAAAGAGATGTTTGTGTGATATGTTAATAGATTGAATGTTTGGTTTAAATCGGTTATTAACCATTATGACATGGTTTATTTTTGATTATATCCATTTTATGCCATTATAAATTTGAATAAAAACATTGTATATTTGTTTTTTGCCAATAGTTTTAAATACCTGTGACACTATATATGTTTTTAATAAATATTGGAGAAAATGATGTAAATGGAAGAAATAAAGCTGCATAATGATACATTTCCAGATGAAGTTGGAAGCATCGCTAAGATACTTGATAGTGAAATGACAACATTGGAAAGAATGAAAATTACAAGACATAATTTAATACGCGTGTCTGGTGCAACAATCTTTTATTTAATCATGATGTTGATTTTTACCGCTCTGTTATAGTCACGTTTAAGAGAACCTGTTATCTTGAAAGGTGCGTAAAAATGGAAATAATTCTTTATGTCGTATTATTAGCATTTCTATTTGAAATGATGGATTCTTCGGCAGGGATGGGTTTTGGAACTGGGCTAACTCCTCTGTTGTTTCTTATTGGATATGATCCTCTTCAAGTGGTTCCAATACTTCTGATCTCGGAAGCGGTGACTGGGGTAACATCAGGTATTTTCCATCATGAATTTCAGAATGTAAAGTTTTCTATTAAAAGGCCTATTACCAAAGAAACTAAGATTATGCTTATGATAGCAGGGATTGGTTGTTTTGCTATATTCTTTTCAGTTATTCTTACTTACTATTCATTAAAATTTCCAAAGGACGTGATAAAAGCATATGTTGGAATTTTGGTTCTTTTTATGGGAATTATTGGTTTGATCCGATTAAAGAGCAAAGTAAGAGATACTTATAAACCAAAATTACTTACCGGATTTGCGGCTCTAGCAGGTTTCAATAAAGGAATAGGGGCTGGTGGATATGGTCCAGTTGTAATGATGGGGCAGTTATTCTCAGGTATTTTTGAAAAGACGGCTACCGCCATCGTTTCTTTAGCAGAAGGTTTTGTATGCATTGCGGGGGTGGCGTCATTCCTATTAATATCTTCATATGGTGTAACCGTTGATTATGTGCTTTTACCATCAATATTTACTGGTGGTTTTCTTGCTGCTATACTCTCTCCATACGTAGTAAGAGTATTACCAAACAATATCTGGAAATTAGTGATACCTATATATGCAATATCTATGGGAATTCTTACATTATTGAAAGTATTTATTCT
>Ga0180433_10011818_pt1 | contig 10303 bp, 10 predicted proteins | sample SS_ome_8_FD_132980 | JGI IMG/M metagenome (GOLD analysis project Ga0180433, IMG submission 132980) | Hypersaline lake sediment archaeal communities from the Salton Sea, California, USA - SS_1_D_1 metaG | ecosystem: Environmental > Aquatic > Non-marine Saline and Alkaline > Hypersaline >...
ACCCTTGTATTCCCGAGATGGTCTTTGTTAGACCCCCAAAAATGATTGATTTCCTGGGTGTTATATGTGGGTAAAAAATTTCTCATTTTTTTTATTCGACAGACCCGGTTTTTGATGCAAGTTAGTATTTTTCTTTTAAAAGAAGATTTCGTTTAAAAGAAAAAAATATTATTATTTCCCGGGTCTTAAAATCTACCGAACGGACGGTTTTTGGGAGTGAGCGTCCTGAAAAACGCTACTGAGCGGGCTTGTTTTTGGAGTGAGCGGGATATTTCCCCACAGGCAAAATGTCCTTCCATGGCTTCCGGCGCTACATTTTGCCTGTTCCGTGATCCTGCCCTGCGTAGCCTAACCAAAGTAACATAATGATTATTATTGAACAAAACACTTTCAAAGGTGTAAACGGATCAACTGTTTTGTCAGCAATAATAAGCATTATATTAAATTGGCACACACCTGCCCGCCGTCCTGATCAGGCGCCTGTGGTACCCTTCCGCCCTCTATTTGGTTCGTGGTTCTGTTCCGGTCAGCGCTTCGGTTGGAGCCCCGATCTTTATTAATAAATCACAGATTTATCAATAAAATCGGGGTGTAATAATTTAATTATTTTGTTTCTGATTGTCTTTCCATCTAGTAATTAAAAGTGATTCTATTTTTTCAAATAAATGATCTATAATTTGTTTATCATAGGAATCAAAATTTAATGGTTTATATTCACTTTCTTTAATAGGCAATGGATACTTCCCTTTCCATAAAATATAATCTTCCAGCTTGGTAAGAATATCATTTTCTATGCTACTAAGGTCGTTAAAATTATCATTAGCAATTTTACTGATTGCATGACCATGTGAAGCATGTTTTTTCCAAAGAGATAAAATATCATCATAACTTAAAGATCGATTATTTTCAATAGATAAGCCTTTAATTAAATTTTCTAAGGCATATCCTGACAATAAATAATATGTCTTTATTGTTGATAGTAATTTATTTTTTTCATCTATTAGTTCCTGATCTTGCCCATATACACCAGATATTTTTCCTAACAATTTCTTTTCAGCCTCATTGCGTTTTAGCTTTTTCTGCGTATTATATGCTTTGTAAAGGATATCATATAAAATATCAGAAGATATCTTTAGTATTTTGGCATTATCGAGCCAACTCATTGAGTCTTTTGATGTAAGCTTAAAATATTCATCAAATATTTCCATAGTTAATATAATTTAAATATATCTTTTATCTTGTTCGTATTTTATATTTAATGCAAATATAGAGGCTTGAACACTAAAAAAAACCTGAAAAGTTTCAGGTGAAAATTTAAAATCCCCCTTAAGATTTGTTGTAAGCCACAAAAAAGCCTGCGGGCAGGAGATGCAAGGTTTTTTGATTAAAAATTTATACCTCTGAAGATCGGTTGATAACAAATAAATTTTTCTTCAAAAACCCGCAGGGCTTGACCTTGCATAGTGCAGGCGATGGATTATCTTGCTTAGAACAAATTTTAAGACCGTTCCCCGTGGGGCGGATCGTGCCGGCAAGTGTAGCAAAAACACAACACTGTTCGGATCTCCTGCAAGCCTGTTGTTTTTTTGCTACTCTTGCTTTCCGGGGTATGCAAGTGATTGCGGTTTTCTTTCCTGTTAAAAAGTAATTTCAATTAAAAAATAAAAACCGCATTGACTTGCATACAGAAGCGATAGAAAAGGGATTGCAGTGTCCTCCGGACGAGTTCCAGACCTTCCTGGTGGTGGGTGTAGTAGCAGACATTTAGTACGAGGTACTTGAGCGCCGGGGAGAGTAAGAGATGGGGCTATTTAATATAAGATAAATTATAGCTGACAAACAGTTACGACGTTTACACCTTTGAGAGTGTTTGTTCTATAATTTTTCTTATGTTAAATTTAGCCCAGGGCATAAATATTTTCTGGCATGTCTTTTTGTTCGGGGGATATGAACGGTTATACAAAAAGCATGACAGAAAATATATGCGAAGAGCTTTGGCAAGGGAACAGGCAAAATGTTAGGTGGATGCAGGAGCCGGATCATTTTGCCTGTGGGGAGCGGGTCAGGGTTGTTTGTCTTTATTACAGCACCCTGCAATGTTGTCCGGATCGCTGTTCCTGGTAAACCTGCTGAAGGTCCGTAATGCTTCCTGGTGCCTGTAAAGATTATATATTGCTTTTACCTGTTCAGGGGATAATAAGCTTAACGGGGATTGTTCTGCAAGCTCTTCATAGTAAAATACCATAACTGTCATATTAATGTCCTTAAACTCTATCTTCTTTCTTTCAAGGTACTGAAAAAAGTCTGTTAAGCACCCGGCCAGTTCCCTGACGTCATTTTCTTCGTAATGGTCCTTATATGCCCATTCAGTGAACATTTCTAACAACAGTTGATAGAGTTCTGATTTTATGTGTAATTTTTTCATTGTCTTGTTTTTGGGATTTATAAAAAGGAATAAAAAAAGTGCGGAACTCAGACTTATCCGCTTTAGAGGTACTGGTATACCCGCAATACAAGATAAGCTAAGCCCGCACAGTGTGGACATTAACTTTTTATTCTTGTATTGCTAAAAATTACCAGTTTTCTAAAGCAAGAATAAAAGCCAATGTAATATGTCTTTGGTTCCTTTGTCAGAACTGCACAGCTATGCCGTGTCTAACAAATATACGATATTTTCACGTTCTTTTATGGTCATGTTGTTTTATGATTTTATTTCATTGGATGAAAAAGTTCTAATTGTTTTTGCAGGTCTGATATGTCTTCCTGCCTGTATCTTTCCGTACTGCTTATATACCTGTGACCGGCCATGTACTGTACCTGCCTGATGTTATATTGCTTCAGCCAGCCAACTATGACGCTGGACCTGATAAGCTTTGCAGTTATATTTTTCCCTGATATTTGCCTTATCTCTTTTATGAGCCAGTCTGTTATATTTGTTACATTACAGGTAAATAGTTTTCCGGATCTGTTAGTCTGGAACAGGTATTCATTTAAAGGTAATACCTGTATGCCTTCAAGGTTCAGTACACGGCTGTTACTCCTTTTTGTGGCAGGTATATATATCTTGCTTTTTTCAAGATTGATATGTCCGGGTTCCAGTTTTTTAAGTTCTCCCAATGTCATGCCCTGAAAAATCATAAGGCCTAAAAGAATAATATTCCTTTTTTGTTTTAATTGAGATTGTTTTGTAATTACCCATTCCGGCCTGTTTAAATAGTCTTTGTATAGATTTTCCAACTGTTCCGGGCTTAACAGGTTGTTTATCATCTTTCTGCCTTCTTTTTTTACCCGCAGGTACTGGGCAGGATTATCCTTTCTTTGTTTTATATGAATAAGGTAATTGAGATACCTGGTAATACTGTTCATCCTTATGTTGGTCGTGCCTTTTGTATTTCCCTTGTCCCGGTGGTATTGGATGTATTTTATAAGATCGTTGTAAGTGATCATCACAGGGTCCTGGTCCTCCATGGTGCACCATTCCAGGAATAATTTTATATGTTTTATGTGGGCATTGATACTGTTGCCGGATAATTTTTGCTGCTGTAACCATTGCCCGAACCCTTTCATAACATTTCATTTACTATGTGCGTGTAAATCTGCGTGCTGTCCAGTGTACTATGTCCCAGGAACAGGGATATGTTTTCCAGGGACATGCCCTGTTGCAGGAGATGGGTAGCTATAGAATGACGTAATGTATGCAGGCTTACCTGTTTGCTGATCCCGGCTTCATTACATAGTATTTTAAGACGTGGATATAACCCGTTTTCTGTCATATTTTGACTACGGTAATTGATAAGAAGCCTTTCATTATTTTGTATGGTACATCTCATAAACCATCTCCTGCCGTTACAGATGTATTCTTCAAGGTCATAAAGGTTTTTTTCTGTTACCGGTACGTAACGTTCTTTATCTCCTTTACCTTTTCTTACATGCAGCAGGGATTTTTTGAAGTCTATATCATTTATTTCAAGGTTCAGGCCTTCATTCATCCTGAGACCACAGCCGTAGAACACTGACAGTATTGTCCTGTCTCTCTGGCCGTAGGCTAAAGAGTGTCTTTGTTTTACTGTATAGGTGGCTTCATATAAACGGGTCATTTCTTCCCGTGTGAGTATTGTCCTGGGGATCATATTTACTGATTCTCTTTCCAGGCTGACTTCTATTTTGTGCTTACCGGTAAGGTTCAGGTATTCGATAAATTTGTTTAATGCTACTATACATTTGTTGATATGCCACACGCTTAACCCTGCCCCGGTGGTAAGGTTTTTTCTTCTTTTAAAAGATAAAAGGAATGATGTTATGTTTCCAGGTGTAACAGATCTTATATTGGTAATGGTGCATTGCTCAAGATAGTGTAATAGTTCGTGTATATATACAGGTAAGCTTTCTACTGTCTTTTCTGCATAACCAAGTGTATAAAGCCACTCCCTGAACTCCTGTTCTAACTGTAAATATTCCGGTATCTTAAGTATTAAACGTTTCATTTTTCATTTTAAAATTTTCAATTTGCATTAAAAAACTATCCAACACCCACCCCCCTTGTGATTTATGTGATTTTGTGATTTAAGTATACTAACCTGCTGTTTTACAGTTATTTTATTGGTTTTTATAAGATTGTGATTCTGATGTGATTTATATGTGATTTGACTTTTTTTCAGACTTTTTTAGTTGTTTCTTCCTAAGCTTCTCCGTGATCTTGTCCAGGATATCGACGTCCTGTTTTAGTTCTTCGTAGTCGGTCCAGTTAAGGATCTCGTATTCAAAGCTGGTTTTCCTGTTATTTCCGATCTTTAGTATATATCCTCTTGATTGCAGTTCATCAAGCCAGCGTTTTAGTTTCTGAGGGTGCATACGGTTTCTTACCTGTTTTGCATAGAAAGTTTTTTTTCCTGACTGTTTTACTGTTTGTTTCAGGTGTTCATGGAACCGCCTGAGCTCTCCGCTCAGCTCATCGGCTTTTCTCAGCAGGAGGTCTTTACAAAGGTAGTTTGCCAGTTCTATATCTTCAAGGCTTACTTCTATGTATTTAGCTCCCCTGGTTCCGGTAAGCATTCCTTCTTTGTCTGTTTTTGTTGTCCGTTGTTTCTGGTTCCAGAAAGCAATACTTTTTATAAGGGTAAGGTAGTGTTTGTTGGTACGCATTTTTTTAAATACATAAGACGGGAGTTTCAGTTCCGGGGCATAAGGGTTGATTACTTTTACAGGCTGTAGTAATAACTGGCAGGCTTTTATAAGGTTTATAATTTCCATTTGTTTACGTGTGTCTGCCTGGCCGGATTCTATTTTGCCCTGGTAGGCAAGTACCTGGTCTTCATATTCCGGGGTCTCGTCCAGTTGAAGTAAAAAGCTACGGTTGGCATTGTCTTCATAGATTCGGTCTTTTGTGGTTGCCCCTGCTATGCATACCGGGCCATGGACTTCAAGGTATACCTGTTGTATGTTTCCTGTCCTGTTATTGGTTTTTGTGCTGAACCTGCTTATACACTGGTTGCTCATTAGCTCTCTTAAAGGTAAAAGGGCATTGTATGCTCCGTCAAGGTCTTCCTGCAGGAGTATCTTATGTCTCAGGAAGTCTTCAGGGGTATAGTATAGCGTGTTTTCACTTAAGCTGGTAGTGTAGTGGATATGTTGTTTAGGAACTAAACGGGCAACTGTTTTCAGGAGGTAGGTTTTTCCTGTGGCGCTCTTGCCCATGACTATTGCATGCAGGGGATTTTCCAGCATACGGGTAAGGTATATAAAGAACAACAGGCAGCCGTTCTTTTCCTGGCCGATCAGACCGAGGTGATTAAATAGTTTATAGGTTCGCAGGTGCAGTTCATGGGTTGAGAGGTACTGTTCAGCGTCGCGCAGGGCATCTGTAGTAAAAATATCTTTCTCCTGCTGACGGCGGGCTTCTTCTTTTTGCCGTTGTTTTTCTCTTTCTGCAATACGGTAGTTTTCTATTTCGGTGGTGAGTAAAGTTAATGTGTTACTTACTGTCTGGGTGCTTATTTCCAGGCGTTCGCTTGCCTGTCTTGTAAACCGTTCTGCCTGGCTGTGGCTGTAAAGGTCTATGGTGTCACGGATGCTGTTGTATTGGTTGGTTTTGTCCTGTATGTGCATTGTTACACGCAGCTTTTTTAGGTTGTGCATTTCTACGCCGCCCCAGAGTCGTATGGACAGGGTGTCGGTTTCAAAGAGGATGTATTCGGGATTGGAAGTGATCAATGTTCTATGATTGACTGATTGATTGATTGGCTGATTGGGTTTTCCATCCCTGCAAACTGGCCCGTCCTCTTTTAAATGAAAGATATTATTTGTTTTGCCATTAACAAGGATTGTACGGGTTTCTATCAGTTCTGTAAATACCCGCGGGTCTTCGTGGGATTGGGCAAGGCTGTTAATGTCTTCGCCTTCGGGGGTATTTACATAACTGATCTTAAGGCCAGGGTTTATTTGTTTGAACTTTTCAGCGTGTAGTGTTACGCCTTCTTTTCCAGCTTTGTCACCGTCAAAGAAAAATATCGCTTCCTGCAGTTCCGGAAGGTCTTTTATGATCTGTTCGTGTTCTCCTGTTCTTACTTTGGAACCGTAGAAGCTTACAAGGCTGTATTTGACCGTTATAAAGTCATATTGCTGTAAGGTAGCACAGTCCAGTATACCTTCTGTAAATATTATTGTTCGTGTTGCCGGGTCAGGATACCCGGGATACAGCCCACTGTGTTTGCCTTCAAGGTTGTAATGGCCGTTGTTTTGTATGTTTTTGCCGTAGAACCCGGCTATTTTTCCGTTTTTATCACAGGTCGGGAACACTATACAGTTTTTGAAGAAGCTGCGGTAGTTGTTTTCCCTGCCGGCAGGTTTCAGAAGGCCTGCAGAAAGGTAACTCTCTATAAGGTTTTTCCCGGCTTTTGAATAAAACAGGCCACTGTCATAACCTGCTGTTATTTTTTTATGGTCAATTGCTCTTTGCTGCAGATATTCCTGTGCAGGCTTATACATATTCAGGCTCCGGTAGCAGTAACCGAAGTATTTGGTAAAGACTGCCTGTTTTGCTTCTACGGATAATTCAACTTGCATAGGTTTGGATTTTATTGGTATTGTGTTTTCTCCTGTTAAACTTTTAGCTTTTAGTAAGGCCTCATGTTTGCCTTTGCCTTCTTTTAGCTCTATAAATTTCACCTGGTCCCCGGCTGCACCACATCCAAAACAGTGGAAAGAGTTGGTTTCAGGATAGATCTTCATGCTTGGCTTTTTGTCGTCATGAAAGGGGCAGGGAAGCATGTGGTTTTGGTTGGGAGTAAGGTTGTAGTGTTGTAAGACCTTAATAATGCTCAACCTATCTTTTATATCGGTTATTTCCATTTGTTGATAACTTTTATTAAAGCGATTTCACTACAAAAATATATTTATCACTTTATTTTAATATTTCTCATTATTACGAGTTATTAACAATCACATCAATAAATGCCATATCTTTATAGTGATTTCAGTATATTTGCATTGTTAATAAATTAATTTTAATTTAAATGAACACACTTGCACAAAGAATAAAAGACGGCAGGAAGAACAGGGGGTTTTCACAGCAGAAGCTGGCTGAACTGGCCGATGTACATTATACCAATATAGGTAAATATGAAAGAGGGGAAGCTACTCCTTCTTCTTCTGTTCTGAACAGGATAGCCCAGGCATTGGAGTTATCCCCGGATTATTTGATTAACGGAACTCTGGAAGATAAGGCATCTAATACTATTTCTGATAATGATCTTTTGATTCAGTTTAAAAAAGTAGAAAAACTTCCCCAGGATAAAAAGAAGCTCGTGAAAGAGTTTCTGGATGCTTTCCTGTTTAAAACCAATATTCAGCAGCAACTGGCTAAGTAATGAAACAAATCATAATAATATCATATTTATTAATTATACCTGTTTCTGTATTTGCAAATGAACCAACAAAAAGTAATTCTAATGATATTTATTGGATTATACAAGCCATCATCGGCCTTATTGCTGCAGGTGCATGGATTCCATTCTTTTTTAATATTTTTAAAAAAGCAAAAATTAAATTAAAACCTATTTTTTACTTAAATAATAAAGTACAAGTGAAAGGAGAATGGCAGGTAGTAAATTTTATAGAATTATCAATAATTTCACTCAACAAAAATTATAACTTAAATAAAGTAGAAGTTAACATTAAATACAAAAACGAAAAGACATTATATAATGGAGATATATTTTGTGCTAATAATATAAAATTCAAATTAGATCATTACTATGCTGATGGTAATAAAAAACAAGAAGATAAAATATTTGACATTCCTCGTAATCTATACTTGCAATATATGTATGTTTTTCCCAAAGACAAACCGATAACTTGCTTTTTATTATTTAAGATTGATAAAGCCAATATTATTGACTTTGAGTACATAGAAATAGTTTTTTATGATTTTAAAAACCGTAAAAAAATAAATTATATTAAATTTTCTGATATAGATAAAGATTCCAATACTGCTCCTAAAGAATTTTTCAAAGAAGAAGATGTAAGAATAGCCATGCATTGATTTTATAGTATATAACTATGGATAATAAAGATAATAACCAAAAAGAACAAAATAAAGAAGAAAATTTTGGCAAACAATTCTGGGATTTTCTTAACGGAACTAACTTTTATGAAGTTGTAAATACCATCTTTAAAAACCAAGTTTCTGAAAGAAAAACGTTTTTATATTCCTACCTGATTGATGTTTTTCTTGTATTGATACTTATTGGGGCCGTAATTATTCTTGCGGTTCAAAATGTTATTGAAGCTGTAACGACAGGAACACTTATTGGAGCTATTATTGGTTATGCCTTGGGAAGATTTAGACAAGATTAATGACTTAAATATTAAACCCCTCTAATACAATCATTTAAATATTTTTTGTATTATTCCCGATCAGGTCGGGATTATTGACAATAACACTGGTAACCATTCTGATTCTATTTTGTTCTGAAAATGTTTATGATGAAGGACACATTTCTACATTGGCGAGGTGTATTTAAGTTCCTCTTTTCTCCTGCATATATTTCACAACACGTAATGCAATGGTATATCCTAAGTAACAACCTAAGAGTAACCAAAATAAATATATAACTACTTTATTCAATTCTTTATCAAAAAAATCTAAAGCAATAATAATTAAGAAATATCCCCAAAATATGTATGATATTATCCTATAAGAATAATCGCATAGCCAAAGTAATATTTTCTCTTTCATTTCTTTTTCCTAAAGAATGCCTCTAAAATAATTATAGCTAATAGCAATACTCCTGATAATATCCATAAAATATTATCAAGTTTCTTCGGTAGCTCATCATCGAAAAATATGGTTATTATTAGCACAATAGCCCCAATAACATACAATATATTCTTAATTCTCTTCATCAATTATCATTGGAATTACTTTTGTATTCACTTCAGTATTATCCACTGGCAGAGTATAGGTAGGTATTGCAAAGTTATTATTATCATCAGTTGATTCATTACCGCTTTCACTTGTATTATCTTCTTGATTAACTGTAATACTATTTTTTTCACTGGACTGATTGCTTGTAGAGCTTTCACTAGTGCTATTTTGATCATCAACACTTATTGTTTCATCACACTTTTTTACAAAACCTGCAGCCAAACCTGTTACAACAGCTATTTTTGCAGCCGTACTACCACCTCCTTTAGGTGTATTACCCCCTTGCGGACTTGGTTTACCCACATTATCACTTACACTCTTGGAGTGGTTATTATTAATATTTCTAGTTTCATTATCAGATCTTCTATTTCTACGTTGTTGTTCTCGATAACCTGGATTATCTGGATGAGCTTGACGATATTGATGCAATTGCGCCTCATTTTGAGACATCTGATAGGTTTGGTAAGCTGCATAACTCATGGACGATGCCATAATTCCTGACATGATAGTTCGATTTAGCTGAGTAGATGGGAAAAACTGTAACCCCCATAGATCTATCCCACTAGCAGGATTATTCTCAGCATAATTATATGGACTTACCCAATGAAATTTATCAGCAATAGGATCTAATGAAGGAAATCTTCCGATTGCAGGATCATAAAACCTAAAACCGTATGCATACCACCCCAAATTATGATCATCCTGCAGCTCTTTGCCGTTGTACAGGTATTTGTTCGTGGAAGCTGACTGTCCAGATACATAACTCAACCCACCAAGCGACATCCCGAAAGGGTAGTATGCATCTTCCTGGATCAGTTCGGCATCTCCGGTGCCGTCGTCTCTGAAGCTTACCCTTGTATTCCCGAGGTGGTCTTTCAG
>Ga0180433_10011819_pt1 | contig 10302 bp, 28 predicted proteins | sample SS_ome_8_FD_132980 | JGI IMG/M metagenome (GOLD analysis project Ga0180433, IMG submission 132980) | Hypersaline lake sediment archaeal communities from the Salton Sea, California, USA - SS_1_D_1 metaG | ecosystem: Environmental > Aquatic > Non-marine Saline and Alkaline > Hypersaline >...
AGGCCGCCGTCGCGGTGGAGCCTCCCGTCGACCCACCACTCCCTGCGGCCGCTCGCGTACTCCACCGCCGGGAGGCCGCCGTCGCGGTGGCGCTTGCCGTCCACCCACCACTCCTTGGCGCCGCTCGCGTTCTCCACCGCCGGCAGGCCGCCGTCGCGGTGGAGCCTTCCGTCCACCCACCACTCCCTGCCGCCGCTTGCGCTCTCCATCTCCATCGTCAGCTTGAGAGCGCGGACGGCCCAGACAACGTCGAGGCCCGCGTTGGCCGCGCGTCTTACGCTCTCGTCGTTCACCTCGACGCCGCCCGGGAACGTTCGCTCGAACAGCTCGATCTGGTCCTCACAGGCATTCTTCGCCTCGAGCATCTCTTTCGTTATCTTCATGCGCACATCCTCGCGATTTGTCATCACTTCACCCTCTTCCCGTCGACCCACCACTCCTTGGAGCCGTCCGCCCACTCCACCGCCGGGAGGCCGCCGTCGCGGTGGCGCTTGCCGTCCACCCGCCACTCCCTGCCGCCGTTCGCCCACTCCACCGCCGGGAGGCCGCCGTCGCGGTGACGCTTTCCGTCGACCCACCACTCCCTGCCGCCCGCCCACTCCATCGCCGGGAGGCCGCCGTCGCGGTGGCGCTTGCCGTCCACCCACCACTCCTTGGTGCCGTCCGCCCGCTCCACCGCCGGGAGGCCGCCGTCGCGGTGGCGCTTGTTGTCGGCATTGAGCCAGCGTGCGGTGCCGTAGGCATCGATCACAGGCTTGGCGCCATCGCTTGCTGCCCCTACTGCCTCTACAGCGCCAGAACCCTTCAAGTGGCAGTCATCCCGGCACCACACCTCCGTGCGATACAAGTTCCAGACGCCCGGTCCGCTGCAGTTCGGACATCGCGGTTCGCTCACAGTGCCACCAACCAGATGACGAACCCGCATCCGATGATGGCAAACAACATGCTCTTCGTGTCGTTCATCTCTTCTCCTTTGTTCGGGCTTGGACCCTCGGTCGGGCGGAGGAAATAATAAGCTCTCCTCCGCCCTGCCGAGCGTCTCAGCCTTAATCTTTACTCCATCCGGTCGCGGCGACGGCATACTCGAGAGCTAGATGCAGAAACTCTCCTTCGAATTTCTTGTAAAGAATTCTCAACGTGTTGTTTCCTTCTGCACCGGTGATTTTCTTGTGCAGAATGTCTGCAATCACCGAGCCTGTGAGAGTGCGGAAGAAGTCCTCCTCATCCTTGCTTTCTACGGTTATCAGAACTTCGTATGGCTGAAATTCAGCTTCATCACGAATCTTTTCAACTTTCATTTCCCTAGACCTCCTTCGGTTCTATCTCCACAATGAGGAAATCGTGACTGGAGGTGAAGACGTCGCAATCCGTCTCCAGCCACTCGCCCAGCACGAGCCTGAGTGGCTTCCTCCCGCCGCCCGCACCCAAGTAGTCCATCATCTCCTCTCCGTAGTGGCTGCGGATTAGCTCATCCGCCGCTCCTCGTCGGGTGGGCGAGACGCACGTCTCTATGTCGTATCCATCGCTGACGCAAACTCCGACATACGCTTTCATTTTTCTTTCTTCTTTCTCTTGCTTCCGCTCTTCTCCATGACCCAGTCGTAGAACTTCTTCAGCTCTTTCATCCTCTCCTCATCCCTCTTCTTGCGATACGAATACTCCACTGCAAGCTCCCGACGTGTGGATGATTAGCTATTCAGGATTTTTCGACCCCACGGGCCACGTCGCTCAAGGCCATCGACGCTCGTTCGAGAGCGTCGATGGCCTCAAGCAATTTGCTCATGTCTGTCAACTTCTACGCCTGCGGCCTGACCTGACTGTCACCCCAAACGTCGGCCTCATCCTCAGTGAGAGGGCCGTCCTCATCATTCTCGAGAAGACCATCGATGTATTCGCAGTGCTCCTCGCGGTCCTGCTCCTCATCGGAGACCACGAAGGAACCGGACTTTCCCATCTCCGCCTCAAGCTCGGAGGCTCGAAGCGCCGCCACCGCCTCGTAGTCCAGCGTGGGGGCCGCCTTTGGGGCGCCAGCCTCCCTCTCCTTGGCTCCGGAGACCAGGCAATCGCCCTTCACACCCTCATCCGCGAGGGCGCCGAACGCCTGCTCGATGGCTTCAAGCGCGGCCACCGCGTCGGTGACCTTCTTGGGTCGGATGATCTGCCGCACCTTGCCGAGCTTTCCCTTGGGCGGGACGGCGTGCTCGTTGTCGATCTCGAACCCGGAGACGTGAAGCTCACTCAGGACGTCGGTCTTATTCTTCTTGACATAGACGCGCTTGTCGCCGTCTGGGCTGAGATACTTCACCCACCCCTTGTTCTCCTCACGCACGACGTCGAGGTCCGCAACAATCTTCTCCACGATTTCCTTGCTCAGGTTTGCCATTCTTCTCTCCTCTTGCTTCTCGGATATCGGAGGGCGGACGCAGCAACACGCGCACGTCCGGTCCCTTTATATATTTTTTTATTTATTAGGTTAATAATATAACATCTTGTTATTCAAAGATATAATCCAGATTACACCTGATGACAAGATGTTAAACTATTTTCAACTCGTCATGAACATCACGACGAACACCACGATGATGACGAACCATCCCATCGCCACCATCGCCGCCTCCTCCGGCGATCCGACCTGCGACAGGCAGTGCGGGCAGGTCTCGGCGAGCATGTCATGCGGCTGCTTGCAGTATCGACAGTTCTTCATGATTTCTCCGTGTCAAGTTGTCTCAAGTTCCCGATCGGATGCATGAGGACGCCACCAACAGAACCCTCATGCATCCTGTCCGGACCCTAAGCTTTTCTGCTCTTTATGAGCGTGCGGATGTCGATGAGCTCGACGTGGACGTCGATGAGCTCATTCGCGATGAACAGAGTGCCAAAGAACGCCATCACATACGGCTCCTTCATCGCGAATGAGACAAAAAAGATGAAGAAGAAAAATATGCGCAATACCATCTTCTTTCATTTCCTCTCTACCTGAAGGGTCCCAGTTTTGGCCCTTCGGGCTTCTTGGTGAAGCGGATGAACCAATTCTCGGTGGTGTGTGACATGCCTCCGCGCGGCCTGAAGGTCTCGTATTCCTTGGCGAAGAACTCGACGCTCTCCCACCCGACGTCTCGATACATCCGACACACGCGTTCCTGGACCATCCTGTGCGGCATGTGTGACACTGCAAATTCCACCGTCAGACCAACCAATTCGTCCTTCTCTCTGAACCTCGCCTCAAGGTCGGTGAGCAGATGCCCGAGCAACTCATCGTGCCATCCGTTCCACTTTCCGATGTCCTCGGGTCCCGTTAGCTTCATATCATCTCCGCCTTTCCAATGACATACCAGAGGTCGAGCTCCCCGACGTGCATCGTCATGTTGGTCCAATCTCCCTCGATGAACTCCCTCAGAGCGTCGATGGGCGTGGCGGCGGGCCCGCCGGTAACGACGTTCCTCGTGCTAAGTGACCTCCACGTCAGGGTCAGATTGGTGACACACGTCATTGCCCTCACGAAGTCCGCGGCGGCTCGCTTGCCGTCGAAAAAGTAGAGCCACGGACATGATTTTCCGATTGCGACGCAGTAGATGTCGTCTCTCATGTCACACGCTCCTCGCTCTCGGCAATGCCTTGCGTTTTCGACGGTCATGAGCCGCGTCAAGCAGGCTCTTCGTGCCGTAGTATGAAAGAAATGCGGGGGCGATGAACGGCCAGAACGAGACGATGAGGCCTCCCGCCTTTTGCTCGCTAATCTCGTGGTGTCTCTCGGCTACGGCGTACACGGCGCTTCCCACGATGCCGTAACCGACGACGCCTCCCATGATTATCAATGCAGTTCCCATGTCATTCTCCTCTCATTTGCACTCAAGCCAGGCGCCGACGTGCTCGTCCCATCCCCACTCGTGACGGCGGTCATCGTCGCCGCCATACATGAACGTGCCGCCGGGCAGATAGTCGATGAGCACGTCCAGTTCGCCGAGGTCCATCAGTTTCAAAAGCTCGAGGCCGGCCTCCCGCATGTCGCCGTCCAGGCTCGAGAACGGCTGGCAGAACCACCTCATCTCCTCACCCAAGCCTGAGCGGCCAGCGACCACATCCACTTGTTGCTGCCCAATCTCATGAAGTCGTCGCCGTTCTCCCTGAAGAAGTGTAGTCGCTCCTTCATCGGCAGTCCAGCGTGGGAAAGAACATCCAAGGCATCCCATCTCTGGCTGTGGTTCAATCCCCTCGTTCCGAACGCCACCTTCTTGTTGCTCATGTCGTTCCTTTCTCCTCAATCGAGGATTTCGATGTCTTCCTCGGAGAGCTTGATCTCGTCGAGGACCTCCATGTCCTTCTCGAGAGCAGACTTCAAGTCCTCCGAAATCTGCTCTAACTCGAGTGTGTAACCGAGCTCATCGAACTCCCCTTTCACGTGGAAGACCAGCTTATCGAGCTTCGCCACGGCACACGTTAGCTTGTCTCTGTTCATGTCATCTCCTCCACCACACTCTTCGTCCATTGAGCCTCTCCATCAGTTCGAGGATCTCAGTCGGCCACAACGGACACGACTTCACGCTTCCATCTCCCAGGCATTTCTCCATCGCCTCCAGCGATCTGATGAGGTGCTTTCGTTCGTTCTTGTTCAACCAAATCAACATGTCATCTCCTTTAATACCATTGTATCAAGTTTGGGGCGAAGAAGAAAGGAAAAGCCGTTCTTTTGATATCACCCGTTCCATCCCGGGCGCCCCCTCCGAGGCGACGTCCGGTGTGCAGTGGAAGATATCTTTATAGAACGATGTAGAGCCCATCGGTGTGGCTGATGGGGTAGCCGTCATCCACCTCCACGATGTCGTGATACGCGGGCTGAAGATCGTATATTTCATCCTCGGGCTCATCGGGAGGAAGTATGCTCCACCCGACCCTCAGCTTCTCCCAAACCTCGTCCTCGGTCTCGGCCACGATGATGTAGTCGCTGTATTCGTTGTCCAGGTGCCAGAGCTTCATCCGTTCCATCTCCTGTTCTCCTCTATGACGAGGATCAATGTCGTCAGCGCGTCCCTCGCTCCGCGGTCGTCGTCCATCTCGCACCGGACGACGAGAGTGCAGATCGCGGTCACAAGCTCGTCGTTCGTGCAGCAGTATCCGTCGATGAGGTAGATCACATCCCTCCCTCCTTCCTCTCCAGGGCCAGGTTGAGCAGTTCCTCGATGAAAGCGAGGATGAACGCACCCCTTGGTCTTTCCCACTCCTCCTTCCTCAGTTGGTCGATGGCCTCCTGGACGATGTCCAGCCTGTATTCGTCGGTGCTGAAGTCGATCTTCCTTGTCATGTCGGTCTCCTTCCTTTAGGCACAGCGCAATGGTGATGCCAGGCACGTTAAAGCTCCTTGACGCCGAGGACGACGAAGACATGGTCTCGCACGCTCAGGCGGGAGCGCATCGCCCACCCTTTGCCATCGAGCCATGGAACGTATTTCTTGAGGGTGCGACCCGTCTGACAGAACCCTCCGTCTCCACCCTCCAACTTGAAAGCACAATACTGGCGGAGCTGCTCCCTGTTGGCCGCGATGCACGCCTCATCCATCTCACCCTCGTGAGTTTTGACCTGGTCATCGTAGGCCCGCATCACGCGGTCGCAGGCCTCACGCTGAGTGAGGAAGACGTCGTTTAACGTGATTCTGGGCATGTGAAACATCACGGTATACACTTTCATGCCTGTCTCCTTTTCGCGGTGGAAAGAATAAAGAAAGCCAAAGAAACCCTCAGTCCTCCACATAGTATCCCCAGTATCTCTCTGCGGGATACCAGATGAAGACGTGCTTGTGAAGATCGGGGTGCCTGGCATGCACCTCTATCGCATGGTCATCCACCATGAGGTCGAACCTCCAGAGAGCCTCATCGAAGTCGTCATCCGGCAGCGGAGGGCCGAACGCCCTGAGGAAAGTCTCGTAGTCCATCTCATCGGTCTTCTTCATCTTGAGCTCCTTTCGCGGTGGAAAGAACAAGGAAAGCTATTCAGAGCAGTGGGCGAAGTTGTCGATCCGAAGCTGCTCCTCGCCCTCGAACTCGATGCTCAATTCAAAGGGACCGTTCTCGTCCTCCATCACCATGATGAGCTGCTGGAGGGTGAACTGCAGATCGCTGACGATCTCTCGAAGGACGTTGCAGGAGGCGCGCTCATCGCCGGCCTCGACGGATATCGCGATGGTCTTCTTCATGTCTCACGCTCCTTTCGCGGTGGAAAGAATAAAGGAAGCTAACGGCTCTTTCTACCAGTCTATGTCATCCATGTCGGCGTTCAGAAGACAATCTCGTTCATCTCCGTGGTAGATGGCGTTTGAGTCGTAGAACACGAGCTTCCCTCCGTCCTTGACCATGAATGCAAACGCGGGCTCGCTGTCGCCGGTCGATATGATGAAATCGGTCATGCTCTCTGACAGCACGCCCAAAAAGTGGTCGATCAGCCGCTTGCGATCCTCATCATTTTCGTCTTTCAGGCTCAAGATGATCTCGATGTCTGCCATGTCTCACGTTCCTTTCTTGCGGTGGAGAGAACAAGGAAAGCTAGGAGCTCCAAAGAAGGGGAAGCCACCAGCCAGCGTGCCACTCATACTTGGAGCCATCATCGAATATCAATACTTCGAGGTCCGAGGTGACGCTGACGGGCGACTTGATGCGGTCACACAGCTCTAGGGCAACGCTTCTTCTGTCATCGGGAAGATCGTAGATGCTGGCGGTCACGTCGATCGCGGTGAGCGGCTTTCCATTTCTTCGTTTCACGGTGGTTTTCCTTTCGGGGTGGAGAGAATATAAGAGGCCAAGGGTCGGCAATCACGACCAACGGATCCACTCGCTCTCTATATCGGACCAATAAAATCTGAACATACCCTTCTTCAGCTCCCAATGACCAGCAACCAGGCACAGCATCCGATCGACCATCTCGATCCCATCAGAGCGACGGCCCTCTCCCTCTTCTCGGGAGGGAGGTGTTTGGAGGTCACTCCGTACTGGGGAGCGGAACAGCGGGGCCTCTTTTTCATGGGGGTTTTCCTTTCGGGGTGGATAGAATATAAGAGGCTAAGGGAGCTCAGCTTAGAAATAATAGCTAAGGATGCACATGACGATGACGACTGAGATTAGCGCCAGCGCCAGAAGGGCTGCGATCATGGGTGTGTTTCCTTTCTGTTTATGAGCGTCATTCGCTCCATACTGCTCTTAACGAGGGGTCAGGAGCAGTGAGTAGGGAATGACGGGGTCAATCTAGCTTCTTGTTCTTGTGTTTGTATATTATTTCGAATATCTCTTCGATGTCATCCATTGTGAATTGACCAATAACTGATTCATCATAAATCACCGTGAATCTTCTTTTGAAGATTCTTATTTTCTGTATCCTATTGGGCCGATGTATCTTTGCAATATCGTCAAGTGCATCACGATATGCATTGCAATCATGGCGAATTCCAAATGTCTTTATAGAAAAAATGTTATTATCTCTGATATAAAATAAAATGTATGGAGACTCGTATTCATCCATATACGAATTTTCATTCGCACAGACAGAGATAATTTGAGAATCACACCAGTCTTGAATGTGAAGATGCCAAGCAGCGGACTTTACGTCTGATAAGCTGAATGCTGCCTTTGCATCAAGATCCGGTGAAGAATCATCTGTTTCTTGATTCCATTCTTCTAAGAATCCGTAGAAATCTTCGTCATTTAAACAATTTAAGCGTAAACGCATGAGTCGCTCGTCGACGACCTCAGGTAGTCTAGATGCGTGAAGAAATGGTTGAAGTGTGTCGGGAGTAAAAGAAATATAATCTCCCTCTTCAGATATTGATCTTCTAAGATCATAGACAATGTTGTCGAAGCATCCATTTCGCTGGATCTCATCCAATATTTGAAGACGTTCGTCAGGACGAAGTATTGGTTTCTTCCATTTGCTATTTTGATGTTCAAGATATGAATTGTAAATGAACATGAAAATGATGAGTATGACAACGAATATTAGCGCTCCCATGTGTCTGTCCTCCTTGAGCATGAATTCGCTCCATCCTGACCTCGAACGAGGGGCTCAAGGTCAGTGTGCAGAGGAGGAGGACTAGGCTAAGATCGCGGCGGAAAGAATAAGAAAAGCTAACGACATTCAACCATGATGTTAATCCAAGTTATGGTCTGGTATGTGTCAGGCGTGTTGGCGACGAAATTGATGTTCTTGATCATCTGTGGATTGTAGCCAGAGGCCATGATACGGTAACCCCTTCTACACTTTTCAGCTGCTTTACGATGACAGCGCATGACGTTATTCTTGCATTGGATGTCCCATCCCTGTCTTCCAGAAGGGGTCGTGATGCTTCGTGGAGCGTGCGCAGGATAGCAGCTCATCATCGAACTCACTATGAGCGCGAGCAGGGTGCTTGATATCTTTTTCATGGTCGATTTCCTTTCGGGGGTGGCTCAGAACTTGGCGTTCAAGATCTTGCCGTTCTGCCCAATATCATTTCTTGACATTTACTGCTACTTCCTGGCCATGAGCCACGCGATCCAACCGAAGAACGTGAGCATGATGAGACCCATCAGGATGCTGGCCGTGTTATCGTCCATCCGCTACCCTCTCCTACACAGGACTACCACGCAAGCCACCCAAATGATTACCAAACATAGGAACAGGGCGTTGGCCATCAGGCGCCCCTTCTTCTTACGAGGCGGTCGAACTCAGCACATTCGACGCTCGTCGAGTTTGAGAGGAACTCTCCTCGTTCTTTGAGATGCACCCTTATGTCGGCGTCATCACTGTGTGAGGCATCGGACCATAGTCCTAGGAACCTGAGGATCTGGACGTCGTTGAACAGGACGAACAGCCTCTTTGCCTCACCCGCCGTCTCCACCCTTATGGTCAGATCGAACGGGCTGAACTGTTTTTCTTCCTTCTTCACCAGCTTCATTGTCTTACTCTTCCTTTCTTGCCGAATAAAGAGATTTTATTAGCCAGGCCCTTTTCAGGTATCTTGATACCGATTTGGGCGAAGCCCAAGAGGAATTTGCTCGCTTTCCCTAAGGGGAGAATTCGAAATTCCCGCCCAAATCCGCTTGGCTAAACAAATTTGCCTATATCACGTGCAGTCCGGGAGCTCCTCGCCCGTCTCCGGGTGCATCCGGATCCACTCCCCGTCGGTCACCAGCCTCCCCGGCACCCATTTCCACATCGTCATCCCGTGGGACATGCACAGCGCGGCGTAGGGCTTCAACCAGGCGATGAAGAAGGTGGCGTCTTCCGGAGCTCCGATCCTCTTGATGGCGTCCAGCTGCCCCTTGAGGAGGCCGGTCCTCCTGACCTCAAACAGGACCTCCACCGTCGGGGCGCCGCAATCTTTGCACGTGCTCATGTCTTTCTTTCCTCCCTTTTTTCGATGTATTCGAGGACGGTCCCGATCGGGAGGACGACGCGGCGGTATGAGCCTGATTTTCCCTTTTCTGGATCCTCCACCTCTCCCGAGACTATGTGGTAGCAGTGTTTGTCGGCGGCGGCGGCGGAGACGAAGTTTTTATCTGCTTGCCATCTTTGAACCACCGTGTAACGATCGCGAGCCGTAGTGCAGGCAATGAAGCCATCCGCGATCAGCTCGTCCGGACTGCACAACGACCTCCAGATCTGTCTCGCCGGAAGGCCGGTGCCGGAGAAGTACTCCTTCTTTTCCTTCCTTAGGTCGCACTCCGCGGAGCACCACCCTTCGGACATCACGCCCGGTATCATCGGGGCGCCGCAATCTTTGCACGTGCTCATGTCTTTTTTTTCCTCCCTTTTCTCGACGGTCACGATGATGAGGGCCGGGGTCGTGGGGGTTTTCCGTTGTCATACCATTGCTTGCGATCGTTCGGCAGCTCCACCGCCGGAAGGTCGTCGTGGTTGTCGGAGTTGGTGGGCCAGATTTCCTCCTCCTCCTCCCTCTCCTCCTCTTTCTTCAGGTCGCACTCCTCGGACACCACACCCGGTATCATGGCGGAGGCACCGCAATCTTCGTACGTGTTCATGTCTTTCTCTCCTCCCTTTTCTCGATGGTCACAAGGATGAGGGCCAGGGTCTCGATGACCGCAAGGATCTCATCGTCCGGCATCGGATGCTCGATCATGAGGCGGACGAACGCCTCCCTTATTTCATCGCTCTTCGTCACGCATCCCTCCTCTTCGTCGGTGGCCCGAGCGTCGGGCGCACGTCGGCTGCGATGGTGGCCCAAGTGTCGGGCAAAGAGTAGATTAAGAGTAGATTAAGAGCAAGTGAACTGTTCTTGGCTCCCCGGCCAGGAGTCGAACCTGGCCGCGCCGGTCGGGGAGG
>Ga0180433_10011820_pt1 | contig 10298 bp, 2 predicted proteins | sample SS_ome_8_FD_132980 | JGI IMG/M metagenome (GOLD analysis project Ga0180433, IMG submission 132980) | Hypersaline lake sediment archaeal communities from the Salton Sea, California, USA - SS_1_D_1 metaG | ecosystem: Environmental > Aquatic > Non-marine Saline and Alkaline > Hypersaline > Sediment...
GTCAATTCGGGACGGGGGCTTCATGTCTACTGGGTTCTTACACGCCCGTATTCCAGAGATGAGTGGCTGCCGGTTGCTGAGCGATTAAAGACAGCCTGCATCGAATTCGGCCTAGAAGCGGACCCCGTAGTAACAGCAGACGCAGCGCGGATTCTACGCGTACCAAATACCCATAACTGGAAAGGAGACCCCGCGCTTGATGTAAAAGTTGTGGGTAGCATGAAGGATTATGTGGACTTAGAGGCTTTTGCTGCCTGTCTTCCTGAAGCGTTGATACCAGTTCTTACTGCAAGAGACTACAGCGACGAAGACGCTAAAGACATAGCGCGCGCTAAAGGTAACGAGAATTACATAAAGAAGTTTTCAAAACTATTAACTTCAACTGCGGCGGGTAAGGGTTGTGGACAGATTCACCGTGCAATAATGCAACCGAATGATCTGTCCTATGCCGACTGGCTCCACGTACTGTCAATCGCCAAGCATTGCGAGGCTGATGGCGAACAAGCTATACACTTAATATCCAAGGGTTATGACGGCTATACCGAAGATGAAACTAACAAGATAGCTTCGTCTATAGAAACCCCACATCTCTGCATTACGTTTGAAAAAGATAATCCTTCCGGCTGCGAGGGGTGTCCGCATAAAGGCAAAATAAAATCCCCAATCAAATTGTGTATGGAAATCCGTGAAGCGGAGTCCGATATAGTGGAGGTTGTTGCGCCGGATGCGGTCCCGAAAGTTCTTTCGGAAGGTGAAGAAGCAGAAGAAGCGGCAGACGAAACACCAAGAACGATACCCGTCTCCATACCAGAATACCCGTACCCATACAAACGCTCAGCAAGTGGGGGCATTTACATAGCGGTGGAGCATGAGGATGGTACCGTTACTGAAGAGACTATATACAAGAGACCTCTGTATATAACTAAGCGTTTGTTGGACCCGTTTGAAGGTCCGTCGTTTGAATTTAAACACCACACAGATAGAGAGGGCATAAAGACGTTTGTGGTACCCATGACCGACCTCACTGCTAAAGAGCAGTTTCGTAAGGCTATGGGGATAAACGATATTTTTGTTCTGAGTGAACAGGCAGATGCGCTTATGAGCTACGTTGGAGCGTGGATAAATAGGCTACAAAGCAAGGAGCACGGGCAGGATTTTGTGCATGTGCGCACTCAGTTCGGGTGGACGGATGATTTAAAAGGATTTGTAATAGGCGACAGGGAGGTAAAAGCGAACAGCATAGAAGTTAATCCGGCAAGTTCGCGGACTGCACAGTATTTCCCAATGTTCCAAAAGAAAGGAACACTGGAGGGGTGGAAGAAGGTAACTGCGTTTTATAACCGACCTAACTTTGAAGAACACCAGATGATGTTTGGGTTAGCGTTTGGTGCGCCACTAATGCAGTTCATACCAAATATAGCGGGGGCTATATACCATTTAATGAGTGAAGACTCGGGCTACGGTAAGACCACAGGCATGTTCGGTGGGGCTTCGGTATGGGGTAACCCAAAGAAGTTAGTACTTCGAGGTAAAGATACAGGCAACTCAGCGTGGAACCGTGCAGAGATATGGAAAAACTTACCCCTGTACATAGACGAGATCACTAACTACAAGCCCGAAGCCGCTAGTGAGTTTTGTTATGCCGCAGTGGATGGGGAGCAAAAGAACAGGCTAAGTAACACAGGTCAAAACGAGGAGCGGTACAGAGGTACAGAGTGGTCGTTGTTGGTTGGCACTAACGGAAACACAAGCCTACAGGACATAGTATCGAAGCACAGAGAGCACGCAAAAGGCGAGATCGGACGCATGATCGAAGCTACCGCTACCAAAAAACTATTCACCGACGAAGATACTATTCTCGCCAACACCTTGAATGATGACTTGGCAAACAACTACGGACATGCGGGGGAGATATTTGCACAGCAGTTAGTTAAGCACCCCAAAGCAGCAGAGAAACTTGTACTGGCTACCAGAGATAGGATGATAAAGGATGCTGGTTTAGACACGCAACATAGATTCTGGGTAGCTGAATCCTGTACGGTGTATGCCGGATTATTACTGGCAAAAAGGCTTGAGCTACTCGACTGGGATTTAGACGCGTTCTATGCGTGGGAGATATTCAAGCTAAAAGAAGCTAAACAAAAAATGGAGGCTATGGTCATAGATATTCACGACTTGGTGGCACAATACTTAAACGAACACCCTCGCGGCATATTGCGCGTAAAAAGTACGGACGACGCTAGAAGTAGTGACGTTAACATGGAAAACATAATTATGCCGGATGCAACCCCCCTATATAACTGGGTCGCTAGGCTGGAGTACGACATAAACAGGCTGTACTTAGTTCCCCACACTTGGAGAGCGTGGGTTATGAAGCGGGGGCATACACCTAATTCGATATATGCGCTTATGAAACGGGATATGAATATGACCACAAAAAAACAGCGACTAGGTAAGGGCACCAAGTTGAAGACCCCATTACAGCACTTGCTAGTGGTAGAGTGGGAGGAGAAAGATGACGAGGCTGATGATTACTGATCTCTCCCCTGATGGAGTGCGGATAGTAGTAGATTGGAGTAAATTTTTGCCGGGAACGTCTATATTTATACCCTGTGTTAATACGAAAAGGGCTATAGACGACTTAGTGGCTGCGTCTGGAATAAGCAAAGAAGATATAACCAAACGCGTGCGCATAGAAAACGGGAAGTACGGCATACGTGTTTGGAGGATAAAATAAGTGTGTTATCATGCACTTGCACGATTTCCTTATCAGAGGACTTAGCCCCCCACTGGGGGGCATTTTTTATCTATAACCTTCTTCAAACTCTCGGTTTGATTCTAGTATCTCGTTAAGCACGTTTCTTTCTACCGGTGCACCGCCAGTTAGCGCAGCAGTACCGGACCTTCTTTCTTGTCCTCTCATAGACTGCTGTATAGTAGAAATTTGAATCATGGTGGTCGGGTGATCAGCATTGTATTCCCGCGCATCTGCATACCCTTCGGACACTATTTCCGGTAAGTTATTTTGTAGACCGTACGTAATCTTATCTATAATTTTACTACGGCGCTCTTTTCGGCCGGATTCCTTGCGTATATTGAGCGACAACCTATCCCGGGCTGCGCGAGTAGATATTGGAGAGAATCCAAGTGCTTGCTTAAACACGTCCCCCGCAGGTAACGTACCAGTAATGATGTCGTCCCCTCGCCCTGTCTCGTAGCCTTCGGTAGCAAAACGGTAAGACTTGATGATGTTGGAAATACCGGTAGGCATTATAGCTTCCCAAGCCCTCTCCTTGTCCTTCGGGTCATCACCAAACAAGTCTAAGAGGCCGCCACCAAACCGCGTAGTTACCCCGTAAGCAGGACCTGCCCATGCGTCTATAAGCCCTTCCACTTGACTAGTTGGCTTGTAATTACCACGGTCTCGTACCATTAAGTTGGTCAGGGCAATACGATCAGTAAGGTCTACACCCGCCATCTGCGCTATTAAGCCATAGTACAAATCTTCGCCCAACATCTTAGCAATAATGGTACCGGCGTCGTCCTCATCATCTTCTAAGAACAAGTTCATAAGGGCGATTACAGAGCCGTACATCGGGATACCTTTAACGCCAACTAGCGCGCCACCCGTTGCAGTAAGATAGAAGAACGTGTTTCGCATTATTCTGGCTTCTTCGCGTTCGGCTTCTGTCCTCGCTTTACCCGTCATATCGTCAAATATGGTTTTAATCATACTGAGATGTGTGTACAAGAACTGTCCCGGAACACGTTTGAACTGCCATATTAAAGACCCCGGACCAGTCTGCGCTATGCGCGGAGCCGTTGTAAGAAGCGCGGAAGTATTAACCCACAGCGTAGTGTCTATAGCGGTCTCTGCGGCCTGCTCACCAAAAGTATCAATCTCTTCGGGGGTAATGTCTTTGAATGCAACGCTTCCTTCCTTAACTCCCCTAGCTTTTGCTACTAAGTCCTCCAACTCCAAACGATAAATACTAATACTACTAGTTTGACGTATCGCCCTTTCTGAGTGGTTGAACAAGAAGCCAGACCAATAACTTAGCTTGTTTATCCAAGGAGTTACGGGGTTGTCTATGTCAGAAGTTTCGCCAGCCAATGTCCGAGTATCCATACCACGATCTTTTAGTATGGTCTTCAGTGGGTTGTACTTGGCAAATTCTTTTTCTTTGTCGGGATTGCCGGAAAAGTCGTTTGTGATTGAGAAGCCACCCAATTCACTAACCTCACCTTCGAGTCCTTCTCGCGTCACCCTACCGAAAGACTTCATATAGTCCAACCCGGCAGCGGCTGTGGCCATGGTCGCCCGTTTAGCCCCGTACTGCCCTGCTAGTCTGGACTGAAGTACCATAGGTATGATTGACGCGTTGACCACAGTAGAACTGATGTTTGCGCCCAGTGTCCATATAAACGTACCCGCTCGTGCCCACCTAGCGTAAGAAGGAAGGTATGGATTTTTCGCAAACTGAACGTAGCTAGGAAGATTACCAAACGCTTGCATGGTTCCAGTTTCTTCTTTGGTACCCGCTACTATCGTGGCTGCTTCACGCACTAACGCTTCGCTTTCAGGTAAGGCGTCTCGTTTTTCACGGACTTTTCTGGCTGCCGCTTCTAAGTCCACTATGTTAGATAAGTTAGCAAGACTGTTAATGAACTGCGGACCACGTTTCTCTAAAGAACCCAACGCGTTACCATCAAAGAAAGCTATGTTTTGGCGCACCATACGGGACTGGATTAAGCTTTGGTCAGGTAGCGCGCGCAGTACTAAGTCGGCTAGGAACTCGTCTACTTGCTTTTTGGCTTTCGCATCCTTTACTTCAATGGCTTGTATTCGCTTTCTAAGATCAGTAAGGAACGGTATAGGGATACTATTGTCGTAAACTCGGGTCTGCATTTCTGCAAGTGATCTCGGGCGTACGGTAGCTTCATCTACTTCTGCTAGACTCTTTAACTTAGTAATCGCACGGTCGCGCTGTAACTCGGTGTCAAAAGAACCCGTACCGTAAACGGTATCTCCGTTATCATCTGTATAAGAGAACTCTACCCAGTATTCTCCTGAACGTGTTAGCGGGAAGTAAGGTTCAATAAACCCGGTTTGTAGCCGCTTAAGGAACATAGTATCCCGTACAGTTTTTCTAGCGTCCGGGTCTAGTTCTAGTTTGTCTATATTAGCTTCTTCCGCAGCAATGATCTTGTCGTTGATGTCTTTGTAAAAGTCCCGCAGTTTAGTGTAAGCCGCGCGCTGGGTATTAGTAGACAACGAATCATAAAGACGTTTTGCTTCATCGTACTGTGCGGTACGCTCTCGCGTAGGCTCTATAGCTTTTATTTCCCCAAGGATAGTAGCTACTTTACCAGAAATTTTTTCGGCTTCTTGCTTGGCTTCTAGTCTGGCTCTTTCTACCTCCATCTTAGCCTTGGTGTCGAACTTAACTTCCTTACGGACGTATTGCTTGGTAGCAGGGTTATACTCGCCGTACACCAGCCAGTGCTTCTTGACCTTATCTTCGTTTGTAGTGGGGTCCATGCGGTTGATAGTAGAAAACGCAACTAACTCATTGAAGGTTTTTGTATCAGCTTTATTGCCCCGGAATGCCTTATTTATATCCGAAAGAAGCCCCTGATAAACCTTCATATAGTTAACGCGCACGCCGTCGATTTTGTACAGTATTTTCTCGACATCCTTGGCTTCAGGGATTTTTAGCTTAAGTACATCAGTAATCGCTTCAAGACCAACCCCATTTAAGAAGTTAGCTCGAACACGTTGTTCGGACCTATTGAGGTATCCGTATATTTCTTCTTTCGTGTTAGGTGGTAAGTCTTTTATGAACTCTTTATCGTTGCTCATCAGGTGGGTAACTGCTTCGGCGTTTTTTCCTTTAGCGATAGCGCCCGGTACGGTAGTCGCTTTTCTGGTATTTGGCGCACTAGCGAGTAACGTGTTTATGAGTTCTATTGTCTCAGTGCTAGCGGATTTTGTTTCTATACCGAATAGACGACCAACAGCTTCCCAGAACTTGTCCCACGCAGTTTTTGGGTCGCCCTTAGCTTTAAACGCAGCTAGCTTGGCTTGGAATTCGGGGTTAACAAAAGACTCAGCCACAAAATCTTTAAGTGAAGTCATACCATACTCGTCGGGCAATTTATCCTTCAAAGTATCGTAGAGCTGTGTAAGCGCTTTTGTTGTTGGGTGGCTGGGGTTATTTAGTATTTGCGCCGTAGCTGCGTGCCCTGCTTCATGTAAAACAACGTGCGTGCTCAAAGGGATTGAGCCATTTATTAAGATCGTGTTTGTAGATTCGTCGTAAATGCCAGCGAGTTTGTTGCCTCTAGCGTCTGTAAGGTCTTCTACGACAGTTAACTGTACCCCACCCGCTGTTTTAATAGCTTTAGCTAGGGCAGTAGCGACGCTGCGGAGTTTGAAGTTTTTGGATGTTTTGAAGATAGCGCCTAACGCGTTCAGTACACTACCTCTGTTTACTGCTTCAGCAATCGAAGCGTCAGCCGTTGCCATAGTGGCTGCGACTGCATCTGCCTTTAAGTATTGAGTTACATCCCCTTCAAATGCGGCGATGTCTATGTCTAGTTGCTCGCGGATGGCTGCTTTGTCTTCGGCAGCCAGAGTTTCTTCAGCAGTTCCGAGGGTTTCGTTTTGGTAAGCTATAAAGTCGTCTACGGCTTCCATCACCATAGTGTCGTTATTATTCGGATTATCTTTGGGGCTTACGTAGGACTTAGTAATTCTACTTTCTTCTTCCTCTACTTTTTTACGTCTAGCGACGTTATCCGCACGACGCTTGGGAGAGCGGCGCAGGTCCTCCTGTACGCGTCTTGTTTCTTCTGTAGTGGCTTCTTCAGTAAACGCGTCCAATGCCGGAAGGCTTTCGGGTATATTTGTTTCTACCCATTTCCTAGCACTAGCTGCTTGGCGCCTTGCCGTTACAGACTTAATTGTGGACTCTTTAGGGATAACCGTATCAAACGCTATCTCACGAAGCGCCATATCAATGTCTTGGTTAGCGAGGTCTAGGTAACCCTTCATCGCCCCTTCCGGGGTGTATTTGTTGTTCTTGGTTACTCTAGTTGCCTGTACCTTTTCCAGTGGGGCAGTAGCAGTTTTCTTTGCGCGCGCACGCACTCTAGGTGAGGCACTAGGCTTAACCTCTTCTTTTAACGGCGCAACCGCAGTAGGTTCTGGAGTAGGTGCAGTCGTAGTAGGTTCTGGAATAGGAGTAGGTGCAGCCGTAGTAGGTTCTGGAGTAGGAGTAGGCGCAGCAGCGGGTTCTGGCCTAGCCATAACAGGGCTGGCCGCACGAGTAGGGCGTAGGACACCACCACGCGGACCAAACATTTCAGCCTGTTCTGGGGCTTGTTCTGCTTCTGGCGCAGCTACTATTTCTTCTGCAACTGCTTCTTCTGTAACGGGGCCGCCCGGCTCTATAGTAGGTATCTCTAGTTGTGCTTGGCCCGGAACTCTACGCCCCCTTGCTTCAGCAGCTTGTAGGGCGGTCTCCATAGCAGTAGGAACATCAGGACGCTGCGCTACCCTAACGCGGGCTTCTTCTTGCGCTTTCTGTTCTTCACGCTGTTGTTCTGCTAATTCAAACGCTCGTTGACGTTCTTCAGCCGCGCGGGCTTCTTCCTCTGCAATCTGTGCAGCGCGTTGGGTATAGGCTATGTCTTCTTCTTCTCGTCGAACATCCTGCGCAATAACATCTTCTATATCTACTTGCCGCTCTAAATCAGCTTCCCTGCGAACACCCTCGGCTGCGGCTGCTTCTTGTGCCGCTCTCATTTCTATGTCTTGGAATAGCGGAGACGCAAGCGTGCTCATTACATTAGTACGAGTTTCTGGCTTTACGTTAGGATTGCGCACATATTCAGAAAGAGCATCAAATACTTCTTGTTTTTGAACCGGGTCAGTAAGATCTTTACCACGAACTTGTTTAGTTACTTTGGCTCGTGCAGGAATCCCCAATGCTTTGGTGTCTAATACTTCAGGCTCACGTACTGGTATGGGCGCTTCTTCAGTAGTACCGGCTAACTCTTCTACGTCTAATAAGCGGTCAGGTTCCACACCTTCCGGCATGGTTTCTGGGAATAAGTCTGGAGTAGTACCGGGTTCTGGCGCAGCTTCTGCTGCGGGTTCGTCTTCAAATAGCCTACTGTCTTCGCCATCAACCCTACCCCCTCTGCGATCTGGACCGGGGATTATAAGGTCTGTAAAGAACTGGAGGATACCACCTACACCGCCGCCAATCTTAGCGGACTCACCTACACCCTCGAAGGTTCCGGTATCGGGGTCATAGACACCTTGTGCAATTAAGTTCTGTAGTACTTCTGAAGAGGCTTCTTGAGCTGCTTCTTCCATCGCTGCCCTAGTTACACGACCAAGTCTGCCTTCACTTACCCTAGCGAGTCTGGCCTTGAAACTATTATTTAACGCGTCTGCTATTTTTTCGGTATTGCGGCCCAGTGCCCTACGCACTATGAGAGTCGGCCCTACCATTTCCAACGCGCCCGGAATCATACCGTAGCCAGCAGCAGTGCTAATTTCTTCTTCAGTAGCTCCAGCAGCCTCCGCACGTTGGGCGGCTTCACCCGCACCAGCCCCCACACCCATAGCGGCACCAGCAACAATACCGGGGGCGCCAAGAAAGCCAGTGGCAAGGAAGGGCAGGGTAGAACCCACACCGCGCATCAGATCAAGGTAGGTACCTTCGTACGCTTCATCGGGGGCAAGGAATTCTTGTACTTCACCACCGACTTCGGCAATTTTACGGCGAGCAGCCTGCTCTTGTTCTTCAGGTAACAGAAACGCAGCACCAGTAAGCGCGGACTCGACCATACCCGCACCGCCCGCACCGATAGCCTTAAATGTTTCAGGAATATACCCTAGTAGTGAGGTATCCTCTTCTGGTGCAGGTGGTTCACCTACAATCCACTGATTGGCCGCAAGATAGGCTTTTGCCCCAGTATCGGGGTTAGTTGCGGTGCGCTCTACAGGCAACCACCGATTACCAACAAAAATTACTTGTTCGCCAGTATCAGGGTTAGTTGCAGTTCTAACAGCCATAAACTTCACCTACCCTGTTATTAGTCTTCAATAAAGCCTGATGGTAAATCCGGTCCACCGCCAACTAATGACTGCTCAGTATCCCCACCTGTTCCAAGACCTAACTTAGCGTTAACTGCTTGGATGATGCTACGCGCGCTTGCTTCTTGTAGCTTAAGGGCATCAATCTGTGCTTGTATGGGCGCTCTATCTTCTTCCGGTGTAACTCCCAATGCAGTAAGGGCCGTGTTTAGCGCCCTCTGGATAGAAGACAACTCAGTAGTAGCCGCGCGCTGCGAAGCAGTCATAGCGTCTATATCCGCACGCTCTAGTTGACCAAGTACCCCAAGCGCAGAAATAGTACTAGTTATGGTGGCGAGTCTTTCTTGTCTATCCTGTAGTTCCCTAGCTGCTGCGGCGTTATCTGCTTGATTCAGCATACTTCCGGCCATTTGTACAGCTACGGATGTTTGGTTCATTGCCGTGTTCATGGCCTTCAAACCTTCTCCAAATGCTGCCTGTGCTCCTGCTATGTCTTTGTCCATTAGACCTACAGATAACTCAAAGCGCTTATTTGCACGATCAAGTTCATCTTTCTTAATAGCATCAGTGACGGCGTTGATACCGGCAGCAGCCCTTGGACCGCCTTGAGCAATCAAATTAGAACTCGCCAACCCTGCAAGCAACGCATCTATCTTACGACTGCGTGTTTCCTCTGGAGTGTAAAGCGGGGTTTCTAGTTCTTTTTTACGCGCTTCGATTAAGTCTTTATACTCTTGTGGTACAGCATAGGCGGCCTCAGCCTCCTGCTGTATGCGACTTCTTACGCCTTCTTCGTAGCCCGGAGCCATACGTTCAGTAACTGCCGCTATTATTGGGTCGCGCAAACCTTCTAGCCTACTGTCGATTTCCGGACGAGTAGTATCCCGTGGTTCGTTCATACTACTAAGAAGTTCTTCAATACTACTCGCCATCCGTTCCCGAATTGTTGGTGGTTCGGTAGTAGTAGGAGGAACGTCGCTCACGCCTTGCATACGGAAGTTGCGATCGGCCGGAATCCTTGGGCGCAGTAAATTGTTTAAAATACCCGCTCTACTGATTTCTGCTGTTTCAGTTGGCGGTGCTACGGGTTCTTGGGATTCCTCGGATTCATTTGTTCTTAGGGTAGGCCGTCCACGCGTACGACTCATTTGGCCGCCGGTAGATTGTTGGCTCCTATCAAACCCTA
>Ga0180433_10011823_pt1 | contig 10297 bp, 23 predicted proteins | sample SS_ome_8_FD_132980 | JGI IMG/M metagenome (GOLD analysis project Ga0180433, IMG submission 132980) | Hypersaline lake sediment archaeal communities from the Salton Sea, California, USA - SS_1_D_1 metaG | ecosystem: Environmental > Aquatic > Non-marine Saline and Alkaline > Hypersaline >...
ATGGCCGAATGGTGCACGAACACGTCCGGGCTGCCGTCGTCCGGCGTGATGAACCCGAACCCCTTGCCGTCACTGAACCACTTCACTTTACCCTTCATCTTGCTTCTTCCTTCCGTCTGAGAACGCTGCGCCGGCCCATCCCGACGACCTACAACACATTATATCGGACACGGTCACGAGTCCTTTCCCCTCGGCGGATCAACCGCCGGCCCCCCGGGGCCCGGGCGCACCCTGCCCCCCTGGGCGATGGCCTTGAGGGCGGCGATGTTGACCATGATGCGGGACACCCTCTCGGCCGACTCCCAGTAGCTGCCCCCTTGGCAGTATTGTTCGAGCTTGTCGAGGAGCCTCGCTTCGATTTTTCCGAGTTTGTCCGTATCCATCGTCCGATTATACGCCGGCCCGGAACTTGACCCCGCTACATGTCGCGGCTTACAATCGGAGACGAATAATCTGATACGCCGCCAGCACGCCGCAACGCCGACGTCCGGGCGAGCGGGGAGTCCGCGATGAACACCGCCGAGATAGAGCTGAGGATGCTCGGGATCGTGAAGGAGACGATCGGGAGCGAGAGCAAGCGCGTGCTGAAGTACGCCGAGACGCTGGCGGCCGTGGCCGCCGCGACGAGGCTGTCCGGCGGGGCGCCCGGCGTCCCCGGCCCGGACCCTGCGGAGCTGCGGTGCGCGATGATGGAGCAGTGCGCGGCGAACGTCGGCAGGGACCGCGAGATGATGGGGCGGTACGCCCGGGCGGCCCAGGCAATGGCGGTGTACGAGCGGATCGTCGCGGGCGACCAGTTCGAGGTCAAGCCGGACGGCTCGATCAGCGTCCTCGTGAAGGTCAAGGGGAGGGACACGCAGTGAGGAAGGGCTCGCACGAGGCCGTCTACCGCTGCGGCGGATCTCGCATCAGGCTGCTCCTCCGATCCGCCCCGGAGGGCGTGCCGGGGCACGAGGTCTCGGAGCTGAGCTTCAAGAGCACCCTCAACAACACCGTGTACACGGTGAAATTCAAGGATCCCGTAGACGGCATCGCGCGGAGGCACCTCTACCCGCTGGCGGAGATCGTCCGGATCGAGGAGACGGAGGTGGGCGTGGACAACCCGCGCGACGGCGCCCCCGCCGGCGAAGGCGGAGGCGGTTGCGAGTACCGCGACGGCGACAAGTCGCTGGTCGTTCTCACGAGGACGGATGCGCCAGATCCGGAGATCTCCGGCAATGTCGGCGACCTTGATACATTAGAGCAGTTCGAGGGGCGGCTGTTGGTCGTGCGGTTCACGCGCGGCGGCCTGCGCAGGTGGCACAAGTACCCCGTCGCCGACATCGCCTCCGTCCGCTCCGCCGGGGTGCCGCACAAGGATCCCTAACCGTCCGTTTGTGAGCCTGTTTTAGGAACGATGCTATGAAGTGGCCGGAGGAACTCGAAACACTTAGGCTGAGGGAACTCTCGGCGCCCGTCTGCAAGGCACTCAGGTTCGCCTTCAAACTCCAGAGAAGGAACACCACCAAGGACATACCGTGGGAGGGGCCGGACGAGATTCCGGGCGACTCCCCCGATCTTCCGGATCGATTGACGCTCGAGAGCCTGAGGCGGCAGCGGGAGGGGGCCGAGGTGGACACCCTGGAGGCTATCGTCGTCATCGCCATCCAGCTCGGGATCGAGCAGGGCCGTCGCATGGAGGCCAAGGACGGGCGGACCAGGTTCCTCCACGAGTTCGTGGACGACGGAAAGTGCCCCGTCCCGGATCGTTGTTCGAGGTGTTCGGCTGTGGACTGTGCGGAGAGAATATCGCCCCCGCCTGCTCCGGCGCCGGAGTGCCGCACCTAGCCTTCGATTATCCTCGGGTTTGCGATCCTGCCCTCGTCGGTCACGACAACGTCCGCCGCTCCCCGCGGCACGCGGATCACGGCCGGGCACGGGCCGCACCCGGCGTCCCGCCAGACCGTCCCGTCAGGCATCACCGCCGTCGCCTGCCAGCAGATCGGCGCCTCGTACTGCTCGCCGTACTGGTCCATGCCGAGGCCGAATGCGTCGGCGAGATCGTGGAGGTTGGCCAGCTCGTCGGTCGTGAACAGGTCCGCGTCCTTCCACACGACGGCCTCGTCGAGCCGCGATATGCTGTCGCAGCGGAGCACGGTGCCGGCCGGCGACCCGCTCGGGACGTAGAAGTTCGTCGGCGAGTGCAGTGCCCACGCCCCGCCGTCCAGGGACTGCCGGAGCTCCGTGTACTTGCCGCCGCTGGGCGCGCGGAGGTCGAGCACGACCAGGTGCCAGTTGTTGGCGCTCATCGTGGCGAGCCCGGAGTACGTCGCCGGACCGCCCGTGCCGAAGTACCAGTGGATGTCGCCGCCGTAGTTGCCCCGGAAGTTGAGCCATTGCAGGCTGCCGTTGTTCGCCCCGCTGCCAGTCGAGAAGCCGAGGCCGAGGCCGGAGGAGTACACGTTGTAGCACCAGAACGCGACGGTGATGGAGTCCGCGCTGTCCCAGTTCCCGTAGCTGCCCGCGTCGCCGTCGGTGATGGCCGCGAACCCTCCGGTGGACGAAACCGTGTAGTTGCTCACCTTGCCGCCCGCGGTGTAGTTCAGGGCTGTGGTCCAGTACGGGCCGGGCACCCAACTGACGCTTTGCCCGTCGGCGGCCGAGTCGCACGGGTGGTACCACAACACCTTGCTGTTCTGCAAAAAGCCTTCCCAAGCCATGCCTGCCTCCTTGTGCCACTCGCCCAGATGTAGCGGTCAAGCCGCCGCCGATCCACACGCGCGTGGAAAACAAAAACAAGGCGCCTATAATGCGGCGGGAGGACTTTCCATGTTCAGGTATCACACGGCGACGGACGGCAGGGCGTACGGCATGGACGCCTCGGGCAGGCTGGTGCGGCTCCAGAAGCCCCGCGAGAGGGGGGTGGTTGCGGCCAGAGCCGACGGGGTGGCCATCGGGCGAGCCACGCTGCCGGAGCTGCTAGACGCCCTCGGGGTCAGCAGATCCGTCATGTTCTGCGATGGCGTCGGGTGCGACGGCGACGCGGCGATGTCGGACGACGAGTGGGCTGCCGCGAGGGCGTCATGACGGATGGCGCGCCGGACAGGTGGGTGCCGACATCGCTGAGGCTCGCGGAGGAGCAGCCGGAGCCCGATCCAATGTACGGGGTGGGTGTCGAGAGCTCGCCCGGCAGGCATGGCATGATGCACGGCCCGTTTCCGGAGCTGGAGCAGGCCCTTGAGACGGTTCCGGAGGACACGGGCCTGCCGACCTTCGTCCTCCTGCTCCCCGCCAACGACCGGCTGTACGAGTGGACGGGGGACAGTTGGGTCAAGATTCTCCGCTAGTCACCAGTTTTGCCCTTCAGCTTGGCCAATGTGGCCTCACCCTCGAGCCTGCGGGCTTCACTTTCCAGGCGGGCCGTGTCCCACTGGAGCAGCGCAACGGCCAGTTTGGCAACAGTCGTTTGATCCGTGCTGCACATTTCGTAGACCTTCTTGCCCTCGGGTCCGCCGACGGCGGCCCTGGCCGCCTCCACGGCCTCCTTTGCGGCGTCTCGCATGTCGTTCGCCATGTCGTCCTCCTGCCGATGTTACGCGCCGCCAGTGCCTCTGTCAATCCTTGACCGCGCGGCGCGGGGTGGGTATTATCTGGTGGGGAACAACTGAACCGGATTGGAGTAAAGCCTGTGTCGCAAAACATCGTACCGGTGAAGATAACGAACCTGTCGTCGCTGTTCGGCTCGCTCGGCACCGGACTCACCACAATCTGCATTATCGGGTACTTTGCCCTCGTGGCGCCCGCGACCGAGGCGGGCGACAGGGAGCGGTCGGCACACGCGGCCGTCCGCGAGCTCAAAGTGAGCCTTCACGCCCAGTTGACCGGCGACCGGGATCCGTACAACCAGGCCGACGACATCTACGACGAGCCGACCGGACCGACCCGGGACGACATCGCCCGCATGATCGCCGTCCCGACCGGCGAGGTGGTGGAGTGGGCCCTGGGCCCGAAGCCGCCGTGGTGGGAGATCGGCTCGATGGGCGACTGGGGCGAGGTTTCGCCCGAGGAACTGGACACGAGGATACGCGAGGCGATGAAGGTGCTTTCCGTGGGTCAGGCTCCGCAGGGGAATCTCGACGATGACAGCGGTGCTTAGAGGCCTGACGGGACTGGCGTGCGCCTTCTCTTCATGGCTGCTCGCGCCGCTTAGGGCGCTGACCGGGCTGGTGTGCGCGTTCGTGCCAAGGAAGTCGCCGGAGCTCGCGCCGCGGGCATACCGCTGCGGTGACCTGGTCACCTTCGTGCATGCGGTGTTCAAACAAAAGTTCAATGGCATAATTGTCGATTCGAGTCCGTCGGGAGCGCGATGGTTCGTGGACTACGAGTGGCCTGATGGCACCCGAGCCACAACCATCTGCCACCCGCGAGAATTCGTGGCCTAGGAGGAGATGAAAATGATCGGACTGGTGAGATTCGTCACGGGCATCGTGGCATTGTTCGCGGGAATGATAAGCCGTCGTCGACAATCGTCGATTCGCGCGGCCGAAGCCACACCGGAACGCGCCGCGCCTACTGGTTCTGTCCCGGAATCGAATCCCCCAAGCGATTATGAGTCCTGCCGGACTTGCCGATTTTGGGCGCCGGACTCCGACGGTCGGAGAGGACACTGCGGGCCCCAGAATACTCACATGTCGTCACGCTACCCGTGTCGGCACTGGCGGCGGAAGAAGGCCTGAAGTACCCCTGATGGAGGCTGACGATGTTGAAGGTGTTAAGCGGTCTCGCAGCGAAGTTGCGGAGGCAGCCGAAGAGTTGGCGAAACCTGGACCAAAGCCATCAGATCAAGGTGGGCGACCATGTGCGGACGCGCAGGGGCACGACGGGCGTGGTGTGTCATGTCGGAGCCGGCAGCGCCGACCACCTGCATATCTGGCTGGACGACAAGCGGCGCCCCCGAGCGAGAATCTGCAAGCGACCCGATGTCGTCGGCTGGCTACCAGCGGATGATTCGCACAGCCCGAAGGCGCTGGATCAGGCTGCCGACGCCAGCCGATGGTCCGATTTGGGACCCGGCGGGTAAGCCGCACTAGATATCTCTCACCTCTCGCCAAATCGGAATCCGCGATCGTCCCGATATAATGCGGGTGGTTGGGCGGGGTGAGTCCCAGACAACTAGACAACTAGACGCCGAGTTTGCTTTCCGCGCCCGGCGCGTGTATCATTCCGCGGAGGTGCGACATGAAAACATACATCGTGTATTGCAGGCGGACCACGACGGAGCTGGTGCGGGTGCCGGTCGATGTTGCCGACGATGAACACGGCGACCACGCGGCGGAGAGGGTCAACTTGGACGGAGTGAAGTGGTCCGGCGCCGAGAAGAGCGCGAGCTTGCACAAAACAGCTTGTCTGGCGACGGCCAAGCAGGTTGAGCAGTTGACTCAAGACACACAAGCGAGGTGGCTACCGCTCTTGGCCGTCGCTTTAATGATCGCCCTCATGGTTGCCACCGCGCTTTATTCCGCAGGATAGCAGACTCCCGAAGCAGCAGTAGGCCGCCCTCAATCGATGCGACCGGCCGCGAAAGCCCGAAGTTCGGCGCCACCTCCTCTTCCATGTAGCCGAGGAAGGCGTCCGCGTCCCCATGCCAGTTATCCCGGAGCACCTCTTCCAGCGTCCGGCTCTCGCCGTGGAGGACGCACCGCATCGGCAGGACAATCGTGACCCCGGGGCTCCGCCGCACGACGGCTCGGGCCGCGGTCGCCAAGCAGGCTCGGAGATATGCGCCGCAGAACTCGGCTCTCCCGCCGGGCAGGGCCAGCCCCTCCCATTCGCCGCCCGGCGCGACAACCACCTTGGACGGTTTGATGGACGGCATGAGGCTGGTGGATCTCCAGTCGCCGGGCTCGGTGGTGAGCAGGTAGACTTCCCGCCCCCTTGCGAGAGATGCAATCCCGCTGGCGACCCTCTCCGCGCCACTCCACTGCCGCTCGACATGTACCACCACGAGGGGGCAGTCCGGCAGGCTGCAACCGCCGCCGAACGCCATCGCCAGCACCAACATCGCCAACGCTGGCCTCATGGTTTCTCCAGCATGGCTCCCGGCTCGGACCACCACGCCTCGCGACGCTTTCTGCCGAGAGCCGTTTCGCTGTCCACCACGGTCTCCTTGAGCCACATCCTCCGAGTGCCCTCCCGGTCGAACAGCACGTTTACCGTCCCCCTCTGGGCGCCGTTCGTTTTCCTTTCGCGGCGGACGGATTGGACCGTGCCCAAACCGTGCCGGGCGTGCCGCACACGTTTGCCTTGCCGAAGTTTGCGAAGATCGAGGAGATGCGGGCCGCAACCCGCGTAATGGCTCGGCTGCTGGTAGATTTTCCACGCCGCGCCGCAGCCCGCGCACTGCCAGGCGTAGACCGCGCCGTCGTGCTCGCTGCGGATGGCGATGCGCCCGGCGGCCTTCCGGACAGCCTGCCGAATCGCGTCTCCCGTGGTTTTTGGTCTGCTGTTCATAACGCCCTCCGTTCTTCAAGTGTCCGCTGGAGGATTATACGCAGGAGTATAGTGTAATGTTGAAAAGGAGGCTCCGAAATGAGCAATTTCGCATCCGCCCGCGTATCCCGCGAGAAGGTCCTGGCGATCTGCACCTGGGCCAAGGCGAAGATCGAGGAGACGCGCCGCGAGAAAGACAGGGCATTTCTTCAAAGGAAAGTCCGAACAAGAAATTGGTGGCGCCGTCTGCTGTGCTTGAGGGCACTCACCAGCGACGAGATCCACGAACGGCTGCTGCTGGAGACCGACTCGTTCGGCTTGCGGAAGCACAACTACCCGTGGCGATGCTGGTGGGAGCAGGACTTCGACACCTTGCTAACATTGGCGCACGACGCGGAGGGCGGAATCCGCGTGAGCGGGGAGGAGTGGCGAGACATGCTGCGGTGGTGCAAGGACAGGGGTTGGCGCGACGAGGAACATCAGGAGCAGGAGGCGGCATGACGACGGAGCCGGATTTCCTCGGACAAGGCAACGACTCCACCTGCGCGGCGGTAGCCGTCGTGAACGCGTGCCTACACTTGGGGCTGGAGCCCCCGCCCTTGAAGCCCCTTGTCGCCGAGATGCACTGCGACACGGGCGGGGCAATAGGCCTGGACGCGACCGTCTCGCGAGTGCTCGGTGACGCCGTCCGGAAATGCGACGACCCGGAACCCCTGTTCGAGACCGGCGGCATCCTGACGATCATGCATCCGATATTCAATCTGCACTCCTGCCTGTGCGTCATTGACGGGTACTATGACGATGGTTCCACGCGGTACACACTGATCAACTCCTGGCTCGGGCCGCTGGTGTGCCGCAACATCGGCCGCGCGGACATCGAGAAGTTCTTGCCGAGCCGAGCCAACTGCAAGATGTGGGCGTTCGCGTGACACTGCAAAACCCGTCCGGAAACATGGCTGGACACACCTCGCCGCCGCGAGTATAATGCGGCGGAACATGGTTCTTAGGCAAAGCGGGAGGCGGTATTATGAGCATGGATCCGATGAGGGCGAAGCCGGGCGACAGGGTTAGGTTCGCGAACCCCAGCGCGGGATACGGGCACGATCAGGAAAGGGCCAGGTCGGCGGGGCTCGTGGTGGGTAAGGTGTACACGCTGTCGAAGGTGAGGGTGCACGACTGGAATACCGAGGTGTGGCTGGAGGGCCAAAGGGACGCCTTCAACTCGGTGCAGTTCGAGGAAGCGTGATGGTCGCGCTCAAGATGGTGTCCGCGTACTCGGTCGCGGTGACGCAAAGGCTGTGCCTGGCGACGCTGTGGCTGTGGGTCTTGCTTGCGGCGCTGATGCTCGTGGCCATGGCGCTGTGCGTCATCGCGTGGCCGTTCGCGGCGGCGTGGGGCTTGGCCTGCGGCGACGATGCGATGCGAACGACGATCGCGGAGAACTTCGTCCCATGGGTCTTCTGCGCGCTCTTCATGGCGGCCGTCTTCACTGCCGCCCGCGAAAGCCGTCGCTAGAAGGAGCAGCGATGCTGTACATCAACGAGGACGGGCTTCGGGGACACGTGAGGAGATGCGCGTGGACATGCGCGTGGAGCCTCCTTGCCGCAGTGGCGACATTCGCGTTCTTGCTCTGGGGACCGGAGGTCGGGGACGACGCGCTCGCCTGCGTGTCGCTCGTGCTCACCGTGTCCGTGGTGATGTTCGCCTTCGCGATGCTGCTGATGCTCCTGTCCCTGCTGCTGGTTTGTCTGTGCCGCGAAATCTCAAGGAGGTCGGAACGGGATGGATGACGCGAGAATGCGACCGCTGTTTGCCGCGTACGCCGAGTACCACGCCGCGCGGCGCGAAGCGAGGCGGACGGCGATCCCCGCGACGCTTGGCGCCGTGCTGGCGTCGATCGCGGCGGTCGCCTGCCATGAGTCGTTGGCGGTGTGCGTCGCCGCGGCGAGCCTGCTCCTGGGCATGCTGTGGCTGTACGCTGGCGCGAGAGGGAAGCTAGTATCCGCGAGAGTCAGATTGGAGTGCCTCATGGACAAGGCACGGAATGAGGCGGGAACATGAGCAGGGCGAAAGAGAACGCGCGGCGTAGGATCAACAAGCTGTTCGAGGGCGGCAGGCCGGCGATTGTCGTGTTCCGGGAGAAGCACTGCGATCCCAAGCACGCGTGCCTGGACCGCAACGAGTTCGAGAGGCTGTGCCTGACCGCCGTCTGGGAGCGGTACCACAGGGGCTACTACGAGGCGCACCCCGAGCCGCCGCCGCCGCCGCTGTCCGAAGAGCAGGTAACCGCCATGCCGGACAGCGACACGAAGCGCGCGGCTCAGAAGGAGTGGGAGCACCACGCCAGCGCTACAAGGTGGCACCAGGAGTCGCTTGAGATTCTCGAGTTGGCCGAGACGGCGCTGCGCGATCGCGACGGCGCCATCGCGTTCCTCGTGCTCGACGCCAGGAACGACGCCGAGTACGAGGGGTTCGAGGTCGAGGTATCGCCAGCCATCGACGAGCCGCCGCCGAATCTGTTGGGGGTCGCGCCCGAGTGGGTGTGAGGGTGGGACAATGCTGCGCGATGGCGGAAAAGGCGAGATTGACATTCCGAACAGGCACCTGGTGTTCGAGGGCGAGCGGTACCCGCTCCACCGGGGCTGCCTGACGAGCCCCGACGGGGGCGACACATTTTTCACTGCGGACGGGTCGGGCTCGTTCCTGGTGCGCGCGGACGGCACGCTCGTGTCGTTGGGCGACATGAGGCTGAACGACTGACGGGAGAACGGCATGAGGTTTTTGATGCTATTGAGCGCCCTGTTGGCATGGGCGAGAACGCGAAAGGGCGGCAAGCCCGTCCCGACCGAGAAGAAGCGCGAGCTGCGGTTCCTGAAGCAGGGGGCGGGGGCGACCGTCCGGATACTGGCGTGCCCCGACCTGCATCTTTCCCACCACATCCCGCAGGGGAAGGCGGAGGCGGCCTGCCGGGGCGGGGACTGCCCGCTGTGCGACGGCGGGCACGAGAGGCTTGTCGGCGGCGAGATGTTCCCGCTGCACGACAGGCGGCCGGAGAAGGACAGCCCGTACCTGCACGGCTGGTACTCCGCCGACAACGACAGGGCGCACGGGCACCACTTCTGCAAGACCGAGGACGGCCGCGTGGTGAAGGTCACGAACGCGACGAAGGGCCCGACCGGCGGTCTGTCCGGCTGGCCGGACGCGGTGTACGCCGGGAAGCTCGCCTCGCCCTCGCCCGTGCCGCCCCCGCTGCCGATGACCGAGGAGAGGGCCAGGTTCGTCGCGGCGATCCTGGAACGGGCCCTCTCTGGCCGGAACGTCACATGCAGCCACGCCGTCGCGGGGTGGCCCACGGAAACGAGGTGCGGCCCCGTCCGCCAAGTCACGGTCGTGCCGGTCGGCAAAGGCTGGCAGATCCATGTCAGCCTCGGCGGCTGCGTCTGGTTCATCGACGACCGTGTCGGGGTGCACTGGGGCGAGGACGGTCCGGAGCTGTGGTCCGAGACCGAGACCGGGAGCGGGCTGGCCGTGCGAGACGTGTTCGCGCCGGTGAGCGGGTACATCGACCACGCGGACTGGAACTTCTGGCGGGACGCCAAGCAGGCCCTGTGGACCGGACGGTACTTCACGGTGAGGTCGCGGCATGTGGCGTGACGGGCGGCCCGAGTATGTCGACATCTGCCACCCGAGGAAGGGCGAGCCGCATAAGGACATCGTCCTCTGGGTGCACGACGGGCGCAGGCTGGAGTCCAGGTCCGCCAAGTTCGGCAAGGAGCACAACGACTTCTGGGACGGGACGAACCCGGCCGACGGCAGGGTCGACACGGTG
>Ga0180433_10011825_pt1 | contig 10294 bp, 9 predicted proteins | sample SS_ome_8_FD_132980 | JGI IMG/M metagenome (GOLD analysis project Ga0180433, IMG submission 132980) | Hypersaline lake sediment archaeal communities from the Salton Sea, California, USA - SS_1_D_1 metaG | ecosystem: Environmental > Aquatic > Non-marine Saline and Alkaline > Hypersaline > Sediment...
GAAAGCGGAAGATTATTGAAGGTTAGTGAAGTGCAAGATATAGAAGAAATACAAGGACGATGGCTACCGGTAGAATCAATAATGGAAAATAAGTTACGCAAAGACACCTATACCCAGTTTATTATAAATGAAATTGATTTGAATCCGGAATTAGATGCTAATTTATTCAGTTTACAGAGTTTACGCTGATCAAATAACTCTTTACCCTGTCGAATTACAGAATAAAATGCCTTTTCGTATTGAATGTTTTATGCGAGAGGGCATTTTTTGTAGCCAGCGCTACCATGGGAAATATTTGTGCCTTAATGAGTCATACCCGTCCGGGAGATGAGGTGATACTGGAAGCAGACCCCCATACCAATGCCAGAACTATTGCCGAGGAATTAGCTCAAATAAAAGGTATTAAAATTAATTTAAATACTGTTCAGACCAATATGATTTACTGTGATGTAAGCCAGTTAAAAATCTAAGTCAGTGAGCTGTTAGAGTTACTTAAAAATAAGAGAATCTTGCTATTGCCGGTTCCTCCGGACGAAATTCGTCTGGTTACCAATCGTCATTTATCCCGGGATAATACAAGACGAGCAATAGAGATTATCAGGATAGTGGTTGAAAAGAACATTTCAAATTTCTGATTTATTAATATTGTTTTATGATAAAATAAAAATTATAGGGAGGTGTCAATTATGATGAGAAAAATAAACTTTTTTACCATACTTGTTATCTTGTTCATTGTATGGTGCGGTATGTTTTTCGGTGTGGCTGCAGCTCAATTACCCCGCATTGCAGTGCTGGGTGTTGATTCAACCGCACCGGGATATAACTGGCGAATTGATTCGGTTTTATCTTATAATGCCACTGAGTTAATGATCAATGTGCTAGTTAATGATGGTCGTTTTGCAGTTTATGAGAGAGCCCGCCTGGAGGAAATTATTGATGAAATTGAATTTCAACACTATTCCGGGTTAGTTGATCCGGCTACCGCAGTGAGAATTGGTACGCTGGCCGGTGTAGATATTGTTATTTCAGGAAGGGTCAGCAATGTGCAATTTTCCAAAGGCGGAAGTTTAACAATCGGTGGAGTTCGATTAAGTAAATCATCTACCAAGGTATCGATGACGGTAAGGGCAATTGAGGTTGCAACCGGAAGAATTTTGTTTTCTACCGTGGAGGACGAAAGTGCTTCCCGTAGCGGTATTTCAGCTCGCTTGCGTTTGCCGATACCCGGAGGAATCGGATTTTCCCGGGATGAAGCGGAAGATATTCTGGATGTCATTGCCGAAATATGTGAAAAAGTTGTCGAAAAATTTGGCCATAATATGGCTGTGGAAACCCGTGCTCAAGGCATCTCAGGAAAACAGACTTTGGAGGGTTATGTAGTTGAAGTTATGTCTACCTCAGGAGGAGAACTAATTCGAATTTATACCAATCTGGGTGAGGATACCGGAATTCAGGTGGGGGATAAAATTGAAATCTATCAAGAAGGAAATGTAATTGTTGATCCAATAACTAATGAAGTTTTAGACCGTGAACTTGAGTTAATTGCTGTTGCACGTATCACCAGTGTTAGAGAAAAACTTTCTATTGCCCTGGTAGAACAAAGATATGGGACTGGAGAAATTTTCAAAACTGATATTATTCGCTTGATACCATAGGGATATAGGGTTTATGAAATGTGAAAAGAGGTGAACTTTGTAATGATTCAGGAAGACAGGATTGCTTATCTCAATGAAAAAGATGAACAAAAGGGGAACTATGTTATATATTGGATGCAGGCTTCTCAGCGTGTCAAATACAATCAGGCTTTGGAGACAGGTATCAGGATAGCTAACAAACGCTCAATGCCGGTTTTAGTTTATTTTGAAATAATTGATCATTTCCCTGACGCTAATCTTCGTCATTACTACTTTATGCTGGAAGGATTACAGGAGGTTGAGCGGGATTTAAATCAAATAGGAATTCAAATGGTCATTCATTACCGACCAGCCGGACAATATCCTGATTTAATGGAATTGGCTCGGAATGCGGTCATGGTGGTTACCGATTGCGGATACCTGCGTTTTCAAACTGAATGGAGGGAAAAATATGCCCAGGAATTACCCTGTCTTTTAATACAGATAGAAAGTGATGTGATGGTACCGGTAGAAAGCGCTTCGTCCAAAGAAGAATTTACTGCAGGAACCTTTCGACCAAAGATAAATCGTTTATTGATGAATTATCTGTATCCAATAGAGAATTCGAAACCGTTTCATTCTTCACTTGATATCAGTATCAGATCATTTCCTATAGATGATTTAAAAGAAAGTATCAACCTCTTATCTATTGATACTACCGTTCCCCCTTCCCCGGTCTATCAGGGTGGTGCAAGTAAGGCTGAAAAATTGTTGAATCAATTTATCAGTGAAAAGATAAATCGTTATGAATCTTTACGAAATGATCCTTCCAGGAATTTTCTTTCCCATATGAGTCCCTATCTGCATTTTGGACAGATATCCCCGCTTTATATTGCTCTTAAATTGAAGGCCGAAGCTCCTGCAGAGGCTTATCGGGTCTATATGGAGGAACTGATTGTTCGCCGTGAACTGGCGATTAACTATGTTTATTACAATGAAAATTACGATCAGTTTAAGGGATTACCCAGATGGGCAAAAAGTACCCTGGAAAAGCATCAGCATGATACCAGAAAAGTAATTTACTCTATTGCAGAATTAGAACATGCATTAACTCATGATCCCTATTGGAATGCGGCACAAAAAGAAATGGTAATTACCGGTAAGATGCATGGTTATATGCGCATGTACTGGGGTAAAAAAATACTGGAGTGGAGTCCAACACCGCAAGAAGCCTTTCAGCGTTGTCTGTTTCTCAATAATAAGTATGAGCTTGATGGTAGGGATCCTAATGGTTATACCGGGGTTGCCTGGTGTTTTGGAAAACATGACCGGGCTTGGAAAGAGCGTCCCATTTTTGGAAAGGTTCGTTTTATGAACGACAATGGTTTAAAAAAGAAATATGATATGGAAAAATATATTCAAAGGGTTAATCAACTAAAAGAAAAAACATAATTTGGCAGCTCATTGGTAAGGACTGTATTGGGAATTAAACTTTTAAACTATTGACTGCTATATGAGAGCAGAGAGCGGAGAATAGGCATGGTTTCTCAGCATTTTGTGGTCATAACGATTTTAGTCATAACAGTCATACTGTTTTTCCTGGATGTCTTGCGTATCGATCTGGTAGCCATTTTAGGTATGTTAGCCCTGGGTTGGACAGGTATTTTAGAACCTCTGGAAGCTATATCCGGATTTTCCAGCAATGCTGTTATTGCTATGATAGCGGTTATGGTTATGGGGTATGGTATTTCTCGAACGGGTATCATGAGACAATTTGCTGGATGGATTTCAACAATCTCCTCCGGCAATAAGCGTATATTAATCGTATTGGTTTCCCTCTCGGTGGGATTGATGTCTGCCTTTATTCAAAATATCGGTGCTGCTGCTCTTTTTTTACCTGTAATCATGGCCATAGCTAAAAAAGAAGGCTATCATCCTTCAGAGATGATTATGCCCATGGGTTTTGCAGCAATTTTGGGTGGTACACTGACCATGGTTGCCTCAGGCCCTCTGATTATTTTAAATGATTTATTAAAAGATGCAGGACTGAAATCCTTTAATTTATTCAGTGTAACGCCCATTGGCCTCTTGTTGCTATTGACAGGCATTCTCTATTTTTTCTTTCTGGGACCATATATCTTGCCTGAAAAGAGTATAGAGAAGCCCGGAGCTGAACAACAGTTGTTAATTGATTCCTGGCATTTACCCTATCAGATTTATCATTATCTGATACCGGAAGGTAGTTCCTTAATTGGAAAAACCCTGGAAGTTGCCGGAATTTGGGAACAATATCATTTAAATATTCTGGCTTTGTCCCGAGAGAAGGAGATTGAGTATGCTCCGTGGAGAGAAACTTATTTCAGAGGAGGACATGAATTAGCCTTGTTGGGAAATGAAGAGGAAGTAAAAGATTTTGCACAGGCCTATAATTTACATTTGATAGAAAAATCAGATTCCTTCCAGGCTTTTCAAAATTTGAAAAAAGGAGGTTTTGCAGAAACAATTATTCCTCCCAGATCTGATTTCATCGGAAAAAGTGTTCGTCAATTAGCTATCCGGAAAAATTTTCACATTGAACCCATTATCATTTTTAGTCAGGGTAAGATTGTAAAAGGAGATTTTTCAGATAAAGAACTGCTGCCTGGAGATATTCTCATATTCCATGGTCTGTGGAATAATATAAGCCGATTAAAAGATTCCGGGGATGTGATTATTCTAACTTCTATCCGTGAGGATAGGGTCAAAAAAGATAAATCATGGATTGCCTTAACTTGCTTTATCGGAGGAATTGGACTGGCAATTGGCGGTTACCCACTTTCAATTTCTCTTTTTTCAAGTGCGGTAGCTATGGTTTTAACCGGTGTGTTAAGCATTGAAGATTTTTATACTGCCATAGACTGGAAAGTTGTATTTCTGATTGCCGGTTTAATCCCACTGGGAATGGCTATGCAAAAGACCGGGACAGCAGCTTTCCTGGCAGAAAAGATAATCCTGGTATTGCAGGGAAAACATCCTCTTTTTATCCTGTTTTCCGTTGCTGTTATTTCTACTCTATTTTCACTATTTATGTCCAATGTAGCTTCCACGGTAGTTCTGGTTCCTATTGTCATTAATCTGGCGCCATTAGTGCAGATGGATGCCAGACCTCTGGTACTCCTGGTGGCTGTCTGTGCTGCTAATTCCTTTATGTTACCAACCCATCAGGTTAATGCTATGCTGATAACGGCAGGAAGTTATGAAAACACAGATTATCTAAGAGCCGGAGGAATAATGACCCTGCTATTTTTATTTATGGTGACTGTTATTTTTTATTTGTTTTATTTTTAATTTATTATAGTTTAATATATTATAGTTTAATTTGAAGGAGAATTTTATGTATATTGAACAATTTTATGTACCAAAGATTGCTCATAGTTCTTATCTTTTAGGTGGCAAAGAGAATTGTGCAATTATTGACCCCAGCCGGGATGTTGAAAGATATATTGAAGCAGCCAAAAACATGGGTTTTGGCATCACTCATATCCTGGAGACCCATCTTCATGCTGATTTCATTTCCGGTCATATGGATTTAGCTGAAAAGACCGGAGCCAAAATTTATGCTCCTGCGTCGGCTAACTGTCAGTTTGAACACCAGTCCTTAAAAGAGGGAGATGTGTTTAAAATTGACCATGTAGCAATCCGGGTATTGGAAACTCCTGGACATACACCGGAACATATTGCTTATGTGGTTACCGATGAATCCAGGGGAAAGGAACCAATGCTTCTCTTTTGTGGCGATACCTTATTTGTAGGCGATGTAGGAAGACCTGACTTATTCCCGGGAAGAGCTGAAGAGTTGGCTTCAAAATTATTCAATAGTCTAAAAAAATTTACAGCCTTGCCTGATTTCTGTGAAATACTACCTGCGCATGGAGCGGGCTCACTGTGTGGAAGGGCAATGGGTGCCAAGAGAAGAAGTACCATCGGTTATGAAAGGAGATATAATGAAGCGCTTAATATTGAATATGAAAATAAATTTATTGAATCTTTAACCAATAAGATGCCTCCAGCCCCGGACCATTTTGGGCGTTGCAGTGAAATTAATCGCAAGGGACCTCAATTAGTCCGAAAAATGGCAGAAATAAAGCCTTTGTCTCCTCTGGAATTCGGTAAAAAAGCTGAATCTGAGGATTATGTTGTTCTAGATTGCCGAAGCTATGAAGCCTTTGAAGGTCAGCATATTATTCATTCTTATGGCATTTCTTATGATGGTAATTTTCCCACCTTTGCCGGTTGGGTGATACCACCTGAGAAAAAAATATTACTGGTCAAACCGGATCGTATTTCTACCGAAGAAGTAGCCGTATGGCTTCGCAGAGTAGGGTTAGACAATATCGTTGGTTATTTGGAAGGCGGGATGTTTGAATGGTCTAAAAATGGCCTACCCAGCCGTCATATCTGCCAGGTTTCTGCACCAGAACTGGAAACTTTACAGAAAAATGACACTATTCAGATTCTGGATGTTCGATCTGTTTCCGAGTTTGAAGAACATCAACTAAAAGGAGCCATCAATATACCGGCACCTGAACTGAGGCAGAGGTATAAAGAACTGGATAAAGAAAAACAATACTATGTCATTTGTAGTACCGGACATCGTTCTATCCTGGCTATTTCGTTATTATTACAGAGAGACTTTGATCACCTGGTGAATGTTGCCGGTGGCATGACCGGAATGGGAGAGTTTGGTGAAAATCGTGAAACGATTAATCGGTGGGGAAGCTTTCCCTATCGATGGAAAATCCATCGAAAACAAGATATAAAAAAATCATAATTAAAAGGAGATGTGTGTAATGGAATTTTTAACTTTAAAAATATGGTCACCTTATCTGGTTGGAGCAGGAATCGGAATTTTGAGCTGGTTTACTTTTTTACTCTCCAATAAACCTATCGGTTGCTCCACCGCGTTTTCCAGGACCAGCGGAATGATTGAACAGGCTTTTACCGGCAGGTCGGTAAAAGATATGCCTTATTACAAGAAATTTCCAGCCGTGGTTGACTGGGAGTGGATGTTGGTATTGGGTATTATCATCGGTTCTATGGTTTCGGCTATGATTTCAGGAGAATTCCAGTTGAGATTAATTCCCTCACTGTGGATGGCACGATTTGGTCTCTCTTTTTTTCTAAGATTTATTACTGCACTATCGGGAGGGATTGTTATAGGAATTGGAGCTCGATGGGCTGGAGGTTGTACCAGCGGTCATGGTATTAGCGGAACGATGCAGCTGGCAGTAAGCAGTTGGATCGCAGCGATACTATTTTTTATTAGCGGCATATTGACTGCCCAGCTCCTCTTCTTTAGGATCGGTGGTTAACATGTTAAAAACATTACATGCAAAAAAGAAAACACAGCTCATATTGGGTTTAATGATGGGATTTATCTTTGGGTTTCTTTTACAGAAGGGTGGTGTAGCCAAATATGATGTGATTCTGGGACAATTACTTCTAAAGGATTTTACGGTCATTAAAATTATGTTGTCTGCTGTTGTAATCGGTATGATTGGTATCTATGCTATGAAGGAGGTGGGGCTGGTTCAACTTCATCCCAAGCCCGGTTCTATCGGTATGACCTTGTTCGGCGGTTTGATATTTGGGATAGGATTTGCCTTATTAGGCTACTGTCCGGGTACCATATCGGCTGCTATTGGTCAGGGAAATCTAGATGCCTTATTGGGGGGACTTATCGGAATCTTAATTGGTTCCGGCATATTTGCCCATCTTTATCCTAATTTGGAAGGGATTTTAAAGAAGGGCTGGTTTGGTGAGATTACCATTCCAGAATATTTGAAGGTGAATCCCTGGGTAGTCATTGTAACCCTTTGTTTGTTGATTATTTCGTTCTTTTACTGGCTCGAATCAATAGGATTATGATAATAACAAACCAGGGGACGGTCCTTTGACACAGTATTAGTTGTAATATAATCAGTAATCAGTATAATCAACAAAAGTTTTAGGAAAGAAGATGCCAAGACAAAAGAGGATACTAAGCCCGACTCACGTTTATCATGTTATGGTACGTGGTAATTCAGGTAGGGATATTTTTTTAGATAATGATGATAGACAAAGGTTATTAAAAATTTTTATTAATAAGAAGAAAGAAAATCAGTTTATCTTATATGCCTATTGTTTGATGGATAATCATTTTCACTTAGTTTTAAAAGAATGTGAAGACAATATATCTCATATCATGAAAAGAATTAACACAACCTATGTTTTATATTTTAATAAGAAATATCAGACAAATGGACATCTATTTCAAAATAGATTTAAGAGTGAGATTGTAGAAAATGATGCCTACCTTTTAGCACTTATTCGGTATGTCCATAATAATCCACTAAAAACAGGACTGGTTTCATCTCATAGTGATTACCTGTGGAGTTCTTATTTAAGTTATGTTGATTCACAAAATAAGATAGTGAAGAATGATGATATTTTAAAAATGTTTTCAGAAGATTTATTACAAGCGCGTTATCAGTTTATTGATTTTTCGCAGGAAAAAGAGGAAAAATTTAAATTTTTGGAATATAAAAAATATAATAGAGAAAAGAAGGGAATTAATACTTATTCAAAGATGAAAAATTTTCGGGATCAATTTTTAAAAAGAAATAAAATACAACTTGATTTATTGTCTGAAAGAAAAAATAAAGAATTTCGAGATAAGTTGATTCAAGAATTGAGAGACAGGTCAATTTTTTCAGATAGAGAGATTGCCGAATTTTTAAGTATCGATCGAGGGATGGTACACCGGGTTGGGAGAAATGAATCGTGACAAAGGACCGTCCCCTGATATTAATCGGCCTATTATCATTTTTTCTTTTATTTATCCAAAATTGTGTTATCTATTCTGATGATAATTCTACCCCCATTCTTCAATATGAGATTATCAATAGTTTTCCTCATGATCCGAAAGCTTTTACCCAAGGATTGGTATGGGAAAATGATTTTCTGTATGAAGGGACCGGACTTTATGGAAGGTCATCTCTGCGTAAGTTGGATTTAGAGACAGGGGAGATCTTACAACAATATAATCTCCCGGATGATTTCTTCGGGGAAGGCATTACTATTTTTGAGGACAGAATCTATCAGGTGACCTGGAAAGAGAAAATAGGGTTTATCTATGATCTGAATACTTTTCAATTATTAGGGACATTTTCTTATCCTCATGAGGGATGGGGTATTACCCATAACGGAGAATATTTGATTATCAGTGACGGAACCCCAATATTGCATTTTTTAGAACCTTCTACTCTGGAAGAGGCTAAACAGGTTCAAGTTTATGAGAACCAAATCCCCATTAACCGTATTAATGAATTAGAGTATATTCAAGGTAAAATTTATGCCAATATCTGGCAGACGGACCGAATAGCTATTATTGAGCCGGAATCAGGGAAAATTACTGCCTGGCTTGATTTAAGTGGTATTTTAGACCCAACAGATGTCAATCAAAAGATTGATGTACTAAACGGAATAGGGTACGATTCTGAAAATGACCGTTTATTTGTTACAGGCAAACTCTGGCCAAAAATATTCCAGATTAAAATGGTTAAAACTACAATTTAAAGAAATTGTAACGTAAATTTTTTGTTCCATTACAAGAAATGATTCAAGTTAAGAGAGAAAATAATGCCAAGTTTTAAAAAATATCAGATTCAAGATTTATTACAGAAAGAAATGCAATGTTCCTGCGGAAGAATACATTATGTAGATATCAAAGATATTATTATCCGGAAAGGTGCTATTAATATAATTCCAGATATGCTGGTGAAATATCATTGTAAAAAACTATTTTTGGTAGCAGATGAGAACACATATGAGGCAGCAGGGAAAGAAGTGGAACGGCTATTAAAGAAAAAAAGTTTTGACCTGACAACACATGTTTTTAGAAGGGAAACAGAACTAGTTCCGGATGAAAATGCGGTAGGTGAATTTATTCTTCATATCCCTAAAGATACTGACATGATTCTTGCAGTTGGTTCAGGAACAATAAATGACTTATCCAAGTTTGTAAGTCATCAATTAAGTATTCCTTATATGATTGTTACCACAGCTCCTTCCATGGATGGATTTTCTTCGGTTACAACAGCCCTGATTGTAGATAATCTAAAAACAACCTATGAAGTTACTCCACCCAAAGCAATTATTGCAGATATTAATATTCTAAAAAGAGCTCCCTTAAATATGATAAGCGCAGGATTTGGAGATATAATCGGGAAATATACCAGTTTATGTGACTGGGAATTATCGAGAACCATTAACGAAGAATATTATTGCAATGATGTTGCAGATTTAGTAAGGAATTCTATAGAAAAATGTACAAGCCATATTAAAGGCATTAAAAATAGGGAAGATATAGCCATTGCCAATCTTACCGAGAGGTTTATATTATCAGGCATAGCAATGAGTTTTGTCGGGAATTCCCGTCCTGCCTCAGGATCAGAACATCATCTTACTCATTTTTGGGAAATGATGTTTCTGTTCAGGGGTAAAAAAGCTGTATTACATGGAACCAAGGTAGGGATAAGCACAATTGCCATTATCAAGTTATATCAAATATTAAAAGAGCAAAAAATTGATTTTACTACTTCAATTGAAAAGGTCAATGTCTTTAATAAGAAAGAGTGGATTCAGCAGATCAAAAAGGTATA
>Ga0180433_10011826_pt1 | contig 10294 bp, 14 predicted proteins | sample SS_ome_8_FD_132980 | JGI IMG/M metagenome (GOLD analysis project Ga0180433, IMG submission 132980) | Hypersaline lake sediment archaeal communities from the Salton Sea, California, USA - SS_1_D_1 metaG | ecosystem: Environmental > Aquatic > Non-marine Saline and Alkaline > Hypersaline >...
AAAGTTTTCATTCCACATTCCACCCTGAATACATTTCTTTTTGTTGTAAAACTGTGTCCACCCAATCGTAGATGATTCTGTTCTACATCTAGACTGAATTACATTCATGTCAAATCGACTTTCTAAAAACTTCTCAAATACCTCCATAGGATAATCAACCTGATATTGATAAATTCCACATCCATATGGATATACCACATCGGCTTGATCATTTAGAATTAATTCATATGCACTAGTATGACTTTTAACAGGATAAACAACATCGACATCATGACTACAAACAACTTCAGTATCTGCTTCAATAATTAGATCATTGAGAATCCTTGTCTTATGAAAAAGAGGATCATGACTCTCTTCATAGATATGTTTAAGATTATCTGTGAAGGTATATTTTTTAATAATTGGTAGTGCCCTAAACTTGAAAGTTTGTTTATCACTAACTTCTTTTACGATAACTTTAGCTTCAGGAAAATTACTTAAAAGATATGTAACTGAAGTAATAATGTTTCTCAGTCTATCTTCAGATTCAATTTTTGTAGGTATAATATAAGTAAGATTTTTCATATTTTAATCCAATGTTCAGGTAACAAATCATTCATATTATAATTTGAGTATGCTGGACCAAACCATGTTTTTGGTGCGATGACTTTACCACTACCGTTTTGTAACCAGGCTCCCCACCAACTCATTGAACTATTTGCAATAATCGCTCCAGAGCAAAGACTCATCATACACAGATCATAATATGGGACGAAAGAACGAACTCTTCCATCATTCGTATCTGATAGATGTTCATACTGAAGATTATCTTCTGGTATCAAGAATCGATCATCAATAAAATGATCCTTACACCAATCAAGATCATCGGAGAACACAAAAACTGGAGTTTCATCAGGAAACTCCTTCAGAGCTTCTTGATAGTAAGCAAATGGACAAACTGGATGATACTGTGGTTGATTGATATAATCACCACGGCGAACATGAATAAAGATTGGGTTCTCATACTGTCCAACAATTTCTTGACAAGGTTCAAGAACCTCATCTAAAAATGTGAAGTCACTGCGAATAATACTCTCAACATTCTTGAAATACTTTTCTGTTTGAAAGTAGTCATGAAGATTCACATTATCAGGACAGGAGTTAAAAAACTTCTCATTAAATTCAAAACATCCAGTAGCTACATTCTGGACATTTCGGAGAAATCCAAAGTTCTCTTCCTTAACAGAGGACATCTTAAAACAATCAAATAAACCATAGTTAGAATCACCATAGTCTTCTGTTGGTGGAATTAACCAGTTATATCCATGATATTCGGCAATTCCACGCAATCCAGCATATTGAAACATCTGATTGCCAAGTCTTCCATTTGATCCAAGTCGATTATAACTAATAGTCATCAGTCCCCCTTTTCAATTCTAATACTATCTTCATCAAAGTGTTCTGTTGAGAATTCAAATAATTCAGTATCTTCTATTGCAATCATCCTGTGTCTCATTCCAGTTGGAACATGAAACTTATCACCACGTTGTAATACATTTTCTGTTGCCATTTCTATACTATCTGTCCAACCATATAAGATCTTTATTTTTCCACTCTGGACATAAAATACTTCGTCCTTTTTAGCATGACGATGCCATGAACATTTTTTTCCTTTAACAATGAACAATATTTTACCACAGTAATGTGGACAATTTACAATCCATTTTTCATATCCCCAACCTTTGGGAACAAATTTTATAGGATCTGCAGCTCTAGGTCTAGAAGAAGTCATCTGAGTTTACACCTTTATCGTCAATGTAATAATCACCAGAAGGTTTACCCAGAAATAATTGATGATATTTACATCCCCACAAAGTCAATTGTTTTTCTGTAAATTCATAAAATTCTTTCTTTGCCAGGTCTACATTATTATTATGTCTACCCATTCCTCTGGCAGTGAGATATACTATAGTATTTCCCTCATCATACAACTTATTTATTTTATCAATTCTAGATTGAATTGGAATAGAGTCACTATAATCTGTATTTTTATTATGACCAGGTGTACATATTGTACCATCGATGTCAACCACATACTTCATTGATATCCTCTTGTGTAACTTTATATGTACCTGCATGTTGAACTGAAATAGATGCCATTTTTACAGCCTTTTTAATAGACTCCTCAAGACTATCTCCAAGAGTGTTACAAACAGCTAGAGTAGATAAAAAAACATCGCCTGCACCAGTAACATCATAGACACTTACTGATGGGGCGGAGAAATGTTTATTATTCCACATGGCACCTCTTTTTCCAAGAGTTACAATCAATTCATAATTGTTTGGGAGATCATGTGATTCTTCATCCTCATACTCATTGATTTTAATAATAGCATTCTCAAAACAAGAAAGATCCTTCTTCTTTGAATCAACAAATATTTTACCTTTATCCTTAAAATCTTCACAAATAGATTTTGCAATAGTATAAGGAAGAAATCCCTTATCATAATCCGAAATGATAAGGACATCATATTTACTAAGATCATCAGGAATTCTAGTTCCTGCTTGACCAACAATAAAATAATCCAACATAGATAGTGGATTTTTTACAGCAACTCCATGATCAACTCTCAATAATTGGTGTCCAGATTTTTTATCAATATACCGAATCTTTTTTATATCTTCTTGATCATTTGTCACGAAATCAATAATACATCCAAAACTATCTAAATTTTCACGAACATTAGCTGCCATACCAGGACAAACCATACCATACTCAAAGTCCAATACAGGAACTGGAGCTTCAGGATTCAGTCTCGTACACTGCCCATAATGAAACTCATCTTGACAGGTTTCACCTATTAGAAGAACGTTCAATGATTTTTGTTGTTGAGTATCCATCGATTCTTTCAAAGAAAATTAACTGTTTAGCATATTGAGAACCAATGACTGGTTTGTTTTTCCAATCTGATCCTACGATCATTATATCAGGACTGTAATATTTTATCAAATTTTCTAACTCTTTATCAGATCCAAATTTAAAAACATGATCTACAGTCCTAAGACTTTGCAACATATATACTCTATCTTCAGTACAGTTTATTGGACGAGTAGGTCCTTTTTTCTCACTTACTCTTTGATCTGTATCAATTGCCACAATGACTTCTTCCCCAAGTGATTTTGCATACTCTAAAAGTTTTAAGTGACCACGATGAAGAATATCAAAAGTTCCATTAACAAAAACTTTTTTCATTATCTGGACTTCAGCTAAATTGTTTTCTATAAGTTTCAAAGAAGTGATTTGTCTCATCTGGGAAAAACTGTCTATAACTCTTAAGATTCTGTAAAAGTTTATAAGTGTATCTATACCCTATAACTTCTTTCTCAAGATTTGTAATCAAATCTTGTACATTTCTATCTTGATATACAGAAGCTCTGTTATAAATCAAACTGTCTGGAAAGAAGTGTTGAAGAAGATACCCACCCCAAATGTCATCCATTCTACCAATGTGAGGAAGTACTGTATAATAAGGAATTACTTCTCTTGCTAAAAATGTATTTTGACTATTGAAAGGAGAAATTTTATTAGAACAGAAAGGTTGTTTTACATCATACTTTACAATTGGTTTCTGTGTCAATCTAGCCATAGCATCAATGTCAGGATCACCATCCCACAAATCAGCCTGAATCAATACTTTCCTCTTAATTTTACCCTTATACTCAACTCGATTTCTTTTCTGTAAAAGTTCAATAGGATATCCTCTATGCCAAATGTTTGGTGTGTTCGTTATTGACAGTGGATCAAAATAATCTTCTTCTGGTTCCCAAAAATCACAAACTGTTTCATGATTAACATAACAATCAATACCCCAGTCACTATAAGGAATATTGTCATCATCAACTGTTGCAATAATATCAGCACCTTGTTGATACGCAAAAAGAAATCCCATATTTCTGCGTTGAATACTATTCCAACCAATGGAATCAGACAATTCTTTAGAAATACTTTCTTGTATATCTGGTGACAAATAAACACAATCAAGTTCTTTATACTCTAAATGTGGTGTTTTTTTATCACCCACAACGACAAGAGTCCACCCATTCATTTCAGCAAATCTTCTAGTTGCTTCTGTTGGGCTATTAATAGTAGTAGTAACAATAAACTTTTTCATATCATTTTTTAACTAAAAGATTAAGACCATTCCACATTGGTAAACTCAAAAAATCATAACGACCACTATTTGCATCTTTTACGGCCTTTTCAATATGATCCATATAAGATGTGTCATCAACAAAAATAAAATCAAAACCATACTTGATTGAATTTTGACAATCCCTCAAAGCACCTTCATAAGTATGATCTCCATCGATAAAAATAAATTTTCTTTGGTATGGTGAAAAATCAAATTGCTTAAAGAACATATCACTCTTCATATTATGAAAAGTGAAATTAGGATAACATTTTTTGATGAAATCTGTTCCTTCTGGATGTGCATGAAGAGGACGGTGACCAAGTGGTTGAATCAAAGGATCGACAGAATGAACTTCTCTAACCTCACTTGAATTTTCTGATCGTTTAGTATATCCAGAAAATTGATTATCACCAGGATCCCACTGGTTTTCAAAATTTCTTTCATTGAACATTGCATCACAAAAGACTAATGCACTCTTTCCCCAAAGATGACCAATGTTTACAACAAGATTAACATCTGCATAACGAACAAATCCAGAAAGAAGATGTGCTACATTTTCTTTAACCCATCCAGTTTTTTGTGAAGATCCTGTAATTTCTTTAAGTTTTTGAACTTCTCTATTGATTTTAGTAGTTGTCATAATTATTTTTGTCTTGAGATATTATAACGGATATTCATTCAAGTGTCAAAATATCCTTCACTGTACACACCATATCCTTGAATCCATTTATTAGTCCTAATAAACTCATCAAAGTGTGGAAATTCTGGACTTCCAACATGACCTCTTCCACCAGGAATATTTCTTACCGCACCATCATTTTGAACACTAGCAAAACTCCAATCAATTTGTCTATTTCTAATACCATTCTTTTTTATAACATAATGTAGTGCTGCTTCTCCTCGTAGTCCTGATTTCTTCAATTCATCGGTAACAAAAACTGAGGAGTATTTTTTCATTACACTATAATTTCCTATTGCAAATCTATCATTCATAGAATCATATGAATCAAACTTTGGAGTAATGATTTCATCATCACTGAGATTACTAAGATCCACATTAGTTAGATATTTTTTTAGTGGATCCAAAGGAAAACAACAGGGTCTCATTCTTACAACAATATCAAAATCTTCTGGAACCATTTGAAAAGATCTATAGACATTATATACTTGCATAACCCAATGTTGTAACATAGTCTTTGTCTTATGACCATTTCTTTCAGCACTTAGTGTTGAAACTCCATTCAGAACAACATCATCCAACCAGTCCTCAGTCAATGATAAATCATCATCTTCATATTGAACATTAGAATCTGAAACTATATCTTCAAACTTATATCCCTCTTTTGGTATAGGTCCAAAATAAAAGTTAGAAACATTTTCAAAAGAAGACTCTACATATTTTTTAATGTATGGATATGTATGTCTGAATCCTCTTAATTGTCCACTATAAATGATTGCTGTTTTCATACTCACTTAAACAATTTACTAAACTCTTCTTTAGAAATAATAGGAGCATTCTTTTTTGGAATAGAATTAGACAACTCATCAGTTGTAACACTTCTATCAGAAGTAAATTGTTTCCATGTGCTTGAATCTACTAATTTATTTCCGAACTTATTTAAAATATCTTGTTGCCAAGAAACATTTCTATCATCAACATGATAATGTTGTTCTTCAATACAATTTACAGCATACAAATTTGGTGGTGACATATAATAATCTCTTCGTAACACATGACAAAGATATTGTTGATAATGTGTTACTGCATCTGAACCATGAAACTCAATAGGATGAAGTAATTTTGCGATATCATTTCTTAAAATAGAATTACATGCATCATGTTTTCTAACCAAACAAGGTCTTCCTGACTGGATCTTTTTAATCACTCTCTCATCATGACACCAAATATTATTTGTATGAACATTAAGAGCAAATGGATTCCATTCCTCTAAAAACGAAATAAGTTCATCATGAGGATTTTTATTATCTATATGTTTGATAACAGTATCTTCATCTGTATATAAAATAAAATCATATTTGTCAACGACTTGTGAGAAAAGAAAATTTCTTCCTTCACTCCACCTTAGACGTTCACCTCCAACATCTTTCGGTGTATATGATGCGTTTGAATCATCATCAGTAAACCAATTAAACCTAATATAATCACACTCATCTGTTTCCCAGATATCCTTTTTAGAAAGTGTGATTTCGTGATTTATATATTTTCCTTGTTCTATGAGACAAAGTTTTTTCATTTCATACCTCAAATCCAATGATCCTTATATCTATTATATTTCCAATCAAGATACTTAGTCTTATTAAAAATAAGATCCCTTTGTTCTTCGGTAAAGAAAGTTTTCCATCTTCCTACTTCACCATTATGAACATGTCTCGGATGATAATTATCAATCCGTGAATGTTCTTTTCTCATATCTGTGATCTTCTTCACATTCTCAATCTGAAATTGACTTTTATCAAATGAGACTGGAATATTTATGTTATAATATGATGCAATATTATTGACCAAATTATCAGTATCTTTGATACATTCTTCATAACACAATTCCGCAAAACCATGTTTATTCTGTATACTCTCATCAATATCGATCATCCATTTGATAAAATCTATAGAACCTTTACCATGAATATTAAAATTCTCAAAAGATGATTTATATTTAATAATAAAAGAGGAAAGACAATCAAGAATATCCCTATATGAATAGATTACTTTATATTCATCAAAATTCAAATCAAGAACTTGTTCATGAAATTTATGAAGATGTATGTCTCCGATTTTTACTCCTGTGGGAATCTCTTCAACTTGTTCGTCCCTAGATTGTTTAATAAGATTGAGTAGAATGTTATAACAAAGTGTAGTACCACTTCTGTAAATTCCAGTTACTGCATAATTAGTCATTTTTCACCCATAACCATAAAAGAATTATTGAGATCTACTCCAGATACAAATATATTTTTATATCCTCGATCAACCATATATGAACGAATAATATCAGGAGTAAAAGAATGATTATGTTTACGATTATTCCAAGGTCTCCAATATTCTTGACTGAAGTCAGGTAGATAAAGAAATAAAGTACCACCTTCAATCAACTTATCATACCATAAATCCATTGTCATAACCCAATGAGGTACATGTTCAAGACAATGACTAGAAAAAATATAGTCTACCTTTTTATCAGGTAAATTGTCTGCATGCCAAGGATCATCAAAATCAAGATCAATAGGAGTTGCTCCAGGGAATGCCCATTCTTTTTTACAACATCCTATATCATATCCACTTCCTTTACATACATGTTTCGCAAAAGGTATTGCAAATTGTGAAGCATTTCCAATAGTTTGGAATGCGGGATAGTTTACATCCTTATAAATAACGGTTTCAATCATTCAAGTTCCTGTTGACACATCTGTTTCCATAAGTCTCTTTCATACTCAACCCATTGCCAAGGTTTAGAAAAAAGTTTACCTACACAAGGTTCGGTATTTTTATAATGTCTTGGATGGCAAATCAAGGTATTTGCCTTCAGTTCCAAAGTTTCTATAATATAATTTAGGGAAGTTTCAACAAGGTGTATTTGTTCTGCATTTTCAATCATCCAACACCAATCAAACACCTTTTCTGTAATATTAGGTTCTATCCAAATTATCTTTCCATCATAATCTTTAGGAATAGTTAGTTCAACTCCATTGTGAACTTTATTAAAACTATAGTTCTTAGATGCTAATATAAAAGGTTCACCATCTCTTACAAGTTTTTCTTTTAAAGATTTTTCTCTTTCGTAATCTCTTTTATACTTAAAATAATCTACCCAATCACTCCAGGATATACCTATACCATCATATTTACTGGTCATGACCTCAGACTTTGGTTTTCCATTTGCCTGAGCTGAACAGTCATACGCAACACTGTCCGAAGGAATATCTAGATTGATACCACAACATACAGGTGTTTCTATTTGATCAACACCAGAAAACCACATATGAGGTGTAACTGGATGATAAACATTATTTCCAGACTCTGCAAGTACTTTACAAAGTTTTTGAATAAAGAAAATATCACCCAGTCCACCTTGTTGAAGAATTACTACATTCATGAAAAATAATTTCTCCAAATAAAGTCTTCAAGAACTTCCATGTTCTTTGCAATTTCTAAATTTTCCTTGACTGCATCCATTTTATTATAATAAAGTTCATCGGAAATATAAAACTCATCAGTAAGATCTATTATGCCATCCTTGTTAAAGTATTTTCCAATATCTGGAGCTCCAAGATAGACAGGAATTGTTCCAGTTGCAAAACAATCTAAAAGTTTTTCTGTGAAGTATGTTTCATATTGTCCGTTCTCAATTGCAATTGAGAACATGTAATCACACAGTCCTTCCTCCTTATAAAGAATCTCATTAAATCCACGACCATAAAGATCAACTTGATCTCTAAGTCTATCCACCCATTCAAGTCGAAGACGATGGCCATCGCACATTCTTTTATTTGATGCAATCATAGAAATCATCTTTGATTTCTCATAGATCTTTGGTTCTTTAATCCAAAATCCTTGTGCAGGACACCATTTGAATTTTGAATCAATTTTCAAAAGATCTTGATTATGAGTAAAGATTGCATCAAATGAATCCAGATATTGTTGTGAACTCATTTTTACATGATCCACAATTTGTGGAGTGATGTATTTTGATTCCAATAACCAAGCATATTTTGGACCTGGTTTAGGATCAATCCAAGCATAAGGAAGAGTACTATCAATATAGAAAGTAGCCTCTCCCCCATCTTTTACCCATTCAATATACTTAGATTCTTTTCCATGTACAGAATATCCCTTATTTCCGTTTGTTAGATGTGTAAAAGTATCACCTACAAGATTAAACTTTACCCTTTGCATTGATTTGCTCCATGATCCATTCATACGTTTTACGAATTCCTTCTTCAAGAGTTTGAGAATAATCCCACCCAAGTTTTTCACGGATCAGATCATTGTTGGAATTACGTCCACGAACACCTTGAGGAGCATCCAGTTTGTACTGTTTCTGTACAACCTTACCAGACACTTTGGCAGCAGTATCAACTAGTTGATTAATTGTAACCATTTCCTCTGAACCAATATTCACAGGACCAACAAAGTCACTATCCATCAGTCGTCTAGTTGCTTCAATACATTCATCAATGAATAAGAAGGAACGAGTTTGTAAGCCATCTCCCCACACCTCGATGGATCCACCTGTCTCTGGGAGGAGAGCGACTTTACGGCAGATTGCAGCTGGTGCCTTTTCTCTTCCACCGTCCCAGGTTCCTTCTGGTCCAAAAATATTATGATAACGGGCAACCCGAACAGGAATATTATAATTCCTACCATAAGCGAAGTAAAGACGTTCAGAGAATAATTTTTCCCATCCATATTCAGAGTCTGGGTTTGCGGGATAGGCTGATTCTTCACGACAGTCGGGATTATCTGGGTCAAGTTGATTATGTTCTGGATACATACATGCCGATCCAGAATAGAAAATTTTTGTTTGATTTTTACCAATACGTTCATTCATCTGATGTTGCTGCTCAAGAACATTCAGATTAATAGTGGCAGAATTATGCATAATATCTGCATCATTCTCACCAGTAAAAACAAAACCTGCTCCTCCCATATCAGCAGCAAACTGATAGATCTCATCAAATGATTGAATATATCGATATGGAACAGAGTGATAAAAATTACCACGATCACCCTTATATTCTAGAACACGACGAACAAAATCAGGATCTCTAAGATCTCCCTGAATAAATTCATTTGCTTCAGTAGAAGAATATTCTGGTCGTTTTAGATCAACACCACGAACCCAGTATCCTTCTGAACGAAGTCTTTTTACCATATGAGAACCAATAAATCCACCAGCACCTAGAACCAGTGCCTTCTTAATATATTGAGCCATAGAAAAAATCAATATTTACCTAGTATCTATATTAATAAAAAAAGAGGTCTTTGTCAAGACCTCTCAGATAATTTCCATGCACGCCAAGTTATTTTGAATGAGTAATAACTAAATCTCATGTCGCTTCACCACGCTCCACTTGTTCTTTAACTGGAAACAAGAAACCAGGCG
>Ga0180433_10011827_pt1 | contig 10293 bp, 8 predicted proteins | sample SS_ome_8_FD_132980 | JGI IMG/M metagenome (GOLD analysis project Ga0180433, IMG submission 132980) | Hypersaline lake sediment archaeal communities from the Salton Sea, California, USA - SS_1_D_1 metaG | ecosystem: Environmental > Aquatic > Non-marine Saline and Alkaline > Hypersaline > Sediment...
CAGACAGCTAAAGCCCTCGGCTACCAGTACATAGCCATCACCGACCATTCAGCAGGACGGGGCATAGCGCACGGCTTAAGCCAGGAGCGGCTGCGACAGCAGATAGAGGAAATCAAAAAGCTCAACGGGCAGCTAAAAGGGATTCGTATCTTAACCGGCACTGAAATGGATATACGCGCCGACGGCAGCATGGACCTGCCTGACGAGATTTTAGCCGACCTGGACATTGTGATTGCTGCCATACACTCAGCCATGAACCAAAGCGAGGAGAAGATAACCGGACGTATACTGGGCGCTATTGAAAACCCGCACGTCGATGTCCTCGCCCACCCCACCTGCCGCCTCCTGGGCGAGCGGGAGCCGGTAGCCATAGATATGGAAGCCGTCTTCCGAGCCGCCGCCAAATACAACAAGGCTCTGGAAATAAACGCTATGCCCAGCCGACTCGACTTGAAGGACATACATATCTATCGGGCTCGAGAGCTGGGAGTGAAATTAATTATAGGAACAGACGCCCACAGCGTTACCCAGCTGGGCTCTATGCGCTTCGGCATAGGCGTGGCTCGCCGCGGCTGGTGCCAACCCAAGGATATACTCAATACCAGACCATTAAAAGAAATGCTGGCATTTCTCAGAAAGAGTTAAGACATGCTTGCCACGACCGAATACGGAAAGGTAACACAGATTAAGATGTGTCGTTATCCGGACTTCAACCCCGGCGGCACTGTCTCCGCATACCTGGTGGACAGCCTGTTGATAGACAGCGGCTCGGCGCATACCGCTGAAGAACTAACCGACTTTCTAAAAGACAAGGACGTGAAAACCGTAGTTAACACCCATCATCACGAAGACCACATCGCCGCCAATGCACTGCTCAAAGAAAGATTCGGCGTAGAGCTTCTGGCGCATCCCCTGGCGGTAAACAAAATCAACCAGCCGGCTACACTATATCCCTATCAAGAAGAAGTCTGGGGCTATCCCATAACCAGCCAGGTTAAGGAAATCGGCGATAGCGTTACCACCCAACACTTTCGCTTTCAGGTGGTCCACACCCCGGGTCATGACCGCGACCATATCTGCCTTTTTGAGCCGACAAACGGCTGGCTCTTTACCGGCGATTTGTTCGTCTCTACCCGTCCCATTGCGATCCGACCCATGGACGACGTATGGCAAATCATAGCCGACCTCAAAAAAGTAAAAGCTCTAAAGCCGCAATTCCTTTTTCCCGCCCCGGGAAATGTAAGAACTGACCCGGTGCCTGTGCTGGAACGAACCATACAATACCTCGAAGATTTAGCACAGAAGGTAACAGAGCTGCACAACAAAGGCTTGTCTCCAGCCGAGATTGTGAAACAGATTTTCGGCAACGAATCCATTATAGCCGAATTGACACAGCAACAATTCTCATCGCTAAATTTGGTAAAATCTCTGCTCAAAACAGGTTAATCAAAATGTCACCGAAGGAAGCTAAAAACGTTCCCTCCACCACAGGCGACGCCAGAGCCATCGAACATCTAAAACAAGTCGTGGCTAGCGGCAAGCACTGGTATTTAGCCTTACTTGAGGCTATAAAGCTGTGGAGGAGCCCTGAGGAAGATTATCAAGGTCATCACGTCCGCTATTTGATTGAGGGTGAGGCTTTCGACTGGCTACTGCTGGCAGAACGTCTAACTGATGAAATAAGTCGGTTGATACCGGAAAAAGAAAGAATCAACCTGCTTTTCTTTGACCTGCCGCCAGTGGAGCTATCCACAGAGGAGTTCAAGAAATTGATTGGCTCAGCTAAATATAAGGCTTATCTCAATTATCTCTACGGCGTCCTCGTCGAGGAGAACCTGATTTCCGCCGTGGTCGACGAGATTCGAAAAGAAAGACGGGCATCAGGCTTAAATAAGCATGAGGACATACTCGACAGAGCATACCGTCGAATCTATGGAGACAGCCAGCAGGCTCTACTCGACAGCTTCAGAAAAGAAAAAAAGTACCCCAAACGCAAATCTATAACTCTGAGCGAACTGAAAGAGTTCACCTACTGGCTATTCAAGTATCGATTAATAAGGTGTGATAAGTCCCGCGTCGCCAGCGATACCAAAAAAGCCCTGATAAAAATGCAAAGCAACCTAGCAGCCAGAAAACCAGCACTGTAAACACCACAGAAAGCCCGCCACCAAATAACAAATCCCAAGCACCAAATCTCAAATAATATCAAACGCGAAGAACCAAAACCAGCAAAACCTATGGTCACGCTACCGCCAGTTCTCATCCGGCAGATTTACTTGCTGTGAAAAACAGTCTTTTGAATGGATACAATATCTTCCCATCACTTTGAACTGGATAAAGGGGCTGGCATTGCATTAATATCTCTTTCTCGAATTCATTCCTGGCTTCGTCATCTGGTAACCTCTCAAGAAAAGGCTTCATTCCAGTGCTTCTGTACCACTCGAGCATAGCTTCATGAGACCCAAGGACATGGTAGTATGTTGTCTCCCATATATCGAAATTTTCAGTCAGCCCAATAAGCACATTATAGTAATAGCCAGCATTGTGATAAGTGAGCATTTTCTCGCAGCCTGACGTATATCCTTTCCATTTTCGGCTCTGGGCAACGCTAAATAGCGCCTTATGTAAAGGTGATTCGTTATTAGCCGGAACCTGCACTGCCAGAACTCCACTTTTGTTTACCGCATCGAATAATCTGGGTATCAAAACATCATGGTTAGGTACCCACTGCAATGTTGCATTTGAGAAAACGACATCATACTTCTGTTTTGTATCTAAATCAGCAGCATGTCCAACAATCCACTTTTGACCCGGATAATCCTGGCGAGCTTTTTCTATCATTTTTTGCGAGCTGTCCAGACCAACTATATCAACATCAGGCCATCTCCGATATAGAATCTGAGTGCTGTTTCCTGGCCCGCAGCCTATGTCAATAATGGTTTTAGGTTCATTTATAGCAATCCTCGCCACCAAGTCTATCGAAGGCTGCGTTCTTTCGCTCTTAAACTTTAAGTATTGTTGTGGGTTCCAATCACTCATAATTAAACCTCATGGCTAACACCAAATCCTAATCCCCAAAATCTAAACAAATCCAAATATGGAAACACCAATAACATAACTTTAGGTTCGGAGCTTGGAATTTTGGCACGTCCAGTGCCTAGCTAAGCTGAGTCAGCTCCTGCTTGAGCCTGAGCAACTTGTCTTTACCAGCTTGAAGCTTGCTCCGCTCTTTATCCACCACCACCGCCGGTGCTTTGGACACGAAAGCCTTGTCTTTCAGCCTTTGTTCCAGGCGGTCGATTTCTTTCTCAACAGTGCTGATTTCACCTTCCAAGCGCTTCCGCTCAGCAGCCAGGTCAACCATGCCCGCCCAGGGCAAGACTACCTCAGCTTCCTTCAGCACCAGGACCAGGGCTTTCTCTTCCTTGGACTGACGCTGACCTCGGCTCAAAACAGCCAGCGGTCGAGCTTTAGCTAAGGTCTCTATTGCCTCAGACTGCAAAGCTATAGTCGGCTGGAGCTTATCGGCATAGACACGAGCTTCAATCCACTTACCTGCTGCCACCTTGTGCTCAGCCCGGGCATTCCTTATGGAGCGAATAATCTCTATAACCGTATCCATCACCACATCAGCCTCAGCATCGACAAATTTCTTATTGGCAACAGGGTACGTAGCAATAATAAGTGAATCCGAACCGAGGCTGCCCTCAGGCAAACGCTGTTTCAGATTCTGCCAAAGTTCCTCGGTGATGAAGGGCATAAAGGGATGCAGAAGACGCAGCGCCGCGTCCAGCACGAAGGCAAGCACAGGCAAAGGTGAATAATCCGACCGGGCCAGGCGGATTTTGGCTATCTCGATATACCAATCGCAAAACTCGCCCCAGAAAAAGTCATGGATTTGTCTCTCCGCCTCACCGAACTGGAAATTAGACATCAACTCATCCACACTGGCAACGAGGTGATTAAGCCGACTCAAAATCCAGCGGTCCTCTATCGACGCCAAATGCTTTGCCGTCAACTTGGCTAAGGCTCCGCTTTCTATCGGACTGGCTTCAAGGCTTTGAAGGACAAACCTGGCAGCGTTCCACATCTTGTTGGCGAAGTTGCGCCCGGCCTCCAGCCTGTGCGGACCCAGGTTGATATCATTTCCCGGAGAAGTGCCCGTGGTTATGGCAAAGCGGAGAGCATCAGTGCCATAGTCTTCTATAGCATCAGTGGGATTCAGGACATTCCCCTTCATCTTGCTCATCTTCTCGCCTGTTTCATCCCGAATCAGCCCGTGCAGATAGACAGTGTGGAAAGGAATATCGCCCGTGTCTTCCAGCCCCATCATTATCATCCGGGCGACCCAGAAGAACAATATGTCATAGCCGGTCTCCATAACCGATGTGGGATAGAAATACTTAAAGTCCTCGGTGTCCTCAGTCCAGCCCAAAGTCGAGTGCGGCCAGAGCGCCGAGCTAAACCAGGTATCGAGCACGTCAGGGTCCTGCACGATATCCCCGGAACCGCAGTGGCTACATGTTGAAGGCTCTTCGATAGCCACCGTCAGCTCATTACATTTCTGGCAATACCACACCGGTATGCGGTGCCCCCACCATAGCTGCCGGCTGATGCACCAGTCGCGTATATTCTCCATCCAGTTAAGGTAGACCTTGGTAAAGCGCTCCGGGACTATAGTGATGCGCCCATCGGTGACAGCTCTAACTGCCGGTTCAGCCAATGGCGCCGCCCTAACAAACCACTGTTTGCTAACCTCTGGCTCTACCATCGTCTGGCAACGAACGCAGTGTCCCACGGAATGATGGTGCTGCTCAATCTTCTCCAGCAGTCCAGCCTTTTCAAAGTCGTCTAACACCTTTTGGCGGCAGACAAAGCGGTCAAGCCCCGCATATGGCCCGGCTTGCTCGTTCATGGTTGCATCAGGATTCAATATCTTCACTATTTGTAAATGCTGTCGCTCCGACATCTCAAAGTCCACCGGGTCATGGCCGGGTGTAATCTTAACCGCACCGGTACCGAACGAAGGGTCAACAGCACTATCAGAAATGATCGGAATTACCCTGCCGATGACAGGAAGGACAACCTTTTTGCCTACCAGAGCCTTGAAACGCCCATCATCGGGATTCACCGCCACGGCGGTATCGCCAAGATAGGTCTCCGGCCGGGTAGTCGCCACGACAACGAAGCCATCACCGTCAGCCATTGGATAACGAAGGTAATACAGGTTGCCGGTTACGTCTTTATGCTGAACCTCTAAATCAGAAAGGGCAGTCTGGCAGCGTGGGCACCAGTTTACAATCCGCTCTCCACGATAAATCAGGCCCTTGTTATACAACCGGACAAAGGCAGTCCGTACCGCTAGACTGGGCCCCTCGTCAAGAGTAAAACGCTCCCGAGTCCAGTCACAGGAAGCCCCCAGCCTCTGATGCTGATATGTAATCGATTGCCTTGACTTCTTCACCCACTCCCAGACACGCTCAATGAATTGCTCTCTGCCAAGCTTATGCCGGTCCAAGCCCTCCGCAGCCAGCTTCTGTTCTACGACCACCTGAGTGGCAATGCCAGCGTGGTCAACCCCAGGCAACCACAGCGCAGGCTCGCCTCTCATCCTGTGCCACCTGATCATGATGTCTTCCAGGGCAGCTGTCAGCGCATGCCCCAGATGAAGCTCGCCGGTGACATTAGGCGGCGGCATAATAATGACGAAGGGAGTTTTCTTGCGGTCTATCTTCGGAGTGAAGTAGCCCTGCTCCATCCAGAAGCGATACCACTTCTGCTCAACTTCACCCGGCTCATAAGCCTTTGGAATTTCAGACATATCACATAACCCCTGCTATAAAGTAATGCGACCCCTCAGGGTCGCCCACCACATTATCCCCAAAACCACAAATTAACACTATTTCTTGCCCAAAATCTGGGCTATCTTATCCAGAATCCTGTCCGCCACTTCCCGTTTGGGCAACAGGGGCAATTTCTCAACTTCGCCCTTACGGTCAATTATCACCACCAGGTTTTTATCTGCGCCGATACCGCTATCCTTAGCCGTTATATCATTGGCAATGATAAGGTCGAGTCGTTTCTTTTCCAGCTTCTCCCTGGCATTAGCTAACAGATTTTCGCTTTCAGCAGCAAAACCAACCCTCAGGAACTTACCCTTAACCTCTCCCAGAATATCGGGGGTCTTCTCCAGTTCCAGCATCAAACCAGAAGTTCGCTCCCGCTTAATCTTACTCTTATAGACCTTCTTAGGACGGTAATCAGCCACTGCTGCCGCCATAATCAGTACATCAGCTTTAACTACAGCCTTCTTCACCGCATCATACATCTCCTGAGCCGTGCCAATATTAACTATATCTACGCCGAGAGGCTTCGGAAGGACACTGGGCGCACTAACCAGCACAACCCGGGCACCGCGGTCTCTGGCAGCTTCTGCCAGCGCGTAACCCATCTTGCCTGAGGAGCGATTAGTCAAACAACGAACCGGGTCAAGCGGCTCCTGGGTGCCACCGGCAGTAACCACAATCCGTTTGCCAGCCAGGTCACCGCTTCCGTCCAATAATTGGCGGATAGCACCTAAAATCTCACTTATGTCAACGAGGCGACCCAGCCCCATTCCACCCGAGGCAAGTCGGCCATAATCAGGGCCCACGATGGTAAAACCACGGGCCTTCAGTTTAGCCAGATTATCCTGAGTGACCTGGTTCTCATACATAGCCGCATGCATTGCCGGAGCCACTATAATCGGCGCCGTCGTCGCCAGCACGGTGCAGCTGAGCATATCATCAGCAATACCGGCAGCTATCCTGGCAATGATGTCTGCTGTAGCCGGGGCTATAGCTACCACATCAGCGGCTTCAGCTAAAGCTACATGTCCCGCGCTATATTCAGAAGTCGGGTCGAACATCTTAGAAACCACGGGCCTGCCAGTGATAGCGCGGAAGGTCAGCGGCGCTATAAACTCGGTGGCTGCCTCGGTTATAATAACTTCAACTTTAGCCCCCACCTGCGTTAACTGGCTGGCTAGCTCAGCGGCTTTATAAGCGGCGATGCTGCCGGTTACTCCCAACACTACAGTCTTACCTTCTAATCCCATATCACTAATCCTCTACTTTATTCATCTCATAGATTAAACGTAGTCCTATGAGCGTCAAGTCAGGATTCACCTCCTCTATTACCGGTGTCACCTGAGCCAGAAGATCGGCATAGCCACCGGTAGCCACCACCTTTGCTTTACCTTCCAGCTCCTGTTGAATCCTATTTACTATACCTTCAATCAGACCGGCATAACCAAAGACTATGCCAGATTGCATAGCCGCCACTGTATTCCTACCGATAGCCCGCTTGGGATGAGTCAACTCCACCCGTGGCAGCACGGCAGTTCGAGAAAACAAAGCTTCCGTGGCGATGGCAATTCCCGGTGCAATAGCACCGCCAAGATAATCTCCTTCCTCAGATACGGCGTCAAAAGTGGTGGCAGTACCCAGGTCAATAACAATCACCGCACCTCCATATAGCTTATGAGCGGCCACCGCATTGACTATTCGGTCGGTACCAACCTCCCTCGGGTTATCCATAGATATCCGCACCCCTGTCTTGACACCCGCTTCTATCACCAAAGGGGAAATTTTCAGGTAGCGTCGACACATCTCCTCAAAAACACCTACCAGCGGAGGAACAACGCTGCATAAAATGGCATCAGTAATTTTAGAAACATCGATACCCTGTCGCTCAAAAAGATTGAGCAACAAGCTGGCATACTCATCCGGCATGCGGTGAACACCAGTTGCAATCCTCCAGTTAGCCTTCAGCTTGCTGCCATCAAAGATACCAATAGTCATATTGGTATTACCAACATCAATCGCTAATAACACTGCACTCACCAAACATCAAAATGTTTCTTTTTGTTTAATGCCCTTCATCACTTTAGGCAAGGCTGGCAAAAGGTCACCGGCCAACATGCCGGCATCACCCATCTGCCCTTTCACCATCTCCCCTGCCTGACCATGGAGATAGACACCACAAGATGCAGCATCGAAGAGAGATAAGCCTTGAGCTACCAGTCCGGCAATTACACCGGCAAGCACATCACCGGTTCCTGCCGAGGCTAATCCAGAGTTAGCTATCTGACTGATTCTAGCCCGCCCATCAGATGCTGCCACAACAGTATACGCCCCTTTAATCACAACCACCTTTCGCCACTCCATAGCCGCTTTCCGGGCAATTTCCAGTCGCTGCCTCTGCACTTCATCCACCGAGATACCAACCAGCCGTGCCATCTCGCCCGGATGTGGCGTAAGTATAGCATCCTGACTCAGCTTCTGCCACCAGTCTGGTATCTGGGCTAAAGTGTTCAGTGCATCGGCATCAAGAACTAAAGCCGGGGAGGAGCCTGACACCACATCAAACAAAACAGACTTTACCAACTCTACAACCTGTGGCTTTTGCCCCAGCCCACAGCCCATAAGCAAAACTTCATAATCAGGCAACCATTGTTTCAAAACAGAGGCTGCCTTAGACTCAATTATACCTTCTTCAGCCTCTGGCAGAGGAACATAGGTCACTTCAGTCATTCTTGCTGCCAGAATTGGCTGCAGACTTGAAGCCGTTGACAACGTTACCAGTCCGGCTCCTGCTCTAGCCGCCCCCATACAGGCAAGATAAGCAGCCCCGATATAGTTGATCGAACCGGCAACTACCAGTACTTTGCCGAAACTCCCCTTATTGGCACTAAGAGGACGTTCAGGCAACACCGATTTAACCCAATCTTCGGTTATTAGCTCAGTCGGTATATTCTCTGCCAGACTGGGCGGTATGCCGATATCAGCCATGATAACTTTGCCGGCTCTATCAGCGCCGGGAAAATTGAATAATCCAGGCTTGGGATAACCCAGAGTAACAGTGGCATCAGCATAGGGGCAACTCAGGTCCACAGCCCCGGTATCAGAATCAAGCCCTGAGGGCATATCCACAGCAATGAGTAAAAGTCCATGATTTCTCCGTTTAGACTCTGTCACCCTGGTCAATACCTCCTTAAACACACCCTCAACAGCTCGACTCGTGCCCGTCCCGAAGACAGCATCGATTATTACTTCGGAAGAATCCAACAAGCTGTCCAACCTAGCAAAATCCCTGTCCTGGTCAGCCTCAATAGTAGTTATGCCCCGCTCCTGAGCTAATACCAGATTCTTGTCATCTGCTGAACGTTGCCTGCATAAGTAGATACTGACCTCAGCACCCCAATCCTCCAGATAACGGCCCGCCACCAGGCCATCCCCACCATTATTTCCCGTCCCCACTATGACCAAGGTGCTTTTACCGACAACACCCCCGATAAGCTTCCTGGTTTCCTCAGCCACAGCTCGCCCGGCATTTTCCATCAATGTTTCAGTGGGTAACCCTGCACTCGCAGCAGCACTGTCGATCTTACGCATTTGCTCTGCAGTAACAACCTTCATAATTATTAACTCCCCTGCGCCATCATTATCTCTGCGCTGCGAATTTTTCCAGATCCTCACTCATCGCCTGCCAATGCGTACCCCTCCAGTATATGCGACCACAGGACGGACACTGCATATACAGGTTTTGTGTCTCAAAAACATGAGGCGGGACTAAATCACGCACCTCTTCTTTATTTCTCTCCACCAGATTTTGATTACACTCGAGACAAATAGAGAACGGCCGAAATTGATAATCTAAGTCCAGATCCTCGACAACCTGCTGTAATTGAGCTTTAGGATTATCACCCTCAATGAGAACAGCTTTAAGCCTGCCGCTGGTTATCAACCGCCGCCTCATAATCTGCGTATCTTTAGTTAAAATCACCCTGTTTTGCGCCAAGGCAATTTTAACCATCTTGCCATCATCCTCTTCCGTAAAAAGCAGGGCGTCATAGCCCATCATCCTCAACCACTTTGCCAGTCTGCCAACATTATTGTCAACTATAAACTTAATTTCCACAACCTATCACCCACCCAACTGCTAAATGACCCTCAGTGGATTAAAATCAACCCCATAATCATAGGTATCAATGCCTTCTTTTCGCTTTAAATAACCAACAACCACATATGTTAATGGTGTAGCTATAGCCTCATAGGCAGACTTCACCAGCCAATGACTCAAAATCATAATGCCCAAAACAGAAAGAGGCAACACACCTGCAAAGGCTACGGTCAGTACAACCACAGTATCGACACCCTGCCCTACTAAAGTGGAGCCGATGGTCCTCGTCCACAACCACCGCCCTTTAGTTATTATCTTCATCTTGGCCAGGACAAAAGAATTGGTAAATTC
>Ga0180433_10011829_pt1 | contig 10292 bp, 5 predicted proteins | sample SS_ome_8_FD_132980 | JGI IMG/M metagenome (GOLD analysis project Ga0180433, IMG submission 132980) | Hypersaline lake sediment archaeal communities from the Salton Sea, California, USA - SS_1_D_1 metaG | ecosystem: Environmental > Aquatic > Non-marine Saline and Alkaline > Hypersaline > Sediment...
GACCCGGGCGATGGCGCCGCCACCAGCGCGATGGGCCTGCTCTGCCGCATGTATCTCGGCTGGAAGAAGGACAACCCGGCCCTGGAACGTGGCGTACAAAAGATCAGTGCCCGCGGCCCCTCGAAGGGGAACATGTATTACAATTACTACGCCACCCAGGTGATGCACCACTGGGAAGGCGACTTGTGGGATAAATGGAACGTCGAAATGCGCGACTACCTGGTTAATACCCAGGACAAAGCCGGCCATCAGCGCGGAAGCTGGCACTTCGGCAAGGGCGGCGACCACGGCTCCGAGCGCGGCGGACGTCTCTACTGCACCGCCATGTCCGCGATGACCCTAGAAGTCTATTACCGCCATCTGCCGATCTACTCCAGCAAGAGTACCGAGGAGGACTTCCCGGAGTAATCCGCGCACACCCCCCATGTACCACATACCCCCAGGACTTCCCGCGGGCTATACTAGAAAGAAGCGGCCGATCCGCCTCTTCTGCGATCGTTTCCTCTCTGCCTGCCCGCGGGAGTCCGCCACGTGTCGGAGCACCACGCCGATATCGAGCTTGTCGAAAGGCAGCCCTCGGCTGAGGATGCCGCTGTGGGAGCAAATCCGGTAGGGCCGGATGGCACCGATCCTCCAGCCACCTCACGCCGCGTCTGGGAGCTTCCGCCGCCGCCAAAATCGGCCGATCCGGCGGCCGCCGTGCGGCTGAGGACCGACGACGCCGAGCCCGCCGGTACGGCCGGCTGGGTTTCGCGGCTTCGTTCGCGGGAATCGGCCGGCTTCAGCGCTAGTTTTCTGGTCCATTTTGCGGTCGTGCTGATTCTGGGTCTTCTGGTGGTCGCCTCGGAGCCCGGCGGCACCTTTGAGGGGCTGGTTGCGTCGTTGGACGCCACCGACGCGGCGGAGCTGGCCACGCTCGAGGCGTTGCAGGCCCAGGCGGTGGTTGTCGATTCCGGCTTCAATGCGGTAGCGGTCGCCTCGGCCGAGGAGTCGCTCGATCCGGTCGAGTTGGTCGACCCGACCGCCGCCGCAAGCGCGGCTGCCGCGGCGCCGCGGTGCGACCTGGAAGCCGAAGTGCTTGCCCATGGATTGCATTTGGCCCTGGATGCCGACGTCCGCGGCGCCTTGGACGGCCGCCGGGGCGACGCCCGGGCGAGGCTGGCGCGTCAGGGCGGCGGCAATGCGGCCAGCGAGCAGGCGGTCGAGCGGGGACTCCGCTGGCTGATGGCCCATCAACGCGACGACGGCAGTTGGCACTTCAACCACCAGAAGAGCCCTTGCCGCGGCCATTGCCGCAATCCCGGCACGGAAGAAAGCACGACCGCCGCCACGGCACTGGTGCTTTTGCCCTTCCTTGGCGCCGGCTACACGCACCGCGAAGGCGAGTATCGCGACGTCGTCGAGCGAGGGCTCTACTATCTGCAGCAACGGGCCGTCATCACGCGCGAAGGCTGCAATCTTCAGGAAGGCACCATGTACGGCCAGGGGCTGGCGACCATCGCCCTGTGCGAAGCCTACGCGATGACCAAAGACCCGGCGCTGAAGGAAATCGCCCAGCGGTCGCTCGACTATATCGTCTACGCCCAAGACACCAAAGGGGGCGGCTGGCGCTACACGCCGGGCGAGCCGGGCGACACGACCGTCACCGGCTGGCAGTTGATGGGCCTAAAGAGCGGGCAGATGGCCGGGCTGATCGTCCCTTCGCCCAGCATTGCGTTGGCCCAACGGTTCCTCGGAAGCGTCCAAAGCGAGCAGGGGGCGCTCTACGGCTACATGTCGCCCCAGCCGCGGCAAACGACCACGGCCGTGGGCCTCTTGCTGCGGATGTATACCGGCTGGCACCACGACCACCCGGCCTTAGCGCGCGGCGTCGAGCACCTGGCCGAGTGGGGCCCGACCGACGACAACATGTACCACAACTACTATGCCACGCAGGTGATGCACCACTGGCAAGGCCCGCTGTGGGAAACCTGGAACCAGCGGATGCGCGACTATCTGATCGCCACTCAAGCCGACAGCAGCCACGAGGCCGGCAGTTGGTATTTCGCCGGCGGCTACGGCGACCGAGGCGGCCGACTCTACAACACGGCCATGGCCGTAATGACGCTGGAGGTTTACTACCGCCACATGCCGCTCTACGGGCAGGCGGCGGTGGAGGATGCGTTCTAGCGGCTCTTCAGAAAAGCGTGCCGCCTTGCGTGTTGTCGTGGACCGGCGCGTTGAGCAGCGTCTGGAGCTTCTCGACGAGCCGGCGGACGTTCGAGGGGACATAGCCGGGCAGCTTGGAGCCGGGCGTGTAGCCGACCATGAGGTTCTCGAAGTTGCCGCCGCCCTGAAGGATCACGTGCCAATTGTGGCCGGTGACCACGTGGGAGTGGCCGTGCGAGGATGTCCGGTGCCGTCGGTGGACGGTGATGCTGATGCCGGTGCCGCCGACGGGGAACTCCGTGCGGTATTGACGCAGCGTGTTGACACCCCGCAGCACGACCCAATCGCCTTCGCGGGTGAAGCTGGCCCGCTGCCAGAGCATCGACATGGGCCAGACGATGGCAATGGCCCAAAGCGTGGCGTGTAGGATCAGGTATCCGCCCGCCCGAGCGCCCATGTAGTAGAAGAACGCGCTGAGCCCGGCCGCGAGCATGGCGTAGCCGATGATCGAATTGGCCGTCCGCGAACTCGGCCGCAGGAGCAACTGATCAGGCTGGTTGCCCGCAATCTCCCAATCGAGCAAGTCGCGAGTGGCGACGATTCGCGTCGATTGCCCCGGCCGGATACCCAGATTCGCCAACATGGCTTCCTCCCGGTTTTGGTGGTTATGCGAGTATTCTGGAAGGGGGGCGACACCCCGTTCGCTCGACGGCAGCCGAGGCGACCGCGTCCGACATGGTTGGATTCTACCAGAAAGTCGTCGCCTTCGGCAGGCGGTGGGAGAAGTGATCGGCTGTTGACCGCCCTTGGCCTGGCCGTCTATACTAATAGCAGGGCGCGACTGCGAGCCTAGCGCGAGCTCTCCCCGGTTCCCTCCCAAGCGACGCGCCGCCCGGCACCCCACCCCAACTGCCCCCCAATACCATGGACACTTCCAATGAGACCCGTCTGGTCCGCAAGCACTCGAGCGACGGCATCGGCTACTCGGTCGTCGAGTTGAACGACGTCCGCCACGTATTGGCGGCCGCCGTCCCGCGAAGCGGCCGCGACCTGCACGCTCAGGCCGACGACGCTCTGCGTACGATCGAAGCCGTGATTTCCGAAGAAGGCGCCCGAGGAACCATCGTCAAGCAAGTCGTCTTCTACAGCGACCACAGCCAGTTGGAATCGCTGAAGGCCCGGATTCGCGAGTTCTATGGACCTGACCTGCCGGCGACGACCTATGTGCCGCAATGCCCCTGTGCGGGCAAGCTGCTGGAAATCGAGGCGATGGGCGTCGGACGCGGCTTCGGCGACGTCGAGATCCTCCGCCGCGGCGAGCAGATGGTCATCACCCGGCACAACGGTATTGCCTGGGCCCATTGTTCGCAGATCACGCCGACGACCGACGCTTCGTCGCTGTACGAGCGGAGCCTCGACTGCTTCCGGCAGATGCGCGACCTGCTGGCCGCCGAGAACATCGGCTTCGACCGGATCATCCGCACCTGGCTCTACATCGGCGACATCGTCGGGCCCGAGGCCGACACGCAGCGCTATAAGGAGGTCAACCGCGCCCGGACCGACTTCTTCGGTGACTACCAGTTCGGCCGTGGCATTGTCCCGCCGAGCTACAACGGCATGGTCTATCCGGCCAGCACGGGCATTGGCGCCGATGATCGCGACATTGTGATGAGCTGCGTGGCGTTTGCGACCGATCGGAACGACATCATGGCCGTACCGCTGGAGAATCCCCGACAGACCTCTGCGTTCGACTACGCGGCCGTTTACAGTCCGAAGAGTCCGAAGTTCTCCCGCGCGATGGCACTCTCGTGCGGTCGGTATGCGACGATCCTCGTCTCCGGCACGGCAAGTATCACCGAAAGCGAGACGCGGCACGTTGGCGACGTGATTGGACAGACCGAAGAGACGCTCGACAACATCGAGGCGTTGATCGGCCATGAAAACCTTGCGCGGCACGGCATGCCCGGCCACAACGCCACGCTCGACGATCTGGCCTTCGCCCGGGTGTACGTCAAGCGGCAGGCAGACTACGCGAAGATTCGGGCCGTCTGCGAATCGCGGCTCGGCGAACTGCCAACCATCTACGCGGTGGCCGAGGTCTGCCGCGACGACCTGCTGGTCGAGATCGAGGGCATGGCCTTTTCGCAGCGGACGGACGCGGAGTGACGCGCGGGGACGGACTGCGCGGCAGTGACCGGCGAAAGTCAGTAGTTCCAAGTTTCGTTTAACGGAAGCCGAAGGCGCTGTTTTTCGGAACGGTTTGTCCCTCAAGACAGCAGCGACTTCGGCTTCCGTTGAACCATTTACTGATCAAACTTGGAACTATTGAAAGTGGGTTCTGGTGGGGCTCGCGGCGCTCGTCCCACCCTACAATCCCGCGCTTCCCCCTTGAAGCGGAACGACCAGCGGCGCCGCCTACGGCCCGATCTCTTCGACCGGTTCGTCGGCCTGCAAGACGACGATGCCCAGCGGCGGCAGCGTCAGGTTCAGCGAGGCGTCGCGACCGTGGGCCGGGACGGGCGAGGCCTCAACGCCGCCCATATTGCCCCAGCCCGAGCCGCCGTACAGCGGCGCGTCGCTGTTGAGGATCTCCCGCCATAGCCCATCGTAGGGAACGCCGACCTTGTAGTTCGGCCGCGGCTGGGGCGTGAAGTTGCAGGCGACCACCATCGGTCGATGCTCGCCGGTGCCGAAGCGGAGAAACGTCAGCACACTGTCCTCGCTGTCGTTGCAGTCGACCCACTGGAAGCCCTCTTCGCGGCAGTCGTGCAGATGCAGCGTCGGCTGTTCGCGGTACGTACGGTTGAGGTCTTCGACCCAGCGCTGCAGGCTGCGGTGGGAATCGTACTCCAGCAGGTTCCAGTCGAGCGCCTCGTCGTGGTTCCATTCGCGCCACTGGCCAAACTCGCCGCCCATGAACAACAGCTTCTTACCCGGCTGGGTGAACATATAGCCCAGCAGCAGCCGCAGGTTGGCGAACTTGCGCCAGTCGTCGCCGGGCATCTTGGCCAATAGCGAGCCCTTACCGTGGACCACCTCGTCGTGCGAGAGCGGCAGGACGAAGTTTTCGGCGAAGGCGTACATCATCCGAAACGTGACTTCGTTGTGGTGATACTTGCGGAACAGCGGGTCGTGGGCCATGTACTGCAAGGTGTCGTGCATCCAGCCCATATCCCACTTGTAGCCGAAGCCCAGCCCGCCGATGTAGATCGGCCGCGAGACCATCGGCCAGGAGGTCGATTCCTCGGCCACGGTGAGCGTGTCGGGGTAGTTTTCGTAGACCGTCTCATTGAGCTGGCGGAGGAAGTCGATCGCGTCGAGGTTCTCGCGCCCGCCGTAGCGGTTGGGCACCCACTGGCCTTCCTTGCGCGAGTAGTCGAGATAGAGCATCGAGGCCACCGCGTCGACCCGCAGGCCGTCGATGTGGTACTTGTCGAACCAGAACAGCGCGCTGCTGAGCAGGAAGCTGCGCACTTCGTTGCGGCCGTGGTTGAAGACGAAGCTGTTCCAGTCGGGATGGACGCGTTGCCGGGTGTCGGAATGCTCGTAGAGATAGGTGCCGTCGAAGTAGCCCAGGCCGTGCTCGTCGGTGGTGAAGTGCGACGGGACCCAGTCGAGGATCACGCCGACGCCCCGCTGGTGAAGCCGGTCGATCAGGTGCATCAGCTCCGTCGGCGCGCCGTAGCGGCTGGTCGGGGCGAAATAGCCGGTCGTCTGGTAGCCCCAGGAACCGTAGAACGGGTGTTCCATCAGGGGTAAAAACTCGACGTGCGTGAAGTTCATCCGCACGACGTACTCGACCAGCCGCTCGGCCGCCTCACGATAGCCCAGATAGTCGCCGTCGTCGCGGCGCATCCAGGAGCCGAGGTGGACCTCATAGATCGAGATCGGCTTGTCGAGGCCCTGGTATTGGCCGCGGTGCCGCATCCAATGCTCGTCGCGCCAGGCGTAGTCGAGGTTGCAGACAATCGAGGCCGTTTGCGGGGCCACCTCGTTGTGGAAGGCGTAGGGGTCGGTCTTGTCGACGCGGTAGTTGCCGTGCCGCGACTCGATATAGTACTTGTAGCGCATGCCCGCCTGGACGCCCGGCAGCGTGCCTTCCCAGATGCCCGAGACACCGCGCGGGAACAGCGGGTTGGCGTCTTTCGACCAGCCGTTGAAGTCGCCCATCACATGGACGCGTTCGGCATTGGGCGCCCAGACGCCGAAACGCGTGCCGGCCGTTGCGTTGTCGGTCTCCGGGTGGGCGCCGAGCTTCTCGTACATCCGCCCGTGCGTGCCTTCGTTGAACAGATACAGGTCGTCGTCGGTAAGCAGGCTCACGGTGGACATGGTGTTCCTCGGTGGATTGTGTTCAGGTCGTGATGATTGGTTGGGAGGAAATCCGAAACAAATTCAAAATGCGAGTATTGAATGGCCAAAACATCCAGGGCATACCGCGAATCGAAGGTCTTGCAAATGCTACCGCTGATAAACGCTAATAAACGCTAATGTCATGAATAAGTTGGGAAGAATCTTCCTGGGTATTCGCGTTCATCAGCGTTTATTCGCGGTTTCTCAAACTGTTTGGAGCATTCCCTATTCGTATTTCGGATTTGTTTCGGATTTCGACATTCGTATTTCGAATTTCCTCGACTTCGTTCTTCCCGCTAGGCGCCCAGCAATCGGCGTAGCCCTCGCAGCGGAATGTAGGCCCAGTCGGGCCGGTTGTTCAACTCATAGCGTAACTCATACAGGGCCTTGTCGACCAGATAGGCGCTGAGCAGAATCTCGAATTCTTCGGGGTTTTCCGGCAGAAACGCGGCATTGCCGGCCGCGGCACGGTAGCCCCCCAGCAACGCGGCGCTGGTCCAAGCGACCCAGAACTGGGCCCAGCCTTCGAGCCGGGCTCGGTCGGGCGGGTCGACCACCACCGCGGCCAGGCGGTTCTCCAACGCGGCGTGGCAGGCGTAGTCGAACGACCGCAGCATCCCGGCCACGTCGCGCAGCGGCGACGACTTGATCTGCCGCTCGCCGATCGGGCGGACCGGTTCCCCCTCGAAGTCGATGATCACGAAGTCTTTGCCCGTGTAAAGCACCTGCCCGAGGTGGTAGTCGCCGTGGACGCGCGTGCGCTGGGCGGCGAAGGGCCGCTCGCGCAAGGAGGCCAACCGGCGCACCACGTCGACTCTGCCTCGCAGAATGGCGTCGGCGTCGTCCTGGTACGCACGTGGCAGATACGCCTGCCGCTCCTCCAGCATCCGTAGCGTGTGCAGCGTCTCATTGCGAAACGCCTGGTAGAGCGACCGCTGGTAGAGCATCGAGAACGGCTCGGGCATGAATCGCGGGTCGCTCGTCTCGGTGGCCAGGGCCAAATGCAGTTCGGCGGTGCGGCGTCCGAGCAATACGGCCGATTCGAGGTAGGCCCCGAACAGGTCCTGTGCCTGCGGGGGGATGTCGGCCTCGGCCCGCTCAAGCGGCGTCAGCGCCGGCTCGTCCGACTCCGGCGGCGCGGTTGCCCGGGCGTCGGTGCTGACGCGGTCGAAGAAGCCGTCCAACGCGTCGAGCGTGAACTCCCACGCATTGCCCTCGTTGGCAATGAACCCTTGCAGGATCGACAGCGTGACCGGCTCCTCGTCGCCGCGAACATACTCGATCGCCCCGGCGGTCGGCGGCGCGTGGGCAAAGGCCGCCACGTCGGTCAGAAACGAACCGATCTCCAACTCCGGGTTCGTGCCCTCCTCCAGCCGGCGAAACAGCTTCATCAGGAACCGCTGGTCGAACAGCAGCGCGCTGTTGGTGTGTTCGGCCTTCAGCGGGATAACCGGCATCGGCTCGTCCTCCGTTCCACGCAGACGCCGGAACGCCCGGGATGTCCGCCCGCGGATTTTCCCCGACCGGCCCGAGAAGACGCGTCGCTGGCCGATCAGCCCGAGCATGGCCCGGGCAAGCTCCTCCTGGCCGAAGGCGTCGTAGAGCACGGCCGTTTCGACCCTGCCGTCGTGCTCCAGCCGCAATCGGGCCACGACGGCGTCGGCCGCCGGCGGACCGGCCTCGCGAACTGCGTCCTCGGCCCCAATGGCAAGCGGCATCAGATAACGCTCGCTTTCGGCTTCGGCATACTGGACTCGCAATATGGCGAAATAGACCCGCGGATAAGGCAAGACCGGCCGCAACGAGATCATGTCGTCGATCCGCACGCTGCGCACTGTCTTCGCCTTGCCCGCAAACCAACGCCGCGTCCGCAGCCAGCCGGGCAATAGGCCTTCGATCGTCGCCCGGGCTGGTTCTTCGAGTGCGGCGTCCCACGAGCTTTCGAGTTCAACCGTCACCGGCGGCGGACCGGAACGCAATGAGTGGCCGGGCTGTTTCTCGGCGCCAACCGCCGGCGCGGCCGGCTCCAGGGAAAACCACAGACATGCGTGCGGCGTCAGGGTCAACAGGTAGGGCAAGTCGCCAATCGGCGGGAAGACGACCCGCCCGAACAGCTCGACCGGCGTACGCCCTTGATAGGCCGCGAGGTCCAATTCGGCGAACTGCACGAACTGCGACAGGTTGGCCACCACCAGCACGGTTTCGTTGCCATAGCGGCGGACAAACGCCAGAATCTTGCGGTTGTTCGGCAAGAGGAACTCCAGCGAACCGCGACGCAGCGCCTCCGACTCCCGCCGCTGGGCCAATGTGCCGCGCATCCACCAGAGCATCGAGTGCGGGTCGCGCAGTTGGGCCTGCACATTGACCGTTTCGTAGTGGTAGCGCGGGTCGATGATCGGCGGAAGGTAGAGCCGTTGCGGGTTGGCCGTCGAGAAGCCCGCATTGACGCCGGCGTTCCACTGCATGGGCGTGCGCACTCCGGCGCGATCGCCCAGGTAGATATTGTCGCCCATGCCGATCTCGTCGCCGTAATACACGACCGGCGTGCCCGGCAGCGAGAACAGGAGCTTGTACAACAGCTCGATCTTCGCGCGGTTGTTGTCCATCAACGGGGCCAGCCGACGCCGAATGCCCAGGTGGACCCGCGCCCGGGGATCGCGGGCGAACGCGCGGTACATATAGTCGCGTTCCTCCTCGGTGACCATCTCCAGGGTCAACTCGTCGTGGTTGCGGAGGAAAAGCATCCACTGGCACCCCTCCGGCGCCGGCGGCGTTTGCTGGAGGATGTCGAGCACCGGCAGCCGATCGTCCATGTTCACCGCCAGATACATCCGCGTCATCAGCGCGTAGTGGAATGCGGCGTGGCACTCGCGGCCGTCGCCGAAATAGGCCGCGGCGTCCTCCGGCCACTGGTTGGCCGCCGCCAGGAGCATGCGGTCGTGGAACCGTGCGTCGACATGCCCGCGCAGCTCGGCCAGCCAACGGTGCGTCTCCGGCAGGTTCTCGCAAATCGTCCCCTCGCGCTGGAACAGATAGGAGACGCCGTCGAGTTGCAGCCCGTCGACGCCCTGCCCGAGCCAATAGTCGACCACGTCGAGCATCGCTTCGCGGACCGGCGGGTGGTCGTAGTTCAGCTCGGGCTGGTGATGGTAGAAGCGGTGCCAGTAGTAGGCCTCGGCGACCGGGTCCCACGTCCAGTTCGACGTCTCGACGTCCTTGAAGATGATCCGGGCTTCGGCGAACCGGTCGGGGCTGCCGCTCCAGACGTAGAAGTCCCGCCAGCGGCTGCCCGGCGACGACCGCCGGGCGCGTTGGAACCAGGGGTGTTGGTCCGACGTGTGGTTGAGTACCAATTCCGTCACCACCCGCATCCCGCGGCGATGGGCCTCGCGTAGCAGCCGCTTGAAGTCGCCCAGTGTGCCATAGTCGGGGTGAACGCCCTTGAAGCCCGAAATGTCGTAGCCGTCGTCCTTCATCGGCGAAGGATAGAACGGCAACAGCCACAGCGTCGTCGCGCCGAGGTCTTGCAGGTAGTCGAGCTTGCGGATCAGCCCCGTGAAATCGCCCACGCCGTCGCCGTTGGCGTCGCAAAACGCGCGGACCGAGAGCTGGTAGACCACCGCATCCTGGTACCAGGGCGCCGCGGTCGCTTCGCGTATCGGTTCGGTCGCGGTCATGGTCATGGGCATTGCTCCGGCTGTTGTTCGCAGTCCATTGCCCCCTTTCACTCAGCACTCAGCACTCAGCACTCAGCACTCAGCACTCAGCACTCAACTCTCAACTCTCAACAC
>Ga0180433_10011831_pt1 | contig 10291 bp, 10 predicted proteins | sample SS_ome_8_FD_132980 | JGI IMG/M metagenome (GOLD analysis project Ga0180433, IMG submission 132980) | Hypersaline lake sediment archaeal communities from the Salton Sea, California, USA - SS_1_D_1 metaG | ecosystem: Environmental > Aquatic > Non-marine Saline and Alkaline > Hypersaline >...
AAGAAATGGGTCTTCAGGTGGGAGACCTCAAGCACAGGATTGGCTGTGATCATCGTAGTTTCGCCTCGCACGTGCTCTGTCCCGTGGCTACAGCCGCAGGCGCGGGTCCAGCGCATCCCGCAGGCCATCGCCCAGCAGATTGAACGAGAGGGCTACCAGCAGCAGGAGCACGCCGGGCACAGTGCTGACGTGTGGCGCGATCTGCAGCACGTCCCGCCCATTGGCAGTCATGATCCCCCAGTCCGCGACCGGCGGCTGGACCCCCAGGCCCAGAAAACTGAGGCCGGAAGCAAACACGATCTGCAATCCCATGGTGGTCGTGCCGTAGACGATGATGGGAGAAAGCACGTTGGGCAGAATCTGGCCGAAGACGATCTGCAGATCGCTGGCACCACTGGCCCGGGCAGCTTCGACGAAGTCCTGCTCGCTGACCACCAGGGTCGTGGTGTAGACGACACGGGTGATATAGGGCACCAGAACGATACAGATGGAGAGCATCACGTTCATCATGCCGGGGCCCATTATGCCGGCGATGGCGATGGCCAGCATCACCGTGGGAAAGGCGTAGAATACGTCCAGCACGCGCATGATGAGCTCACCGACCACTCCTTTGAAGTAGCCGGCGATGAGTCCCAGCACCAGGCTAACAAACGTGGAGACTGTCACCGGCACCAGCGCGATGGGAATCGAGACCCTGCCCCCCCACATCAGGCGGGTGAGAATGTCTCGCCCCTGCCCATCCAGTCCCAAGGGGTGACCGGGGGTCCCTATGGGCTCCAGCCGCAACGACGTCTCCGCTTCGTAGGGATCGTAGGGGCTGATCAAGGGAGCTGCGATCGAGACCAGGCCCACGAAGATGATGAATATTCCGCCGGCCAGGGCCAGCTTATCGCGCTTCAGGGCAGTCCAGAAAAGCCGGAGCGACGACTCAGCCTCACGGGCCTCGTCAGCTACGGAGATTTCCCAGCGGCGGCGGGCCTTGCGGGCGGCCTGGACGTCGATTGCCTGAGTCATAGGAGACATCCCTCCCCACCAGGGCTTCCTACCCTGCGCGCAGTTTGGGGTCCAGATAGGCGACAAACACGTCGGCGGCCAGGTTGAGCAGCACAAAGGTGAAGGAGATGATCAGCATAGCTCCCTGAACCACCGGTACATCCCGGGCCAGGATCGAGCTGTAGAGTTGCCGGCCGATGCCTGGCCAGGAGAAGATCACCTCTGTGAACAAGGCACCCCCCAGGAGAAAGCCCGCCTGTAGACCGGTGATACTGACGATAGGCGGGAGGGCGTTGCGCAGGGCATGCCCGTAGATCACCCGTCGCTCCGGTAGGCCCTTGGCCCGCAAGGTGGTGACATAATCCTGGCGGATAACGTCCAGCATGCTGGAGCGGACGAGGCGGGTGATTACGGCCAGCGGGATAGCGGCTGCGCTGATGGCGGGCAGAACGAGGTGTCGCAGTACGTCCGGCAGCCCACCGGGTCCCCGGAGCGAATACATGCCGCTGGTGGGGAACCACCGCAATTTCAACGCAAAGACGTACATCAACACCAACGCCAGCCAGAAGCTAGGCGTCGCCGAGCCGACGATGGCCAACACCAGTCCGATCCGGTCGTAGATGGAATACTGGCGGACGGCCGAGATGATGCCAATGAACAAGCCACCGACCACGGCAACGACCAGGCTGGCAGCCGCCAGGATCAGTGTGTTCTTGAACTTGGGGATCACGAGTTCCGCGACGGGCACCTGAACGGCAATGGACGTACCCAAGTCTCCGCGCAGCATCTTGACAAGCCAGAGCCAATACTGGACGGGGAGTGGCTTGTCGAGTCCGAGTTGGCGGTGCACGGCGGCTACCTTCTCCGGAGTCGCCCGTGGCCCGAGCAAGGTAGCGGCAATGTCACCGGGCACCAACTGCATGAACAGGAAGATGACGATAGACACTCCCAACAGAATGGGGATGACGGCCACCAGTCGCCTGAAGATATACCCTGCCAACGGTTACCTCCCCTAGGTGCCTCGACCCACGATCAACCCTGGAATTCGGTCCCGACGGTTGTCGTCGGGAATTGCTCGTTCAAGGTAACTGCTCAGCCTGCCTGCTCAGTGCGGACCACAGTCCGCGCCGTAAGCGTTTGAACTGTGATGTGGCGCCAGCGGGTCAGCCAGGAGACGCCGGACTGTGGTCCGGCGGGAGCAAGCTGAGTAGCTATCGTTCAAGTATATCAATAAGCGGATATGAGCACAAGCGAGCCTCGCCGGAGATTACCTTAACTGACTTTGGCTACCAGACCTCCGAGGTTTTCGACGATCGAAGCCTCAGAAAACCGGCAGCTATAGACGGAACGCGACCTTTTGTGTCTGTGTGGGCCCAAACCTCGGAGGTCTGCGGAGATATAGGCCATCTCCAGAGCCTCGGCGGTCGTCCGGTGATCGTCTGCAGTTGGTTGGGGAGCGTGGGGGCCTGAGCGGCCCCCACGCTGATTGGCAGGATCTTTCACTCCTCGAGCCAGACGGTGCGGAAGTCCATCCATTCCTGCGGCGCGTGAACGAACCCATGGACCCTGGGGCTCAGCAGGTAGGGGGCCGAATCGTGCACGACGGCCACGAAAGCGGCGTCCTGTGCGATGATCTCGTTGGCCTGCCGGTAGAGCTCATAGCGTGCTTCGTCGTCCACCTCCATCAGCGCCTGGTCCAGGAGCGCGTCCACCTCTGGGTTCTTGTACCAGCCGATGTTGGATCCATCGGGGGCGAACCACTTGGAGTGGGCGGCAATGTCTATGAAGTAGGGGGTGACGGCGCCCCACGACATCATGTAAGCCGCCTCTCCCGGCTGGATGCCCTTCCACCAGAACCCGAGATAGGTCTGCCACTCGTAGGTCTCCAGCTCGATATCGACCCCGATCGCTCTGAGATCACGCTGGATCCACTCGGCCATGGGGACGGGGATGATATTTCCCGAGCCGCCGGTGGGGACAAGCCACTTGCTCGTGAATCCGTCGGCACAGGAGGATTCGGCCATCAGTTGCTTGGCCTTCTCCAGATCGTACTCGTACATCGTAAAGTCCGGGTCGTAGACAGGACCGCCCGGAGCTACGATGCTGTAGGCAGGCAGAACCGTTCCCTGCAGCAAGTCGCGGGCCATCCCCTCGCGATCGATGGCATAGTTGACGGCCTGGCGAACCTTGACGTCGTCGTAGCACGGTTCCTCCACGTTCAGGTTCCAGTACCAGACGTGCGGCGTAGGTCCCTGAGAGAGGGTGAAGCCCTTGCCGACCATGTCCTTGACGATGTCGGGCGGGGGGCTCCAGACCATGTCCACTTCACCCGCCTCCAGTGCCGCGATACGGGCAGCCGCATCAGGCATTGGCACGAAGATGAGGCGGTCGACGTACGGAGCAGCGTATGGCCCGCCCAGCTCTGCACCCCAATACCCGTCCCACTTCTCCAAGACGATCTTCTCACCCCGCACGCGTTCCACAAACTTGAAGGGACCCGTCCCGGCGGGATGCTCGCCGACCTCATCTCCCCACTCTTCCCAACTGGCCGGGCTCATAATGGCTGTGTTGCCGCAGCCACCCAGGAGCATAGTGCCGATGAACTCCCCAAAGGGCGCATCGAAGTGAAGCTTGAGTGTCAGATCGTCCACGACCTCGATGCGCTCCAGATTCTGCCAGGTAGAGGCAGTGCAGGAAGCTGCCTTGGCCGAGTAATGGGGGGCATCCTCATCCCACATACGCTCGACGTTCCACTTGACGACCTCTGCGTCGAGGTCGGTGCCATCGTGGAATTTCACCCCTTCGCGCAGGTGGAAGGTCCACTCCAGGCCATCGTCGGAGACCGCCCATTCCTCGGCCAGTCCGCCGATGCGGGGCGGCACGGCCACGTCCTCCTGGGTCAGGTCTTCCATGACGAGCGTGTCGAACATGTTACGATTGACACGCCACGTGATCCAGCCGCCAGCGGACGTGGGATCCAGGATGTCCGCTTCGGCATCCATCGCGACCACCAGGGTCCCCCCTGGGCGAGGGCCGGCGGGTTCGGCCCCTTCGGGTTCAGCCTCTTCGGGCTCGGCTTCCTCCGGTTCGGCCTCTTCTGGCTCAGCCTCTTCTACCTCCTCTACGACCACCGGCTCCTCCGTGGCCGGTGCAGGCGTCTCAGCCGGCGCGCAGGCTGCCAGCGGGAGCAGCAGCAACAGGAGAAGCACCGCGGCGCAAGCCACTCTTGCTCGAATCGTGTTGACCATCTCAGACTCTCCTTTCTCTTGATATGACGCTTGTTACCAACAGGTGACCGGGGAGTCGGTCACAACCACAATGGGCTGAGGCAAAGGCTTTGAAAATCAAAGCCTGGAACAGGTCAACGTTAACGGCGTCGGGAATTGGTGCGACAACGCCCCGACGGAGAGCTTCTTCGGCACGTTGAAAAGCGAATCGGTGCATCACCGTGGGTATCGTACTCGCAGGGTGGCGACGATGACCTGCTTTTCACCGAGGCGTTCTACGAGTGAATATCGTGAGGCAATGCTATAGCCCATTATACACGTACAACGCATTATCACTCAAGGGAAGAAGGTATGAATTCCCGGACCCGATCGTATGCTTCTGGTGACCCAATCGGGTCATGGGGGTCAGAAGGGACTCCAGGTACATGGTCAGGCGCTTGAAACGATGCTCAAGCTGTGATATGATTAGTCGGCGGGAATAGACAGTGATAACAGGTGGATGCATTATGTCTCACCGGTTCGTCGAAGCAGGCAGGAACCTGATCCGTTCGTTGCCCGGTTGGCGCCAGCGCAACCGGCTGCTGGCCTTCGCCAGCGCCGTGCTCGTGCCCATGGTTCTCTTCGGGTCGCTGGCCATCCGCCAGAACGTGACCCACACCAAGCGCCAGATTCTGAACAGCAGCATGGCGATCGCCAAAGTGATCGAGGCGAACCTGGTGGAAAAAATAGACAGCACGGAGCACATGCTGCGGACGCTGGCCGAATCACCCATCGTCCGCGCGCAGGACGCTCGCGCCACCCGCCAGCTCCTGATCGACGTCTTCCCTCTCCACCAAAGTGTGCTTAACCTGGCTGCTGCCCGCCAGGACGGCTCGGTCTTCGCCACCGTGGTGTGGGACGGACAAGAGCCTTACTCCATTGCAGCCGATCCGCAGTTTCAGCAGGTATTGACCACAGGGCAGTGGACCATCTCCGGGCGGCTGATCTCGACGGCCACAGATCAGCGGGCGGTGCGACTGACAGCTCCCTGTCGGGACGAGGGTGGACACATCATCGGCGCCTTGATGGTCGAGATGTCGCTCAGCCAGTTGCAGCGCAGCCTGGCTGCCATTGGCACCCAGGAGGGAGCCACCTTCATCGTCACCGACAGCGAAGGCATGGTACTCATTCACCCCAACTACAGGTTTGTGTATGAAGGGGCCAACTTTGCGGACTTGCCGCCGGTGCAGGCGGCCCTGCGCGGAGAGGAAGGAACGGCCGAGTACCGGAACCCACTGGATCAGCGCTTGTGGCTGTGGGCCTACACCCCCGTGCGCCGCACCAGTTGGGCCGTGGTGGTCGGCTATCCGACGGCAGTGGCCTACCCTCCGATGCGTGGCACGTTGATCCGTGGCATGATGTCCCTCCTGGCGATGGTGGTACTGGCGGGAGCGGTGGCGTTCTTTCTGTCCCACCAGCTCACGAAACCACTGAACGAGTTGACCCAGCGAGCTCTGGCGATCGCCGATGGCAACCTGGAGCAGCGCGTCCAACCACAGGGAAGCGGAGAGTTGCGCCAGTTGGCGCGTGCCTTCAACGTGATGTCCGAGAACTTGACGGCGTACATGAGTGAATTGGCGGCGGCCAAAGAGGAGATCACCCAGAAGGCCCAACGGCTGCGCCATCTCCTGGTTCGCACGATTTCTCTACAGGAGGAGGAGCGAAAGCGCGTCGCGGCGGATATCCACGATGGCTTCTCCCAACTCATCCTGGGCGCGCTGTATGAAACAGAGGCCGCCAAAGACGCCATCGCCACAGATCCGGCACTGGCTCAGAGGAAACTCACCAACGCCCAGGAATTGCTGGAGCACACCTCAACCGGGATGCGCCAGGTCATCTACGACCTGCGCCCACCTCTGCTGGACGACATCGGGCTCATCGCTGCGCTGGAGCGGTGTCTGAATAACTACACAGAGAGGACAGGGGTTCGGGCCGCGCTCAGCGTCTCCGGCCCCGAGTCCCGGCTGCCCACCAAAGTGGAAATGGCACTCTATCGCATCGCGCAGGAAGCCTTGCACAACATCTATAAACACGCACATACGGATCGAGCTGCCGTCCAGCTTCAATTCTCCACCGACCGGGTTCGCATGGCGGTTCAGGATCAAGGAATTGGCTTCGATCTGGTCGCAGTGCAAGACGGCGCCAACGAACGCCTGGGCCTGACAGGGATGCACGAACGGGCGGAGAGTGTGGGCGCACATCTCGAGATCCAATCTGCGCCTGGGCGAGGCACCACTGTCATTCTGGAGGTACCCAACCAGGCGATGAAGGAGCAGTGAGCGTATGGGATCAATCAAAGTGCTGATCGCCGATGATCACCCGGTGGTGCGCCGAGGACTGGAGAGTATGCTGAGCGGTAACAAGGGCATCGAAGTCGTCGGTGCGGCGAAGGATGGCCGATCAACCTTGCGGATGGCGCGGCGTCTTCAGCCGGACGTGATATTGTTAGACATCCGCATGCCCGACATATCGGGATTAGATATCGCCCACGAGCTGAGGCAGTCGCTGCCCGAGACGAAGATCATCGTGCTGACCACGTATGATCACGACGGGTACTTTCAGAGCGCACTCAAGGCGGGCGTACACGCCTACCTGCTCAAAGACGCAGCACACCGGGAGTTAGTCGACGCCATTCGGATGGTTCATCAGGGTCAACGCGTGGTGAGCCCTGCGCTGATGGAGAAACTGTGGCAGCAATTCGAAGATGTGGGAGAAACACTCCTCACTGAGGAGGAAGTTCAAATCCTGAAATGGATCGCCCAAGGCGCTACCAACAAACAGATCGCCGAACGGGGATTCTGGAGTGAAGTCACGGTGAAACGGAAGATACAGGCCATCTACGATAAGCTCTGCGTGACGCGGCGGACGGAGGCCGTCGCCAAAGCGGTGCGCGAGCGGTTCATCTGAGATGGCATTCGATTTCGAGTACCCTCGACAGGATTCGAACCTGTAACCTTCTGGTCCGCAACCAGACGCTCTATCCGTTGAGCCACGAGGGCGCGAAGCCCAGAAGGGCTTCGTCAGGCGGGGAGGCAGGGATTCGAACCCTGGGTGGAGCTATTGACCCCACAACCGCTTAGCAGGCGGCCCCAATCAACCACTCTGGCACCTCCCCGGATACGACGATTGGTTTTTTCTCACCCCGCGATTGCGGCGGAGGGAGAGAGATGCTACACAAACGAGGTGCAGCGCCTAGAATCAGCGACTACACCCGGCATCTCGTGACAGGCTACATTATACACGATCATTCGCCCCCACGCAAATGCCCGGGGGCAGGGCAATCGCATCTAAACTGATTTTCATTCCAACCTGTCATTCTGAGCGACCGGGGGGGCGAGGCCGAGGCCGTCGGCAGACAGTGGGGGGTGAAGGGTCTCTGTTTCGCGTTGAGCAGGCGAGATTCTTCGTCGCTTCGCTCCTCAGAATGACGGTGGGCAAGGGAGTTGAATTAAGGTGCAATGGACTGTGGTCCAGCGGGAGCAAGCTGAGTAGATACGAGCGAAATGCAAAACCGCACGGCCTGCGGAGTAGCCATGCGGTTGGTCGACTTGGCCAGGAAGATCTAGTAACGCCCGCGGCCTCCTCCACCTCGGGGGCCCCCGCCCCCGCCACGGGATCGCCGTGGACGGGCTTCTGCCACCTTGATCTGCCGCTGGCCCACCGTCTTGCCGTTGAGTTCGTCAATGGCCCGTTGAGCAGCACTCAACTCCGCCATCTCGACGAAAGCGAAGCCTCGGGAGCGGCCGGTCATACGGTCCGTGATGAGATTCACCGAGACAACCTCTCCGACCTCTGCGAAGAGATCGGCCAGATTGCGCTCGGTCGTCGCGTAATCCAGATTACCGACATACAATTTCTTATTCGCCATTACTTGTTGTCTCCTCCTGATGCAGCACGCGGCTGCCTACAAACCGGCTATAGAGCCCTGACGTGGATGGCCTGCAGCCCTTTGGGGGTCTGCTCGACGGCGAACTCAACCCGCTGGTTCTCACGCAGCGTGCGGAACCCACCTCCCTCGATGGCCGAGTAGTGGACGAACACGTCATCTCCGGCATCGCGGGAGATGAAGCCGTACCCTTTGGCCTCGTTGAACCATTTGACGGTTCCAGTTTCTCTCTCGGTCACTTTATGTTACTCCTTCATACTTGTGGGAAAACTGCTGATCTGGGCGAAGCGGCATGGCCGTTAAACCAAGAGACCGTCCAGTCTCCGCAAGCCTGAACGGTCCCAAGTACACAGTCAAAGCCCACTTCGTACTGTTGCTAAAAATATACCACAATTGCCTCAAGAAGTCAAGCAAATGAATTTGACACAGCATGATAGCACTGCCCAAGTTACGCGGCGTGCCCACCGGCCGGAGTAACTATGACTTCATAGCCGATTGTATCCATTCAGGGGGTATGGAAAAACGGCACAAGGTGACCGGCACTTGCCGAGTCGACCCTCAAGGACGACAGTTACTGGTGAGCATAGCGTACGTTTTCGCCGCGATCGACGTGAACGCGCCGGTCACCGTTCAGCGTAGAAGGCGATGCCGACGGTGCCCGGCCCGGCGTGCGTGCCGATGGCCGGGCTGAGCGTGGTGCGGTAGACGGGGGAGACACCGAAGCGCTCCCGGGCCTGTTCAGCGACGGCGTCCCCTTCCCCGGGCCTGTCGGCGTCGATGACAGCGGCCTGTGCCATCGGTTTTCCGCCCAGCCGTTCCTCGGCAACGTCCAGCATCTGGGCAATTGCCCTGCGCTTGGTGCGCACCTGGGCCAGAGGTTCAATCGTCCCGTCCGTCAGGTGCAACAGCGGCTTGATGTTCAACGCGGTCCCCAAGAGCCACCTGGCTCCCCCGATGCGGCCGCCCCGGTGCAGGTATTCCAACGTATCCACGGTGAAAAGTACGTGCACCCGGTCCCGCATTTCCTCGGCCGCGGCGACGACCTCATCCCGGGATTGGCCGGTGGCGGCGGCCCGTGCCGCGGCCAGCACCATGAAGCCCAGTCCCATGGAGGTCGAAAGGGAATCTACCACCTGGATTCTGAAGCCGGGTAATTGCACCTGCGCTGTCTGGGCGCAGGACACGGTACCGCTGAGTTTCGAGGTGACAAAGATACCGACCACGCCATCGGCGCCGCGACCTATCTGCCGGAAGAAGTCCACAAACTCGCCGGCAGATGGTTGAGAGGTGGTCGGAAAGACGGGGTCATCCCGCAGACGGCGGTAGAAGGCGGGTGGATCGATGTCCACTCCGTCCCGGAAGCGCTGGTCACCCCAGATGACCCACAGGGGGATCACCGGAATGTGCAGATCGCCCAGGGCTTCTTCAGGGATATAGGCCGAACTATCCGTCACGACCACGATCTTGCGCCCGTTCATCTTAACCTCCCCCTCTCGGCAGCACGGATGCACACGATACCATAGAGATATAACACCGCACGGTCAAATGGGGTACGCGCGTGGGCAGACGAGAAGCGCGAAAAACGCTTGACCTGTGTGTGGGCTTCTGCTATACTGGGGACGCACTGGAAAAATGGGAACCTCTCCTCTACGAAGATGCCTGGCTCACCTCGAAGGACGGGAATCTAGCTGCCACACGCGCCCGGCGGACCACAAGCCGGCAGCCGGCCGCGCGGACTGTGATCCACGCTGAGCGGAGCGCGTGTTCGGGCAAAACACTGGCGAAATCGCCAGGGAGGAGGCAGCAATGGACGCAATCTGCAGCTTTCTCAACGCGTACCTGACGGTGGACAACGTCGTGGTGACGTTCGTAGTCGTGGGCACCTTCGTCTTCAGCATTCTGGCCGCCCGCGCCGAGGCGCAGTTGTGGAGCAAGACACTGCACGTCCCTCATCGCCGGCGAGAGCAACAGTTCATCACTGAAGCGAGAGGTCACCTGCGATAGCAGCGCAGCCGGACCTGCGCGCGGACCTCCGCAGTCAAGCGGACACACCCGACTACAAGCGTGGGGCCTGATCACGCCAGGTGCCAGGCACTTGCAGGATCTTGGTTTCGTTTGAGGGAAGGCCCGGGTAGGCCCAGCCAAG
>Ga0180433_10011833_pt1 | contig 10291 bp, 12 predicted proteins | sample SS_ome_8_FD_132980 | JGI IMG/M metagenome (GOLD analysis project Ga0180433, IMG submission 132980) | Hypersaline lake sediment archaeal communities from the Salton Sea, California, USA - SS_1_D_1 metaG | ecosystem: Environmental > Aquatic > Non-marine Saline and Alkaline > Hypersaline >...
GAGGAACGATTGGCATCTATGGGCAACCCGCCGCATCTCCGCCGGCAGTCGTTACATCCGCAAGAGCAAGCGAACATGGTAAACGCCGCAAATTTTGTTGGTGCTGTATCCACCGAAAATGTGTTGCGATCGTTGAAATACCAACAATATCGCTGCGCCTTGACGGGCCGGTCGTTGATGCCGCAGACGGCTGCCCTCGACCACATCGTGCCCATTCGTTTCGGTGGCGAGCATGTTATCGAGAACACGCAGGTGCTGCACAAGGACGTAAACCGGGCCAAGGGATCGCTGACCAATGAGGAATTCATCGGTATGTGCCGTGAAGTCATCTTCTGGTCCGATTGTTAGATGACCTGAAAGGAATCGCTATGACCGCTACCAATGGAATGACCGCACAGAAGTTCGCTGTTGAACTTCGTGCCATTGATGATATCCGTCCCTATGAACGGAACCCTCGTATCAACGACCAAGCGGTGGACGCTGTCGCCGAATCGTTGCGGCAGTTTGGTTTTCGCCAACCCATCGTGGTGGACACCGATGGCGTGATCGTTTGTGGCCATACGCGGTACAAGGCTGCCATCAAACTTGGATTGGCCAAGGTGCCCGTCCACGTCGCTACCGACCTGTCGCCCGAGCAGATCAAGGCCTACAGAATCGCGGACAACAAGACCGGCGAACTGGCTGAGTGGGACTTCGAGATTCTGCCCATCGAAATCGCGGAGCTTGCCGGCGGTGCGATCGACCTCGAATCACTCGGCTTCGATGAGAAGGAATTGGCTCGGTTGCTCAACGACCACCAAGGCGTGCAACAGGGTCTGACAGATCCTGACGCTGTGCCCGAACCGCCGGATGAGCCGATGACGCGACGTGGCGATATTTGGGTGCTCGGCAACCACCGGCTGATGTGTGGCGATTCGTCGAGCGAGACCGATCTTGACCGGCTACTCGACGGTGCGACGATCCAACTCTGCAATACCGATCCGCCTTACAACGTGAAGGTCGAACCGCGTAGCAACAATGCTATCGCTGCCGGTCTGTCGAGCTTTACGAACACCCACCATCAGAACTTCGACGTGAAGCGACATCCGGAAAAGTCCAAGGGGACGAACCAGAAGATGAGAGCGAAGGATCGGCCTCTGGAAAATGACTTCGTAACCGACGAGCAGTTCGTCACGCTGCTACGGGCATGGTTCAATAACATTGCCCGCGTATTGGATCCCGGTCGGGCTGCGTACATCTGGGGCGGGTACGCCAACTGCTCGAACTACCCGGCAGCGATTCGCGAAGCAGGTCTCTATTTCAGTCAAGCGATCATCTGGGACAAGCAGCACCCGGTCCTGACCCGTAAGGATTTTATGGGGGCACACGAGTGGTGTTTTTATTGTTGGCGTGAAGGTGCCGCCCACAAGTTTTATGGCCCCAATAATGCGACGGACCTATGGCACGTCAAGAAGGTTAACCCGCAAAGCATGGTCCACCTGACAGAGAAGCCGGTCGAGTTAGCAGTGCTGGCGATCCAGTACTCATCGCAGCCGGGCGAGAACGTGCTCGACCTGTTCGGCGGCAGCGGTTCGACGCTCATCGCCTGTGAGCAGACGCGGCGTAACGCTTACCTGATGGAGATCGATCCGCCGTATTGCGATGTGATCGTCAAACGGTGGGAACAGTTCACGGGTAAGGAAGCAAAACGTGTTCCGGCGGAGGTTTGCGCTTGATGATGTTGCACCGGCTACTCTGGCAAGTGGCGCAGGTCGTCGTCGTGTTTACGGTTGATCTTGAGATTTACGCAGCCGTTTCTGATCGGTCTTGTCGCGAACCGGTGTAATCAAAAGGCACTTGCCGTCCGTAGTTACCTCTAGCGGCGTATCCGGCGTGATCTGGAGCATCTCCATCATGGGCTCATCGAAGAGCAACACAAGATCGTTACCATGCTTGACCAGGGTTGTAATCATGGACCACCTCGTTATTCCGTATGACCATGTGTATATCATCTTGTCGTCAGTGGCAAGCATGGATTCTGCGAAACGTTCATGGCAGGGAGGTAATCAGTAAAATGTTCCAGTTATGGCCAGGGTAGTTGGGAAGTGAGCAGGCAGTGTTGCGAAATTATTAGACGGAAGGCGGAGCGGGTGTCCACTGCTAGTAACGGCGAGTTAACTAGTGTGGCGCGTTAGTAACGTTGGCTTTACTAAGATGTCGGAGAAACGCCCCGGTCGGGACCGAGGCGCTGGTGGAGGGGACGTGATGTTATCAACCATTAAATGTGAATCGGCCGCGCTCGGCTTTGACGAACCTACTATCGTCGCCCTTGGTTTTGATCTCGCGCGAAATGGCGGCATAAAGCGTGTTGGCTGGCGTCTTGCCTGCTCGGGGCGTCCACAGGCCACGAGTTACAACCAGATCGACGATGTCTTTGCAATTCATCGGATCGCGCGATCCCAACGACAGCAGGTGAGCGGCTGCGTCGAGCAGACTCATCGGCTTGGCGTCAGGTTCGTTGCCGTTGGCCACGCTTTCGCTTGTGTCGCGTTGTTCGTTGGAGATGGCGTCCTGGGTCGCTACTTCGGCCTTTGTCGCCCCGGTGGCTGCATCGGCCAAACGTTTCCGCAGGCGCTGCGGGCTTTTGATGCGGATGGTCTTGCCAGTCTTAATACTGGCACCTTCCCAGCCACCATTGTCATGCTCGCTCATTATCTTCACCGGAACCAGGTTACCGGCTACTTTCACCAGGTACGTCGCGCCAATTTGTACGTCGGTTTTCTTCATGGTCATGTCTCCTGCGGGTTAGATGTCGCTGAGTCTCAGCAACTCAAGATAGTAATCGTGCACGTCGCTGCTGGTGCCGCGCACGCCGTCAAGGTGGTATTGCAAACATTTGGCCATCGAGCGGATGTCGTCCTCGCAATCGGCGGTCACGCGATGTTCGCGGCCGTTGGGCTGCTCGGGCGTGATGATGGTGACGACTACTATGTTTGGGGCACCGCCCGATGTCCTCCGGTGTTGGGCGGTGGCGTAGTAGCCCGGCTTGCCTTCGAAGTCGATACGTGTGATACGCATGATCGTTTCCTTTCAGTCGGCGATTTCGATGACCTTCAGGTAAAAGTCCTCGGCCAGGTCGATCAACCGCAGCTTGTCGCAACTGACGGCCATCAGCCCGCCGAAAACCAGCTTCAGTGCGTAGCTCTGGTTCCCGTTGGCGTCGAGGTAGTTCTTGACGATCCGGCATTCCTGGCCCAGGTACGGTTTGGCGTTCGGCGAAATGTGGATGCGATTATGCATGGCGGATCCCCCTTCGTTTCAGGCGTAGCGGTAACTCGTGAGGTGCTTCTGGGCGGGCTGGCCTAAGCTCGCGTCGCGGTCCCAGATGGCTCGAATCTGCTCGCGGGTGTAGCCCTTGTCGCGCAGATAAGCCCAGTCGTCGTGGTTCCAATTGGTATGGTTTCGCAGGTTGTTCTTCGGGGTGATTCTTTTGGTGTTGTACATTGTTAAATCCTTTCGTGGTAAGCGTTTATGTTTCGTCTTGGTCAGTCATTAAGTACAACATGCTTGGCCCGCATGCAAGGAGATAACTGCTTTTATTTCAATGATTTACGAGAATTTCGTAACTAGCGATTGGGGCTAGAGATATGTCCACAGAATCCTTGAAAATCACGGCTTTGACGCCCGGCCAAGCAGCCAAAATCCTCTCTGCCGCATACAGCCAGCGGGTGACTGAGGAGCAGGTTCGCCAGGTGGCGGAGGCGGCCCAGATACTGCGGGCGGATGGAACATTGAGCCTGATCGATTACACGGCATTTTTGGCTGGGGAGGCGACGCGTGGCGGCATCGATTAATCCCCGTAAGCTTCGACCCGCCGACCTGCTACGGCTGCTGAATGCCACGAACTTCGGTGGCGTAGTAACGGAAGCCCAACTCCGTCGGCACCGTAACCAGGCGGGTTATCGCCTGGGCGATACGCGGACGGTGGACCTGTTCTGCTATGCCGCGTGGCTGACGCTGGAGTACTTCAAACCGCAGGCCCAGCCACTGAGCTACGAGGAGCAGAAGGCTCGGCAGGCTGAACGCAATGCTGACTTGGTTCGAGCCGCCCAGGACATCGGCGCGATTCCGACTGTGGTCGATCCCGAGCGCAAGGCCAAAGCGGAAGGTTCGTTTCGCTTTTTCTGTGAGACCTATTTTCCGGAAGTGTTCTACCTTCCGTGGTCCGACGATCACCTGCGCGTCATCGATAAGATCGAGAAGGCGGTTCGTACCGGTGGTTTGTTTGCTATGGCCATGCCGCGCGGCAGCGGCAAGACGGTGCTTTGCCAAACGGCGGTGCTGTGGTCGGCATTAATCGGAGCAACGCCATTTGTCTGTCTTATTGCGGCATCGGCTGAACGCGCCCGCGATCTGCTGGAGAACATCAAGATCTGGCTGGAGACCAATCCGCTGTTGCATGCCGATTTCCCGGAGGTGACCTATCCGATCCAGTGTTTGGAGCGAATCACTAATCGGCAAAAGGGGCAGAAATACCAGGGCGAGCCGACGCGCATCGACTGGGCGTCCGACCGGATCGTATTGCCGACGATCGCCGGCTCGAAAGCGAGCGGCGTGGTGATTTCGAGTTCCGGCATGAAGGGCTCGGACATTCGCGGTCAAAACTACGCACGGGCTGATGGCCAAGTCGTACGCCCGCAGTTGGTGCTCGTGGACGACCCGCAGACGACCGAGTCGGCTTGGTCACCGTCACAAAGCCAGCGGCGCGAAGCGATCCTCGCCGGCGATGTTCTCGGCATGGCTGGGCCGGGTAAGAAGATTGCTGGATTGATGGCCTGCACCGTGATTCGTCCAGCCGACATGGCAGACAATATTCTCGATCGCGACAAGCATCCCGAATGGCAAGGCGAACGGACCAAGATGGTCTATGCGTTTCCGTCGAACGAAAAACTCTGGGCCAAGTACGCTGAACTGCGATCCGATTCGCTTCGCAACGACGGCGACGGCTCGGAAGCGACCGAGTTCTATCGTGCCAATCGCGAGAAGATGGACGTCGGTTCGATCATCGCTTGGCCGCAGCGTTTCAATGAGGACGAGGTCAGCGCGATACAACATGCGATGAATCTACGGTATCGCGACGAAGCAGCTTTCTTTGCCGAATATCAAAACGAACCGATTGTCGAAGAGATCGGCGAAGAGATGCTGACCGCTGAACAAATCGCCGCCAAGCTCAACGGCTACCGCAGCGGCGAAATCCCGATTGGTTGTAACCATCTCACCATGTTCATCGATGTGCAACAGAAAGTGTTGTTCTGGATGTTGGTTGCATGGGAGGACAATTTTACCGGTTATGTGATCGATTACGACGCTTGGCCCGAACAGAAGCGCGTGTACTTTACGCTGCGCGACGTACGGGCAACGATCGGTCGTGCCGTACCGGGTGCCGGCATGGAAGGGCAAATCTATGCTGCCCTGGATAAACTTACGGCCCATCAATTGGCACGAATATACCGGCGTGAGGATGGGGCCGAGATGCGGATCGACCGCTGCCTGATCGACGCCAACTGGGGCCAGTCGACGGATGTGGTCTACCAGTTCTGCCGGCAGAGCAACTTCGCGGGCATTCTGCTACCCAGTCACGGCAAATACGTCGGCGCGTCCAGCGTGCCGTTCAGCGACTATAAACGCAAACGCGGCGACCGCGTTGGTTTGCATTGGCGCATTCCGAATACAACGGGTAAACGCCAAGTTCGCCACGTATTGATTGATACGAACTATTGGAAGAGTTTTATCCACGCCCGTCTGGCGGTCGCGATGGGGGATCCGGGTTGCCTATCACTCTTTGGCCGGGATGAGAAAACGCACCGTTTACTCGCCGACCACCTCACGGCTGAGTACCGGGTCAAGGCCGCCGCCCAAGGTCGTACCGTCGACGAATGGAAACTCCGCGCTACTCGTCCTGACAATCACTGGTTGGACTGTTTGGTGGGTTGTGCCGTGGCAGCATCGATTCAAGGTGCGGGGTTGGCAGGCGTGTCGGATAGTGCCTCGCAACCTCGACGCCGTATCAAACTCTCTGACTTGCAGCGGAGCCGGTAGCCATGAACCCAACTGCGACATCCAAGCGATCTTCAACGCCGCACGTGGGATTAGTTTGCCGTCATTGTGGTTGCCGACACTTCTTCACTGTCTACACGCGACGGCGTAATGACGGCATCATCCGCCGCAAACGATGCCGCAACTGCAGTGCAACGATCACTACACGGGAAAAGGTCATGTAGTTCGATTAGACTCGCATGTGTCAGCCAACCCATCCGTTGTTACCGTGACATCGCCACAACGCGAACAGCGTGGTGGAATTGAAACACGTCGGCATCATCTACCAACAGACCCCGTTCAGCCAGCAACCACGAGATGGTGGATGCCGGCAAAGCAACACGCAGAGGTAGCTTCCGCTCAAGCAACAACCTAACTCTTAGCCCCTCTTCGTGTTCGAGCGACTGATCTACCTCTGGTTGCGCGAGCGTTGAGTAGCACAAGGCGAGCGGTATCGACATTTTGTTTGACAGATGAATCAGGTGGCACAATAAGTCTGTGCCATATAATGCGTCTTGGTTCAGAAAACGCCGCTTCCATGGAGGACTCGGCAAGTAGGGAGGATTGGCAACAATTGCGTCACCGGGCATGAATCGTCCTGGTACTAGAGCCTCTACGGGTGAGCACATGGTTTCCTTCGCCAAGTCTGCCCGTCGATCATAGGCGAGAAGGTTATCCCTGCACATGTTCACAGCGGAGCAACTAGATTCAACAGCAATGAGCTGCTCTACAGTCTTGGCTGAGTCCACGAGATGAAGCCCAACAAATCCTGTTCCTGCACCCATATCCCAGAGTCTCCTGACTCCCGGTTCTGGCCAGTTGGCCTTCAATAGAGCATGAACGAGCAGAAACGAATCCATTGCAGGCGGCCATCCTCGCCAGCAATCCCATCGCACCTGTAGACCGCGATACCAAATTAAAGCTCCTGCTACAAATCCCCGGTCAATCTCCATCGCATCGGGTAAGCTGTGCACCGCACATGGACCCCGAACAGGGGAGCGACCACCTTCCGAGGGATTGCAGCTGCACTGCCAAAGCAAGCGAGGGCTGTCAATCGCACCCAGTGACCGTCCTGAGACATCGAAGGTTAACCGAGACAGTCCCTCAGTCATTCTTATGTTCAGGAGTTCTGTCGCGTCAAATTGAGAGCTTGTGCCCAATGTCGCACAGCCTTTCGTACGTCCGCTTCAGGATCGTCACCATTAAACTCGCTGAAAAGAATACCCCTCAGGTCAACTGGCATTTCTTTCAAATGCCTATCCTTCAGCATCAACCAGGGCTTGTCCAGACCCATCATATAACCTAATTCGACCGATACATTCGGGTTGATTCCAACGGGTGGTTGACCGCCGATCGTAACATTGTCAAAGATGACAATGCCCGCATCTGCGCCAAGCATATACGTCTGCACGTTGGCCCATAGGTCGGCTGCATAGTGGCAATCATCGGCCCGTACGGCCTGCATGCCAAGGGCGTCCAGTTCTCGGGCTATGCACTCGTGCAACGTGTTGTGAATCAGGGACTTGCCAAACCGCATCATGACGAAGATCGTGAACTGGTCCTGATGCTCATCACGGAACTTGCGAACAAATGTCTGAATTGACTCTCTTTCAGTACTAGCCATCATTCATCTCCTTGTTCGTGGCGTCGTCTTTCTCAGTCGTATCTGCAAGCACTGCTTCGGCCCAATGTGTTACGGCCTGACGCAGCCTAACTAGGTCAGGCTCCTCCGAAGAGAACGCTTCGTATATAGTTGCGCCGATTACCGGAGGCAAACCAATCCCTTCTGGTGGAACGATGCCTCCGTGCACCGGCGCATTCATGGAAGACTCATCGTAGAGCATCAATATCTGCGCACCTTTCCCTCTCATAAATCCGAATTCAACGAGCACGTTGTGGTTTGGGCCGAAGGGAGTCACTCCATCGCGTGGAAGTCTCTCGAATACGGCGATGCCATATTTGCAACCACGAAGGTATACTTGGTTATTCGCCCAAAGGTCTGTCAAATACGATACGGGCTGATCCCCAACATAGCGACCGACCAAGCCACGCGCGGTCAGTTCTTGGCAAATGACCTGTAGAATCGCCTCCATGGTTGTGGTTGCTCTCATCGATCGCATGACGAAAACACTTTTATCGAATGGCGCTCCTTTAGGGGCAGTCCAGAATGCTTTCATAACGGAGTGAATACTCTGCATCTCTTGGATGGCAGGAAGGTATGGAGTCGCTAATCGTGCGAAGTCTGCAAGTTCATCTCTTTCGTTAGAAACAACGATTGACTGGGCAAGTAGGCGACTAGAGAGCACGTATTCCGGCCTGCGAAGCTTGAGGTAAAGAGTGCTGGCAATGAGTGCACGGAGCCACCCTTGTATCCAAACATCCGCGTGAACGTCCTCTCGGTTAGGGTGCGGATGCTGGCATCGCTGAAATGGTTCAGGCAGACGAGTTGGGGGATCATCCGTCAGTTGGAATGCTGCTGCCAGCCAGGACTCGACCCTAGACATTGCTTCTGGCCGAAGGCCCGCCACATGGAGTAAGTCGTAGGCAACGAATCCGCCTCCACGCAAGTCTGGAACATTGTTCATCCAGTCTACGTCTGGCTGAAGCAGGCGATCAAGGCAGCGAAAAACCAGGGGCTTGTCCTGCTCACGAGCAAGGAGACTGAGATCATACAGTAGAAAACCAACGTGATCCGGGTGCTCACAAAGTAGGTCGAAGGATTTGCCTAACGCCTCTATTGCCCTAGAAATCTGCGTGTCAAACTCCTCAATACGTTGTGACAGGATCAACAAACGAAGGGCCCAGAGCGTAGAGAAGTGATCACCAAGGTTCAGGAAGCCAGTAGCAAACGGGATCAGGCCGAATGGGTTTCGCTCTTGTTGCTTAAGGAGAGCAAGGAGGAGTGTGTTGAATCTGTCATTGTTGGTTAATCCAGCTTCGGCCATCGATGCCGCCAAGAAGGGATTGCTGTCTTGGACCTCTTTGCCCATGGATAAAACCATCTGCTGACTGATGCCGGAGAACGCGCGATGATCGGAGATGGTCAGCAATTCGATCAGATGCTGCCCGAGCATAGGCCAGTTGGCGTCCGCCACGGGCTTGAGGCGGAATTTGCTATCGAGCCAGCCGACAATGGAGGGTACTAGGTTGGTATTGTGAACGACCAGCGCGTCAACCTGCTTATCGCTTAGGTCGAAACGACCGTCGTACTCTCCCCAGGTGAGTTTTGCGCCGGCTACCAAGTTGCCCATAGATGTTCCCTTTCTTGCTAAGGTTACAGCTAGACGCTTCGACGGTACACCGAGGTTGGGGACAATGCAAGACCGTTGTGTAGTGCAGAATCGTACCAGATCTGGCACGATCTTCGTTGAAACCGCGATAAGGCGACGAAAATACGGTGCGAGCGGGTAATCACTTCATAACAGGGGCGGATTCACGCTGAAAACTTCAGACTTCTGCGCGGCAGACTCATTGTTCGTGTGGATGTAGTAGGCAAACAGCACCAGGGTATCGATGCATGACTGACACGCTCGACAATTCGATCAAGACCAACGCTGAAGGCCCGAAGAAGGCGAGCGGTGATTCGGGTTCTGTCGAGCAGCACGATCTTTCCGACCAGATCGCGGCTGACAAGTATCTTGAATCAAAAAAAGCGAGTCGTGCCAAGGGACTAGGCGTCAAGCTTGCGAAGATCTCGCCGGGAGGGACCGTCTGATGTGGCCGTTCCGCAAAGACAGGAAGGCTTCTCCCCAGAAACGATCCCTCCCGGCGGTGGTTCGGGCGCGATACGACGCGGCTCAGACCACGGCAGAGAATGCCCGACACTGGGCGATGGCCGATGCGTTGTCAGCTGACGAAGCCGGTTCGGTAGATGTCCGCAAGAAGCTGCGTGAACGTGCCCGCTACGAAGTTGCCAACAACAGCTACGCCAAGGGCATTGTGCTGACTATCGCGAATGATTGCATCGGTACCGGTCCGCGGCTTCAACTGTTGACCGACGATAGCGAAATCAATCGTCGTGTAGAAACAGCTTTTGCTGAGTGGTCCAAAGCAGTGAACTTGGCTGAGAAGCTTCGCACGATGCGAATGGCGAAGACGACCGACGGCGAAACGTTTGGCGTATTGACTGCCAACCCGGAGATCGATTCGCCGGTACGACTCGATGTGCAACTGGTCGAAGCCGATCAAGTGGCGTCGCCAGTAGGCTGGAGTCCGA
>Ga0180433_10011834_pt1 | contig 10290 bp, 9 predicted proteins | sample SS_ome_8_FD_132980 | JGI IMG/M metagenome (GOLD analysis project Ga0180433, IMG submission 132980) | Hypersaline lake sediment archaeal communities from the Salton Sea, California, USA - SS_1_D_1 metaG | ecosystem: Environmental > Aquatic > Non-marine Saline and Alkaline > Hypersaline > Sediment...
GGACCCCACCACCGCCAAAACGGGCAGCTACATGAAATCCGCAGGTTCAGCTTCTTCAAGTTCGTGGCATTTCCACGTTTGAAGGCTTGAACCTTCACCGTGTGGTCGCCCGACTTCCAGTGCCAGATCCAGTTCTTGGTGTCCGTACGGAGAAGTTTCGGTGGACGCTTCTTCGCTCGAGCCTTGATCTTCTTGTCCACCCGCTTCATCAGCTCGGGCATCGTCATGGCGACACGGGTAGGCCCGAACTCACCACGCACACCAACGCCGAACTGAGCTCGAACGAGGCCCCGGATGAACTGCGCCGTCGCCTGCTTCACCTGGAAGTTGTTGTTGTCGAGGTACCGATCCTGGCGTCCATCTGGAAGCGCCTGAGTGTTGTTCGCGAAGTCCGTGTAGTAGGACATCGGCAACACCTTCCCCGAGCCGTCGGTCGGGTTCATGGTCGTCACCACGGGGTAGTCAAGGCCACCCGAAGCCGGCGGCTCGAGCTCCCATCGTAGACCCTTTTGCTTCTTCGAGGACAAATCCGGCGCTCGGAGTGACTCACCCTTTTGCTTCTTGGGGTCCTTGCGCGGCGTACCCGTGTCGCGGCTTTGACCCTTCCCGAAGTTCTGGTCGAGTTGCCCCGGCGGTACCGTCTTCTTGACGTGCGTGTTCCAGTTGGACGGCCAGTTGCCTCCCAACACCTCACGCACCTCCGCAAGCATCTCCATGCCCGCCTGACGACGCTGCTCCCTCTCCCGCTGGCGTCCCTTTTCGATGCGCCAATCTCTCGATTTCTGAGCTGGGGTACGTGGATCGATACCGCGTCGCTTGTACCGGTTCGGGTACATGCGTCGGTACTTTCGCTTGAGCTTTTCACGAGGCAACCGTTTACCTCGTGTGCGGTACTCCAAGAGCACCTTCCGCTTCTTGCTGGGGTTCCGCAGATACCACCGCTTCGAGCGCAGACGGCCAACATTGCTTTGATTCTTCTGGGGCCTGTCCGGGAAGATGCCCGCAACCGAAGTGAGCTGGTCGTCGATCGGTTCTTCCTCGTAGATGTCCTGAAGCTCCGCCAACAACTCTCGAAGGGAACCAAGCTCAGCACCCTCATCCATGTCGAGCTCGTCCTCATCAAGGGCGGTCACCCCAGGACGACGACGCACGTAGTTGTAGTCGTACTTGGTCGGGTGCCCATACTCTTCACCAGGTACGGACAGAGTTCGGTCTGGGACCTTGCGAGGCTTGTTGTAGGTGGTCGGGCCAATCCTCTTCTCGCGCTTCTTGTCGTGGTTCGACGGCAGAGGAAGAGCTCGCTCCTTCTCTCGAGACTGCGGAGCTTGAACAGGCCAGGTGGAGTCGAGGTTTGACTGTCCCCGATCGACAGACGGGCTCTCGGTCTGCGCCGGAAAGATCCCCATCTGGGAATCCTGATCGACGACCGTCTTGTAGCCGGGCGTGTCCTGCCAAAGAGGACGGTACGCCTTCTTGTCCTTGGGTTTGGACACGAGCTAACCCCTCCCGAGGTGACGCTCGGCCACACGCTTTGCCATGTAGCGCTTCAACACCCGGTCAGTGGTCTGACGCATCATGGGCGCACCGAAAGCCGGTGCGCCCTCAACGGTCTCATCAACCTTGTTGCGAAGCGTGATGGGTAGACGCTCCTTGAGGTGGTCGGTGCCCATCACCGACAGGGCGTAGCTCGTTGCATCGAGCTCCTGACTCAGGAGCTCAAGACGCTTGGGGAACTCGACAATGAGGTCCCCAGCAACTTGGTAGAGATGTTCGCGTTCAGGCGAGCTTTCGACGAGCTTGAGGACTTTCGTCAAAAGCTGGTGCAGGCGATGAGCCTCCACGCGCGCGGAGCTCACGCCCTCTACGATGAGAGCCCAGCCGGCTTGACTTCCTGCGCTTCGTGAAATCGACATCAGGCGCCTTCACAAAGGGGGCGCCATTGGCCGAAAACCGAGATCAGGCGTCCCCGGCGTTTTCGGGCTCTTGCGGCCCGTTCTTGGCCTCGGAGCGCTTCTTGATCTCGGCCGCCAGAGCCTTTTTGATCTCTTCGCGGGCCAACTCGGTCTCCACGGCAAGAATTCCCTTCACGTACTGGGGGTTCTTGATGTGCTTGAGAGCCGCCTGCACCCGGACCTTCACCGGGCGATCTTTGTCCCACTCGAAGTCCGGGATGATCATCTTGACGGCTTGGTAGGCCGGATCCTCCTCGGGACGACGGTGTACCTCCGGCTTGGGGGGAGTCGCCGCATCCGGAAGGACCTCTTCGAGAGTGTCTCCACTCTTGACCTCCTGCACGTCACCTGTCGCGACCGCCTGAGCCGGAGCTCCGTCAGAAACATTGCCGACCACTTCTTCGTCGGTCTCGTACTTCTCGACACGAAGCTGCTTGCCTTCTTGGGCACGCTGAATCGCCGAGCTCGATGTGTTGGCGTCACTGGCCACGAAACTTCGCTTGGTCGGCGACATGATGCGCCCCACCGCGACACCGCCATCAACTTCCGTCGAAGGACGAGGAGAAGCAGTCTTCCGGCCCACTTGGGCATCGCCCATCTTGATCGATTCTTGACTGCCAGAAACCACCTTTGCCGACTCGTCGAGCCGAATAGGCGCAGCCTCACTCGACAAAGAGATCGCACCCATGTCGCGCTGCTCGTCGACCACGATAGCCCCGGTGCCACCAAACCTCGGCTTGGGTGCCGGGCTCTGTTGCTCGGGCTTGGCCTGCGCTACGTTCAAAGCGATCTCTTCTTCACGTTCGATGACGGTCCGCTTCTGGTCCCCCACGTTGCCGACCACGGTGCCTGCGTTCTCCGTGGGGTCTTCACGGACGATGGGCATCGTCTTGCGCTCATCCTGCATGTCCACAGGAAGCTGACGAGCAGTCGGCCTTGTCGTGACAGGAGTTTTGGTCGTGCGCGGCGTCGGTGTGGGAGGTGCGGGATCGTCCTGTTCAGCCCACTCGAGCATATCCATGATGTCGGACTCGACCTCAGCCTCGATCTTGGCCTGACGACTGCGCTTGATCGCCTGCTTCTTCTCCAGCTCAGACTGGAGAGTCTGAGCCATCCGGTACTCGTAGAGCTCATTGTCGATCTCGACCAGGAGACCATCAAGCTCACTATCTCCCGTGCTTTGAAAACCAGCCTTCTCGATCTGGATTTGCTTTGCCACCGCAACCTTCGCTTCTTGACTCTCAAGCGGTACGCGACGGGTGGCCTCGAGATTGGTGGCTTCGCGCTGCCTCTTTCGCTCGGAGATCGACACGACTTCGCGCTCGTCGGAGGTCTGGAGCTCGACCGTGGTCTTGACGGGCCGCTGTCCTCCGCGCGTCTCGGTCGGGCTGACCTTGATGTTGGCGGATTTTGGGCGCACTCGAGTCACCTTGTCGCCCACAGGCACGAGCCAGTTGGACTTCAGGATGGCGGTGCGAAGCTGCGGCACATCAGGAAACTCACGACCATCCTTGAGGATGACGGTAGTCCCGTCGTACTGGATCTTCTCGCCAAGAGAAGGTGTGTAGCCACCTTGGCCTGTGTTGATGAACCCGAGGGAAAGCCCTTCGACCTTGACCTCGTAGGTCCGGAATTCGTTCACTTGAAAGTCGATGGCAGACATGGACGTGGGACCTCTGGGGTTGGTGAAAACCGACCAGGATCACGTTACCGGCGTCATCCCGTACCGGATCAATGAAGTGTTTCGCCGTTTTTTCGGAGGGGGGCGCAGGGCGGAAGGGACTCCTTTTCATCGGTTTCCGGAAATTCCTCCATCGCAGAGCTCAACGAGCTCCGGATGCTCGGGAGAAATTCCCTCCGCACTCGAACTCGAGAAACCACCGTCGCTTCGTGAGCGTCCGCCGAGTAGACCATGAAATCCAGGAAACAGTCGGGTCCCACCTCATTCACGATGCGAAAGGCATTGGCGAACAGACCAAATTTCAAGCCTTCTTCGACCCTGACCTTCGTGATTCGTTCAGATTGAGACATGCTTACGAACTTTCGAGAACACTGTACCGGCTGATCAGCCGCCGACCTCCACGGGTTCGACAGGTTCAAAGCCTAGATCAGAGAGATAGTCGCGGTAACGGCGTGGCACATGAAACACGAACACCAAGCAGCCGTCATAGAAGTGCGTCCCGGGCTCGTAAGTCGCGCCGGCACACTCTTCGAACACACACGCGAGGCTGTCAAAGCTCTCTGCTACTTCCTGCATGTGCGCCGCTACATGCGACATCCCAGCAGGGACTCCTTCCACTTCCCGAAGAATCTCGCTGACGCTGGGAAAAGGCAGGCGGTAGGTGAGCTTCTCGCCAGCCGTCGGGAAAGGAAGCACATTGGCTTCTGTACCCATACTGAGGAGAGGCTATAGGCGCTCCAGCGCATTTTCCCTCAAGAACGTGTGAATTTCCGCAGAGTCCCTAAACCACTCGGCCTCGAGCCGCAGATGAGAAAAGCGTGCGTGTAAGGAGGCTTCCGTCTCCATCGTCCCCGAAACTGTCCCTAGCAAGACAAGCTTCTTCGCGTTTGCTGTCTGGAGCTCGCTGATGCGGCGGTCCACATCTTGCGTCCAACCCACTTTGATTGGTCCACCAGGGCCAGCCTGGACGAAGTAGACAACACCATCGCGCTCCTTGGGTGCGACGTACTGTTCTTTGTACCGCACCTCCACAGCCTGAACACGACCGTAGGAGTCGAGCGACTGCCACAAACCAGTTGGAAGGACGCCGTACAAGGGAACGTCGTCGTCGGGGCCGTAGGCATAAGCTACCCCGGCGTCGGAAACGGGATCCCCAAGACACACGAAATCCGTTCGGACGACACGCTTACCATCAAAAATCCGAACTCGGTGCGTCGGTACGAAGTCCGCTGCGATCGACATGGAGGAGTAGCGCCTCTCCACGTCGATGCGCGTGACGATAGGTGGACGAGCCACCAGTCTCTCTACCCAGTAGATGTTCGATAGGCTCAGGGATTCGGGCTGTCGAGCATCCAGATCTCGATAGCCCTCTCGATCGCGTACTCACGCGGCATGGCACCAAGCTGGTACGCCTCGTAGAGGCGCACGGCGCGACGCTCCATTGACGCTCGGATCTGATCTTCGGGCGTACCGAAGATTCGCAGAACGTTGAAAGTCTCGCGGTACGCCTGAACCTCCATCGCCCAGCGACCTTCAGCGGTAAAGTACATGAGACCCATCAGGAGCTCACCGTGTTTTTTGTACTGACGCAGGTGCACGAGCTCGTGCCACATCGTCGGAGCACGACTTGCGTAGGAACGCTCCTCCCACCCGGGCTTGACGAGGATCGCACTCGGGAAGGCAGTCGTGAACTGGTCCCACTGCTCGAAACCCGTGGGCGCCTTGGGGATGATCTGAACGCCAAGCTCCTTGATCTTCTGCTCGGCAAGGAGATACGCCTCCTTGGGGTCGGAGGGGATCTCACCCTCCTTCGCCATTTCCTGCGTTCGCAGGGCGAGCTTCTCGTAGTGAAGGTCCTGCGGGACTCCGTCCTTGTAGACAGGAGGCCCCTGCACCCGCACCGAGTTCAGGGTCTTGCATCCCGTCAACGAGAAGATGACGCAAAAAAGGAGCGAGAATCTGAGTAGCTTGTTCATGACTTCCCCAATCAGGGAAGCCCTATAGGAAGGACAGCGAGATGTGGTGGGTCTACGTCATTCAGAGCACACAGCCGCGCGTCACAAAATCGGGATGTACGGTTCCGGGATTCCACTACGTCGGGTCCACCGACCCAGCGCGCCACTCGTCGAGTGTTGGAGGTTTCCAGCTCGGATCTCGCACCCAAGGATGCGAAGGCCCTTCTCCTCGACAGAGGTCCGAGTCCTTGGAAGACCATTTGAGACGCCCTTCTCCACGCTTCTGCCGTTTCAAAGCGTACTCAGCACGTAAAGCCTCTGAACGTGTGAAATACGGACCGTAAAGTGCCCTTGCCACCCAAGGGCGGTGTTTAGCGGTGTACTTTCCACCTCCTTTCAAACCGGGCTGACCGTTCGCTTTGATGCCGTTGTGCTTCCTGAGCCGCACGGACGGATCTACTGCCATTCCCACGTAGAAAAACCCCGGAAGTTCTTGCCCTCGTGCGCCAAACCTCGGTTGTTCGCTCTGAATGACGTAGACCCAGTACAGCTTGGAAGGCAACGTAGGGACCACTGTGTTGAGGCACTCCCCGTCCCCCAGAGAGGTCTCGATCTCTGCCGCCTCCTTCTCCAATGCTTCAATTTCACTTACACATTCGTGACGCACCGACAGCACGGCTGTCGAAAAGTCTTTGCCATTGAGAGCCTCGATGTGCTGACCTTTTCGAGCTTTCGATTTGTGGTTGTTGAACCGAAGGTCGTAGTGGCTTGATGAACCAAGATAGTAAGTTCCGTCTGCAAACCGGATCTCGTACACGACCCACTGCCGTTTGAGTTCCCTGTTTTTACGAATCTCGTCTTTGTTCCGAGCGTAGTACTCCCGATCTCGATGGCGGTTTTTTTTCCGGTAACGACGAACCTTCTCTTTATTTTTGGAGCGCCACTTCTTCTGACGCGCTTTCACTTTTTCCGGGTGCTGAGCCGCGTACTCTCGGGCCGCCTCTCGTCGCTCATCCGCATGTTGTTGATACGAACGACGGGCTTGCTCCCTCACCTTATCAGGGTTGTCTTTCTTCCACTTCTTGTCGTACGCAGCTCGCGCTGCTTTGACTTCAGGACGAGCTCGACGTTTGTCTCGTGACGCTTTCACCTTCTCTGGGTTTGCAGCTTTCCAAGACCTGTTTGCTTCGCGCAATTTCTCCTTGTTGGCTTGCCGATACTGTCGCTGACAACCCTTGCACCAAACCTGCAACCCATCCTTTCGAGATCGGTCCTTTCCAAATTCCGCCAGAGAACGCTCCTCATGACACTTTGAGCAGGTTTTCACCTGCCCAAAATACCACGAAAATGGCGAGATTCAAGGTAGCCGAAATACACTGTAGACCCAACGTGGTCTAGCTCGTGATCAGCCAGTGAAGCTCAGGCGCAGCAAAATACGCCCAGGCATAGTCACCGTAGCCGTTGTTCAGGTACGTCTTGGTCTCATCGGCCCCAACGACCTCGAGCACGAGGCCCCCGGGTCCGACAGACGTGACCTGATAGATGCGCGAGTCCATGCCGACCAACAGATCCTCGAGTTTCAACGCCGAGACGAGACCGCACGGCAGCTTGGCCGGAGGCACGGACGGCATCGACCTTCGCTTCAACCACATGCTCGCCACTTTGGAGGCGAGGCGTTTTTTCTCGGCGCTGTGCATGGCTACACGTTGAGGAACCAGCCGGTCTGCTTCTCGAACGTGCTGGCGAGCTCTTCCTTCGACACCGTGTATTTCGCCACGACGCCCAGCTCACCTTTCGTGTTGTGAGCCAAGAACATCATGTTGCACTGGCCGTCATCACCCATGACGACCCCACACTGCGTTCCCTTGGAAGCCGTCCGATTCGGCCAGCGAAAAGACACAAGACTCTTGTACGCCTTGATCTCCCGAGCCCCAAGAAGCCGCTCGAGCTTGTGCACACCGCCAAGAGCTTCGAGGATCTCGCTGGCCTTCTTGTCTCGGTCCGCTTTGAGGCTGTCGATGAGCTTGCTGACATCGGCCTCGGGCATCTTCTCGAGCGAGTCTTTCGACGGAGACTTGCGACCAGCCTCGTTGAGAAGACTCAAGGCATAGGCAACCTGCTTCTCCGAAGCCACGTTTTCCTCACCTTGCATGGTCTCGATCAGGGTCGAGATCTCGTCCTTGGTCTTCTTTTTGAGCTCAGCCTCGGTGTAGTCCTTCCCCTTTTCCTCGGCGAGGTCCATAGCGAACTCAACTTGTGCTGCCGTGGCCTTGTCGCTCTTGGCTTCAGCCTCCGCCGCGAGCTTCGAGTGAACGATCTTGAGCTGGATGACCGGGTAAGCCGGGAACCCTTGTCCCGGCTCCCACATGAGCGGCATGTCCTGTCCACGGTCAGCCAACATCTCCTCCGCCTCCTCGATACCCCGGAGCGTCACGCCCGGAATGATGGGGTCGAAATCCGAGCTCACCAGACGAGTTGAGATGCGCCGAGGCTCCTTCTCATCGGGCTGAAAAGTGATCTCGACAAGATCGCCCTCACGCAGGTTCTTCAGCATCTGGTGCTGCGAGAACTCGTCGATGGTGAAGTCTCGGATGTTCCAGTTGATGTTGGCCTCTTTGGCGACCTCGGAAAGCAGAGCATCCCGAAACTCGGCGCTGTTCTTGGCGAGGCTGATGAGAGCCTGAGTGGCGTTCTTGGTCGTCATGGTCTTGTCCTTCTTCTTGCGCTTCTTGGGGAGGCTGTCCCAAATCGCGCTGAGGATTTGGAGATCATCCTTGTCGAGACGAGGGGCTTGCTCGACCTTGTCTGAGTTCTTGGTCTTCTTGGAGGCGTTGTGTAGGAACTGGCCCACAGTCTTGCCAGCCTTCGACGCCTTCTTCTCGAGGTAGCTGTCGAGCACATCCGTCTCGTCCACCTGGAACTCGAGGTCTTCGAGCTCGCTGCCGTACTCTTTCCAGTAGTCGCGGCCCTCTTCGAACGACATCAGCTCACTGATGTAGAAGGGTTCGCCACCACCAGTATCTTCGAGCTCCTCACGGATCTCAGGAGGAAGTTGTTCAACATCATTCTCTGGGAGCTTCTGGTCAAACCCGAGAAGAGGCCAGACGTAGTAGCCGACATAGTCGCAGTCGAAGCAGCCAGAGCCCACGGTTTGAATGACACGCCCGCCCGCCTCCTTGAGCGACGCCACCTGCGTCGCAAGCATCCGGGTTCCAGTGCCGGGAGGCGCGTCTTCGCTGAGCTCCAGAATTGAGTTCTTTACACGGTCTACCTTGCCGTCCTTCAGGAAAATCTCGCGCTCGTACTCGAAGATGTTGTCCCCTTCGCCGGTGATCGAGACGTAGTTGTCGTCCGCCACGATGCGAACCGAGCTGAGCTGTCCCTGCAAGCCACCGCCACCGGCCAGATCAAGGACCATCTGCTCCGGAGTGCGTCCCGAAGCTTGGGCCGCTTCACCGAACATGCTGTGAAGCTTCTTCTTGATCTCCTCGGGCTCGTCCCCCAGCGCACCGTACTCCACGTCCACGCCTTGGTACCGGTGAGGGTCCCTGTTGGGGGTGAGGCGGTTGGTTTTCAGCGCCTCTTCAGGGATCTGACGCTGTTGAGCACCACCACCACCACCGCCCCCACCTTCTTGCTGCTGACGTGCTCGGTTCCAGTGCTCGTAGATCCGTTGCTGCTCGTGGTCCGGTAGCGAGACGAACACGTTCTCGTTGCCCGTCTCCGGGTTCCGAAAGCGACGGCCCTTCATCGCCTCCAGGAACTCTGGGGCGTACTTCGCTCGCCGACGCATCGGCGGACGTGTGAAGAGCTCGAGCGCCAGACCCATGAGATCAGGACTCCTCGCTGTTCAACTCTTTCAGCAAGAGACGGCGGAACTGGTCGTTGTCCTGCGCAAGCTTGACGAGGTAGTGGGTCGCCTTCTTGTTTTCGCGCTTCTTCTTGTTGCGCTTGCGAACCTCTTCGCCCATGCGGTCCCAAATTTCACGGGCGATAGCATCCGTCTTGGGATCGTACGCAGGAGGCTCCTCAACCAGATCTTCCGTGTCTCTCTTCTTTTTCTTGGAAGCGGACCGTTGGATGAACTCCTCCGCGCCCATTTCGAATTTCTTCGCCACGTCCTGAACATACTCAGTCAGGAACTTGTAGCTTATCGCACGATCAGACAACTCGAACGTCATGCGTCTCATGTCGTCGTTTCCATTGTCCTTCCACCAATCTTGGGCGGGCTTACCGGCCCTCATAAGATCGTTGAAGTCAAAGGACCCGTCCCTGTTTGATGCCCTGGGGTTGATTCCCCGAATCGCATCTTTGATCTCTTGTGGGAACCGATCCCACCAGTGGCTCGGAACCGATGCGTTGTACCCGAAACGAGGCCAAACGTAGTAGCCAACGTACTCACCTTGGTCCGCTCGGAAAGGAGAACGACCGGCTGGTGTGGTTTGGACGGACTTGAAACCGTACTTTTTGGCAGAGGCGATCTGCGAAGCGAAAGCACGAAGCCCCGCCTTCGCTGGTGCTTCCGGAGAAAGCCTGAAGTGAGAGTTGTAGATGTAGTTAGGCCGCCCGGCTTCGTCGAAAAAGATCGTACGGTCCATGACCTCGATGACACTCCCTCCACCACCTCCGAAGTAAACGGTATTCCCAGAAACGGTGATCGAAACTCTCTTGAGGGACTTCGCCACACCCCCGCCAGCCGCCA
>Ga0180433_10011836_pt1 | contig 10289 bp, 10 predicted proteins | sample SS_ome_8_FD_132980 | JGI IMG/M metagenome (GOLD analysis project Ga0180433, IMG submission 132980) | Hypersaline lake sediment archaeal communities from the Salton Sea, California, USA - SS_1_D_1 metaG | ecosystem: Environmental > Aquatic > Non-marine Saline and Alkaline > Hypersaline >...
CGCAAGAGGAAAAGGCCTGTTCCATGCCATCAATTTTATTCCACCGGCAGAACTTCCTGATGAAGAGTTCCCATTGCTCCTCAGTACCGGCAGAGTCCTTTATCACTATCATACGGGAACCATGACGCGTAGGGATGAGGGGTTAACCTTCCGGTATCTTAATGCTTATGTTGAGATGAATCCTGCCGACACCGTTAAATTGGGAATGCAAGACGAAGAAATTGTACGAGTGAGTTCCCGAAGGGGTAGTATTAATATTGCCGTTAAAGTCACCCAAAGGTCTCCCAAAGGAGTTGTTTTCATTCCATTCCACTTTATTGAGTCACCGGCCAATCGTCTAACCAACTCTGCTTTTGATCCCATCGGTAAAATTCCGGAGTACAAAATTTGTGCGGTAAAGGTTGAAAAGATTAGCTAAAAACAATGCAATTGTTCCTGTAAATAAAGATATAAGAGTCAAATGAACCTCACTTTTCGAGCAAAAACCTATCGCAATTATCCTTTGGCAGGCGCTCTGTTCGTCTTGAGTGCATCTTTCACTTTTGCGGCCATGGGAGCACTGATAAAAATTGTCTCAACATCGCTTTCCAATGAAATGGTTGTATTTTTTCGCAATTTCTGTGCCCTGGTCTTCATTCTGCCGTGGATTTGGTACAGCCGTTCTTTTGGAAACATCAAAACATCGTTCTTTCAATTTCACTTGGTGCGAAGCTTGGCGGGGCTTTCGGCAATGTACTGCTTTTTTTATTCAATCGCTCATTTGCAGCTCTCCGAAGCCTGCCTGCTCGCTTCAACGGCGCCTCTGTTTATTCCGGTGATTGCTTCTATATGGATCCGTGAACCTGTCGCCCGGAAGGTACGGGGAGCAATCATTATCGGTTTTATGGGTATCGTTTTAATTCTCAAGCCTGGAACCGGCGTCTTTCAGCCGGTTGCCATCGTGGGACTGGCAGCAGGCATGTTTGCCGCTCTGGCCATGGTCACCATCCGGCGAATGTCCGCTTCAGAACCTACGATCCGAATCGTTTTTTATTTCTCGGCCTTGGGCACTTTGATGTCGGCCGTACCCCTGATTTGGTCCTGGAAGTTCCCTCAACCAAAGATATGGTGCTTTCTCTTTCTCATCGGTATGATGGCCGCTTTTGGACAAATCCTGCTCACCAAAGGATACAGTCTCGCACCTGCGGCCCAGGTTGGTCCATTCACGTACGGGAATGTGGTATTTGCGACCTTCCTGGGTTGGTTGTTTTGGGGAGAATCTCTCGACCCTCTGACATGGATCGGCGCTGTCCTGATTTGTATTGCCGGAATTATCGCCACTCGACGAACAAAAACTCATGCGCTTCTGGACACCACGGCCAGAGAAACAACAGATCCTGTCCCTGACTATTCGGACTAGTCGGAACCTGGCAGCAGAATTGCAAACACAAGACAAACAATCGATGCCAGCAGGCATGCCCAAAACACCGGCATGACGCCCTGACCCACGGCTTCCTGCAAGGCACGTTGGACATCTGTTGATAACAGTGTCTGAATTTGCGGGAGAAAAATGTTCCCCACGTTTTGTTGAATCCGTGACAACAGCTCCGGATCGATTGTTTGTTGCAAATTCAAACTCAACACCTTTTCCAGGGCATTTAAAAACGTAACCGTGACGAGACTGCCGGATATGCCGATACCGATGGTACCTCCGAGTGTTCGGGTGAACTGGTGAGATGCGGTGGCAACGCCAAGGTTTGAAATGTCCACACTGTTTTGCACCACAAGAAGTGTGGCAATGGAGACAAAGCCCATGCCGAGCCCGGCCACGGTCAGAATGATCGAACATAACACCAGAGAAGTCGCCGACGAAAACCATAGGGTCATGGCGCTGCCGAACACCAGAAAAACGCCGCCCAGAATGCTGGCGGTTTTTTCCCCAATCAAATTAACCATCTGCCCGCAAGCCAGCGCACCGAATGACCATCCCAGGCTCAAGGGCATCATGGCCAGCCCCAATTGCGCCGGTGTTTTGCCCAGAGCACCCTGAATAAATAAAGGACTGAATGAAAAAAGCGAAAAAATCGCAAAACTGGCAAAAAAGGCGGCCCCGTTGCCGAACCGAAAGTGTTTCAACTTAAAGAAATCCATGGATAGAATCGGTTCTTTGGCCCGCTTCTCCACGTGATAAAAGGCAACCCCCGCCCCGGCGGCGACCGCAAACAGCCCGACAATTTGAAAGGACAGCCAGGGATAACTGCGGCCGGCCAGCAAAAACGCGATGAGCAATGCCAGGATACTGGAAGAAAGGGTTAACATGCCCGGATAATCTATAGAAACTGCTTCCCGTTTTTCACGGGTTTCAATCAGATACAGGAATATCCCCAGCAGGGAAACCGCACCCACCGGTATATTGATAAAAAAGATCCAGCGCCATGAGAAATAATTGACGATAAACCCGCCGATGGTCGGACCCAGAACACTGGCCACCCCCCACACAAAACTGGCTATGGACATCATCTTGCCGCGTTTTTCCGGGGAAGAGATATCGGACAAAACAATATAGGTCAGAGCAAAACTTCCGCCTGCACCAATGCCCTGAATTACCCGGGCTAAAATAAGCTGTGTCATATTCCGGGAAACCCCGGCCGATACTGAGCCGGCCAGAAAAATACATATTGAAACATTAAAAAGTTTTTTGCTGCTGTAAAGATCGCAGAGCTTGCCAAAAAGCGGCAAGGCCACCGCACGGCTCAAAAGATAGGAGGAAAAGGCCCAGCTGTATAGATGCAGCCCGCCCAGATGCGCCACAATAGACGGCATGGCCGCCCCCATCACCAGGGCGTCCAGGGCCGCTAAAAACAGGGCCAACAACGATGCCAAAATGATAAAAATACGATTTTTAAGACTGATCAGTTGTTCCGGAGGGAGCGGGACTTCGTGAAGTTTTGTGATGGCGTTTGAAGAGGTTTTGTTTTGGTTTTCCTGCACGGTTTTGTTTTTATATATCCTTTCTATCTTGGAGAATTAAAAACCTTGTTCATTCAGTTACGCTCGTGAAAACGGAATTGCCTTGGGAAAAAACCAGCAACTGGCCCGGCATAACCCTGTTCCAGTTCTCATTGCTCAACGGCTGGCTGGCTACGATGTATCCTCGTTCTTCCGGATCTACGACGTCTGCCAAATTGATCGTCAGGTATTGGCCACGAAGTCTGACAACCTGGTATGGCGCCTGACGCAGTAAGAAATGCAGTCCAACGTGACCTGATCCGTCGTGGTATGCGAATAGGTGCCTGCCATCACTAAAGATCAGGTTCAGCTCTCCCAATCGATTTATTTCTCTTAATTTCTCGTGTAAGAGAATAAAGCTATTCCTGCCGGTCATTTGAATCTCTTCACGGCTGAGCCAGGATAATAAACTACAAAAGATAAGCTCGGAATCGGTTTCCCCGATTGGACGGAACTCTCCGGAGGGAAACCTCAGTTGATGGGGATCTATCGTGCCATTATGGGCAAAAATCCAAGTTTTCTGCTCAAATCTTCGATAAAAGGGATGGGTGTTGATGTAACCAACCCTGCCTGCTGTGGCACGGCGGATGTGCGAGACAAAAATCCGCGATCGAGCGCCTGAATGTTCCAGAAAGCTTGTGGCGAGGCGACTCCGGTCCGCAGGTCTTGATTCTTTTATGATTTGGGTACCATATTCATCATACCAGCCCACTCCCCAACCATCAGGATTCTCCATTGCCCCGGCCGTTAGACCGGAAAATGCCAAATGAACGGAAACTTCCGTGTTGAAACAAAGACCCAGTAGTTCGCACATAAAAATTGCCTCCTCATGAAACACGGCCAACCCAATCGGCCATGTAAAAATACCTTGCCATCCAAACCGCTTACGACTTATCCTTTGACGGATCGGCAGGCAGGGATTGCCAGTCTTTTAATTTAGGGATGGAACGTACAGATTGCTCCAAATTTCCGGACCGCCGATTTCCACTCAATGACCCACTCCTTTTGTATGCTTTCGATTTGAGGGTGTCACCTTTTTTCAAAGACACCCGCTTCCTTTTTCCGGTATAGCGTTCACTATAGACCATTATGGCTTCTTCACCTACGACCTTGAGAACCACATTTAACAGATGCCGATAAAGTCCTTCTTTCCCGGCGGTGTATACAACCTTTCGACCCCAGTACCAGGGGTTCAAAAAATTCCGAACCGTCCAGGCATGTTTCCCGATGGAATACAACCGTTTGTGTTTATGAATAAATTTAATTCCCGAAGATTGGGAAAATCTTTCATAACGTTTTTTGTAAGTCAGCACGTCCTGGATGTTCAAATCTTTAATGGTATTCAACGGAGGCTTTTCCAGATATTCCTGCAACCGTTTGACAATTCGCTCATTAAGCTCCAGAAGATCATCAATAGACGCTTGAAATTGAGGATTCTCGGCTTCGGGATGATATATGGCGGCGATCTCTTTGATGAGCCCCAGGGATATCCGCCAGATTTCCCTGGGTGCAATCGACGTTTTGAGTGAAAGACGGGTCCACACTTTCTTGCGTTCGGCTTCGATCAATTCATAGGCTTTCTTGTCCTGCGAACTGGGATTTTCAACCCGGATCAACTCGATTTGCTGAAAATGGCCTTCTTCGATTGCACGATCAGGTTTTTCTTTGTGTTGGTTTCGATTGTGTCGCCGAACACCGAACAATACGAAAATAAGAATCAGGGCGACAAAAACGAGTGTGACAAATGAGTAATTATCCATTATGTTCAATGAGTTTTAAATGAATGCCCCGCCGCCCAAGCAAACGGGGAATGTTTTAGATCATATCGTCCCGGAGCGGATGCTTATTGAATCAATCTTTTCCGCATCGCTCCGAGGGCAAGGTTTGTAAAAAAAAGAAAAAATACGGTTAAGTACCCGATACTGATGATCGGTGAAATCTCCTTGGTTCCGATGCTGAACCAACGGGCCAGCTCCGCCAGATGGTAGAGAGGGAAGGCGAGTGCAACGGGCTGCGCCCATACCGGCAGATTGGAAACAGGGAAAAAGGTTCCGCTGAACAAAAACATCGGTGTAATGAAAAGAAATATCGGAAGATTGAACATTTCGATGGTCGGGATGATGCCCGTAAAAAACATGCCGATGGCTCCGAAAGCCAATCCGCCGAAAAATGCCAGAGGAATCAGCAACAGTCCAATGGGAAACTGAACAAATCCCATCAGGCCGAGGACAATTAACATGATCGTCGCAGCACCCATCGATTTGGTGGCGCTCCAGGCAATTTCGGCGATGATGATTTCCTCCAACGACAGGGGGGTTGCCAGCATACCGTCAAAAGTCTTCTGATAATACATACGGACAAATGATGCATAGGTCGTTTCAAAAAACGAATTCCACATGACGGCGGTGGCGATCAATGCGGGTGCAATGAACTCCGTGTATGAAAGATCTGCCCCTCCGTATTTCACATTGTCGATCAACCCACTGAAGCCCAGACCGAATGCCAGAATATAGAACAGCGGTTCGAGTAGAGGCGTCAGAAAGTTCACCTTCCAGATTTTCTTGTAAACCACCAGGTTTCTTTCCCATACCCTCAGAAAACGCAATGAAAACAGCGCAGGATCAATCATTCTCGAAGTTCCCTTCCCGTTAAACGTAAAAATACATCTTCCAGTGTGCTGTTGCGGTAAATACACTTTTCATTGCAGAATCGTTCTCGAATGGTGTGGTTCAGTCCCTCTCCTTCAGGCTCGTACAATATCAGGCGCCGGCCCAGATCATCGTGCTCGATGTTGTGTTCTTTTACATATTCGATCAGGGCTTGATCCGGCCCTTGAATTTCAATGATATTTTTACCGGCATACCGGTCGATTAACACTTCAGGACTGCCATCCACCAGAATTTCACCATGATCCATAATAACCAGACGGTCACAGAGTCGGGAGGCTTCTTCCATGTAATGTGTGGTGATCACGACGGTCAACCCGGTCTTCTTAAGCGCTTCCAGTTTTTCCCAGACCTGGTGCCGGGACTGGGGATCAAGCCCGGTCGTGGGCTCGTCCAATATCAAAAGTTCCGGCCGGTTGATCAGCGAGCGGGCCAAAATCAGCCGGCGCGCCATTCCACCGGAAAGCTCCATGACTTTGGCATCTTTTTTATGGCTCAGGGCAAAAAAATCGAGAAGTTCTCTGGACCGTTCGGCGGCTTCTTTTTTGGGGATTGAAAAGTATCCGGCGAACACGTGTAAATTTTGTTCTACACTCAAGTCCGGATCCAGGGTGTTTTCCTGATGACAAACACCGATTTTGGCTTTAATCCTGCGGAAATAGGTGTTGATGTTCATGCCGAAGATACTCAGCTTGCCCCGGGTCGGCGGCGAAAAACCGTACAGCATTCGGATCGTTGTGGTTTTGCCGGCCCCGTTTGGACCCAGAAGACCAAAAAACTCTCCCCTGTTCACAGAAAACGAAATTCCGTTCACCGCCGTAAATCCATCAAATTTTTTTATAAGATTCTGAATTTCTATGATTTTATCCATACATCATTCCTCGCCGTGAGGATCAAGGTTTGCCCCAGGTCTGTTCCGTCTATCCGTTCTATCCTATGGCGATTGGGAATCATTTGTTCAATTCGCTTTCGGAACCTCTCCACCGATGGGGGTACACTGAAAAAGAAAAGGTGCGACTCCAGGGATCACTTGTTTTCAGGTGTTAGGCGACGGCATTTTTGTTCAAGCTGGTGTACAATCCGTGTAATCATGCTTTCTGATAAAATGTGACCGGCTACCGGTTTGGCGATGGACCGAAAGTTCTTTGGATTTATTACAGATACTCCACCGGAGGCAACTCTTTCCACAAACCATCCCGGCAGGGCAACAACCGGCCTGACCCGAACTGCCTCGCCCACTGCCATTCGCAACCATTTGGACAGCCATTCTGCCCGCTGTTTGGCCTGACCCAGGGACTCGACATCCGTTCCATCTGGAAATCGGAGACATTTACCGTCATATTTAACTTTCGCATCTGCCTTGCGATCCTTAGAGGTTGGCTTTGAGCGTGCCTTGGTTTCAATAGCATATACCCCTGAAGAGCCGACCACGATATGATCGATATTAAAATTACCGGCAGGAAAATCATGATATACATAATACCCTTCCTTCATGAGCTGATTGAGTTCCTGACCAACGGCGATTTCACCTTCATAACCCAACCGATAAGACCTTCGCAGATTTAAGTGTTTAAGCAGGTTTATCACACAATATACAGAAAAACCGATCCCGAGGATCAGTGTTAAAACCAATACCGTTGTTGAAGGTTTTGAAGTTCCAAAATGTAGAAGAGAAATATAGTATGCATAGAGCATGAGGGGAATCGTAATTGTCCAAATAATGTATATGATTATCTCATCATTGATCTTGGCAATTCGTCTGTTTAAGGATTGCCCGGGACTCCTAAGAAACTTACCGGGTAATGGCGATCCATATCTTTTCACCTGTTGATATTTTTTTAGCAGACAGAACAGTGACATCACAATAGATAAGATTCCAAAAACAAGGATTATTGGAAAGTAAATAAGAAACCTGTTCAATTATGCCCCCCCGTAATTTTAGCGTTTGTTTGTTACCGCCCGAATATATAATAAGCTAAAATGGAAGTTATAGATGCAGACTCATGTCATCCCGGGTCGCAACCGTGTTTGGAAATATCTTTTTTGCATGCACCTCCGCAACGTTTCTGGCCTCCAGCGTGGGATACCTCTGGGCGTCAAAATGGACTAAAGCGAGCTTCTTAGCCCCGGCTTGCTTCGCAATGTTGGCTGCATCCTGTGGATTTAAATGGGGCCAATCCTCTGAGGATTCACCCGGCAAGTAGGCGCATTCTGCGATGAGAAGGTCCACATTTTGAGCCAGCTTCAGGGCATTTTGGCAAAAACCGGTATCCGGAACGTAGGCAATGGTTTTATTGTCTAAACGGATCCGATAGCCCAGAGTAAGGGTGGTATGGACAAGCTCCATAAATCGTACTTCGAACGGAAAAACATTTTTTTCACCGGACAGTTCCAGAAGCTCTGTTTTGTAAGAAAGATCATCCAGCGGCTTTGTAAACGGCTGGTTTACGAAAGTGTTGAGAATTTTCCGGGTGCCTTTGGGACCTGCGATGACAAGGCCTTCGGCAAAGGAGAATTTCGCCAGAATATGCAGGCCGGCGATATGATCAAGGTGAAAATGGCTCAGTAAGATATAGACGGGGTTTGCCTTTTGATAATATTGATCCAATTTGTTAATGCCGTTCCCGGAATCCAAAACGATATAATAATCGTCAGACTTGATCAAAATACAGATCGTATTGCCGGTGGCCGAATCGTACCATCCGTTCGTCCCTAAAAATATAACATCCATCTCAAATCTCAATCCTTATTTTTTTTAACCGTTAACCTCTCACGGCATTTTTAAGCAAATAAAAAATACGAAATAATGCCAAGGCCATTAACCCCGAACCTGTGAACACTGTATGTTATATTCTTTTAATCAATGATCAAGGTTTAACCCGACTTCTCGTCTGCCCTTTTCAAGCGGACCATGGAACAAAATACTCCGGCTAAGCAAAGGAAGCAGAAGACCATCATACAAAGATGCATACTGGCAAGAAAAGAGGCCCGTGTTTCCGCACTCACCGGCCGGTCTCCCATGATATGTTTGAACACCAGGGTGATGATAGTCATGCTGCACAGCATCCCCATGGTTCGCATGGTGGCCAGAAAACTGGATGCGATACCATAACTCTTGGGTGGAACACTGCCCATCACCGTGGTGGTATTGGGCGATGAAAAAAGAGCGAATCCCACGCCCATCAAGGCCAATATTCCCATAATCACGGGCATGGGGGTTCCATAATGAACTCTGGAAACCAGACCCAGGCTCAGGGTACACAGGGCCATGCCTGCAGTAGCCAGACCCGCAGGCGAAACCCGGTCTGCCAGCCTTCCAAACAACGGAGAAAGCGCAGACTGAAATACGGGCTGGATAATCAGAATCCATCCCGCCCGTTGGGGAGAATAGCCCCTGACCACTTGCAAATACAAACTGAAGAAAAAAGCAATGCCAAAAGACGCGGCGTAATTGATGAGGGTGGCCAGGTTGCTGAAGGCGAAAACCCGGTTACGGATGACCAGACCCACATCCAGAATCGGAGATGAACACCGGTATTCAAAGGCGAGAAAGATCAGAAATCCTAAGGCTCCTGATGCCATGAACATCAGATAAATACCCCCCTCTTTCTGGTTGAGGGTGCCGTAAATCAGACAGAATAAAGAGGTAATGTAAAGAAGGGTTCCCACAAAATCAAAACGTTCACCCCTTGCTTCAGCCCATTCGCCCTTAAGTTTCAAAACCGTGAGAGACAGACAGAAAAGTTCGACCAGAACCCCCAGATAAAAGATCCAGCGCCATCCCAGATGGGTGACCATAAATCCGGAAAGAACCGGACCCAGAGACAGCCCCAAGTAGACGCAACCCACGATGATTCCCATGGCCTGTCCCCGTTTGGCCGGTGGAAAGACCGAAGAAAGGATGGCCACACTGGTTCCTGAGATCATGGCCCCGCCACACCCTTGAAAAAACCGGAAAACAATAAAACTTTCGATGGTAAAGGAGAATGATAGCAAAACGGTTCCCGCAGTGAAAACGAGAATGCCGATCGTAAAGATTTTTTTCCTTCCATAAATATCACCCAGTCGTCCCGCCGGAAGCAAAAAAAGGGAAAAGGCGAAGATATAGACAGTTTCCACAAGTCCAAGCTGGACCGCACTGGCTGAAAACTCCCTGCCAATGGCAGGAAGGGCCACTCCCACAGCAGACAACATGAAGGGGGTCAGGAACTGAACGGCGCTGACCACAAACAGGGTCACAGCACCGGAGACGGGATAACCGGACTGGTTTTCTGACGTGGTGTTATGTGGGTTTGAATCTGATTTTTCGTTTATCTTTATCATGGAGTTAATAACCCTATGGACTCTTCATCCATTGTGTCTAAGAATTTCCTCATATCATCTATTTCCATCTCTCGCATTTCAGGGAAGGTACAATCTTCTCGTTTCCCCTTATACGGGCAATCTTTAAACACGTTTAGCAGCTTGCCATCAAGATCTTTAGTGGTCATCAGAAGCAGAGCCCCCCGTTTTGTTTACGCTCAATTCGGGTAGTATACCTGGTTAAGGCCGTGAATTCAATTCATAAGTGCGACGGGATCTCCGACAGGCATACTCAAGTATGTCGAGGACTTAAAAGGAGGGCCCAACGCCGAG
>Ga0180433_10011837_pt1 | contig 10289 bp, 11 predicted proteins | sample SS_ome_8_FD_132980 | JGI IMG/M metagenome (GOLD analysis project Ga0180433, IMG submission 132980) | Hypersaline lake sediment archaeal communities from the Salton Sea, California, USA - SS_1_D_1 metaG | ecosystem: Environmental > Aquatic > Non-marine Saline and Alkaline > Hypersaline >...
AGCTTCTCCGCTGCACCTATTTCAATACCGCACTATTGCCGGCGATTATGGCGGTCCGACTGTGGCGAAAGTTACGCCCTTCGCTCAATGGGAAAACAAGGGCCGAGGATCGCATCCCCGCCGCCCCCATAAACCGCCTGCTCATGTCACTCATGACCAAACCCGCAACCTGGCCATGGTTCCAAACGCCCATAGGGGTATCACTGTTGGCTGTGTTACGCCGAACGCATGTCGCGTCTGACCGATCGACATTGGAGATCACCCCATGAGACTCCTCGCAAGCGCATTCGCACTTGGGGGTCTCGCTTGCCTCGTCGCAGGAATAGCGGCAACAAGACGGTTACGTACATCATCGCCGATCGATCGGACGGCTTTGCTGTTCCTGCCGCTCGTTCTGGCGGCGGGTGCCATCTTCATCGTAGCCTGCTGGGGATCTTCACTCCGCATGTTATGGAACTACTGCCGACTGACGCCAGCGGTCTCCCTTCTGTATGGATACGATTTGTACGACGGGCCGCATGGTAAGGCCGTCTAAGACTAGGGCAGCTCGATCTGGACAGGGGGCGAGCGAGACTCTATGTTAAAGCCGTGACGAAACCAGGCGAACAGGTTTGTGATCTAAAGGCGATTCATCTGCGTCGAGTCGATTGATCGGGCATACACACCAATCATATGTGCGCCCTTCAATTTTGATATACGACACGTTTTCGCAAAGACGCAAATTAACTCCATCGCCATTATTAAAGAGGAGACACACGTGGACATATCTACGCAGACAAGACGACGCTTTCTGGAAGCGATGGGACTAGGTGTCGCATCCTTGACGATCCCGGGATGCGTTTCCAACGGCACCCCAGGCTCGGAACGAAAAAGCCTGGCGAAAGAACCACGCGTCCCCTCTTTTCTCAAAGGATACGAAAACCTGTATGCCAAGAACCCGCGCCAGGCCAACCTCGAGTGGCTTCGCGAAGCAAAGTACGGGCTCTTTATCCATTACGGGCTTTATTCCCTGCTGGGACGGCACGAGTGGGTCCAATACAAAGAGACGATTCCCATCGCAGAGTACGCTAAACTGAAAGACCAGTTCACCGCGGAGAATTTTGATGTCGATTTTATTACCGATCTGGCGATCCAGTCGGAAATGAAATACATCACGTTTGTCGCTAAACATTGCGACAGCTTCTGCTTATGGGATACCAAGCACACCGACTTCAACAGTGTCAACAGCCCCGCCAAACGCGACTTTGTGGCGGAATTGGCAACCGCATGCGAGAAGAAGGGGCTGGGGTTATTCCTTTTCTATGAGCACGGCTTTGACTGGCGACATCCGCATGGCCCCGCTCCGTGGGATTGGAAGCGCAAATCGGTGCGACCTCAGTACGATCCGCCGGACCCCTTTTATGCGAAACGTGAAGATTACAACTTCCAGATCTATCTCGATTACGTTACGGGACAGGTTACCGAACTGTTGACAAATTACGGTCCCATCGCGGGCATCTGGCTCGATGGAGCTGCCATCCCTCATTCCGGTGACAAATCCAAATTCCGGTTGCCAGAATTGTACGCCCTTATGCGACGACTTCAGCCCCAAGCATTGATTTGCTACAAATGGGGTGTCACAGGGACCGAGGATTTCCTCGCGCCTGAGAAACCCCAGCTCGAGTATGTCGACCATCTCAATCGAGGCGACAAACCGATGGAAGTCTGCGAGACACTGCAGGAATATGGCTGGGGATACGTCGAGGAAACCCGACACATCTCCGCCGACGAAGTGATGGAGAAGATCAACCACGCCGTCTCGCTCGATGCGAACCTCTTATTGAATACAGGCCCCTTGCCGGACGGCACGATCCATCCTGAAGACATACAAACACTGCGCGAGGTCGGACGCCGTCTCCGCGATAAAGGTTGGCCCAAACCCTCGAAATCGTGAGGGCAACAGAGTCGGCCAAGTTATCTGACTCTCCTCCCAAAAACGTGGGCGCGAGAGCACGGGTTGCTATAGAAATGGACATCATGTTGCCTTTTGGTAAACAAGTGCTTTGTCAACAAGTGCTTGCAGACCGAAAGGAGCGACATGATGTCCGGACTCAGTATAGCACCGTATTTTCCATTTGCACGTATGAAAGTCATCCACCAACAAGCTCATCTTGACCTGGCCAAGCCCGGAACGCTGGTTCATCTGGAGCCCGATCGTCGTTGCCGGCCTATTTGTCGGGAATGTGGTGAGCCGGCGTAGGTTCACACCCAAGGTTTGCGACGGTTTATCCGAGACTTGAATGTCGGGCCCGCTCAGACTCTTCTGCACGTCGCGTATCGCAGGGTATGGTGACCGGCATGCTGCAAAGCCAAGGTGGAGCAACTCAGCTTCGCGGATTCCGGTAAGCGGATCACGCATCGGTTGGCGCGCTACGTCTACGAATTGTGCAAGGTCATGACCGTTGAAGACGTTGCTCGCCATTTGGATCTGAATCCCAAGACCGTCAAAGCGGTTGATAAGCATTTCCTGCAGCAAGAGTTCGGCCGGACACCCGTTTCATCAAAGGTAGTCGATACCTCCTGCTGAAGAATCGTCAGAACCTCAAGCCGGAACAACGCGATCGTTTGCGGGACCTGCTGGCCGCCAACGATCGGCTCAATGCTGTGTCTGTGTTGAAAGATCAGTTGAAGATGATCTACCGTTATCGTCGGCGAGGTTGGGCCAAGAAGCCCTCGATCAATGGTGCGAATGAGCTGCAGAGGTGGACCATCCGGAGATGCAACGATTCATTGGCCGTCTTCGTTTCTTCGAGTATGGCATTCTGAACCATTGCGAGCACGCGATCACGCGATCAGCACAAATCCGCTTGAAGGCGTGAACAACAAGATTAAAGTCATCAAACGAAAAGCCTATGGCTTCCATGACCCAAAATACTTCGCCCTCAAGGTCAAACAGGCCCTACCGGGCCTAAAATCAACCACGGAAATGGGATGAGAACCAGAAAAACAATCCATACGACGGGCACACGCTTGCTGAGACATTGGCGGCTGTCGAGTCCGCTATTGGCATCTCGGTTACGGATGCGTACGTGGATAAGGGCTACCGTGGGCATGATTACACGGGTGCCGCCGCAGTGCATGTCGCTGGCGAACGATACAACGGAGCTTCGCGAGCGGAACGAAAGCGTCGCCGACGCCGCAGCGCCGTCGAGCCGAAGATCGGCCATCTCAAGAGCGATCACCGCATGGACCGGTGCTTCCTAGCCGGGTTGCAAGGCGGCTTTTTCAGGAACGACTAGCTACGACAGGCTTCATAGTGGATCCCTCCAACCTGGGGACTTGCAGTCAACACATACGATATCATGCAGGTTGTTACCGAGAAGAAAGCATAACCAAAAGTCACGCAAGACACCAAGCGGATTCAGCTTGCGCAAACAGCATCCACACTACTGACATACTTCGAGTGTCTTTCCACGCGGATGGGAAAAGCGGATGCCACATCCATCAACCGTTCACGCTGTGACGCAACACATTTGAGCTCGATAATCACACGATCCACCAGGGGTGATGGCCGATCCAGATTGGGCCGAACCGATCGCCTCTGATCGTAAACCGCCTGATCGACATCCACTGTCGCCCTCACGACACCATCCGCCGAGCCGTAGTACGCCCGCGTATAACTCGCCAGAATCAAAGGGCAGTGAGACCGGTCCAAGCACGCCCGCCACGCTTCCGGCACCTGGCTCCGCAACGACCGACGCACGGCGGGCCACGTCGTGTCATCCAACCTCACGAAATCCGAAAGTTTGTATTGCGGCTTCCACCCAAGAAGGCCTTGTTTGCGTTTGATCTCTAACGTGCCGTCAACACGAGCCAGATCCGTCCCATACCACCGCAACCGAATTTTCCACCGCGACGCGACTCCCGCCAAGTTCTCAAAATAGCTCGCCAGATCGGGCGTATCGAAATAGACACTGTTAACCCGTCGCGAGGGATAAAGGGTGGAAAACCCATAGGGATGCGTCCGAAACCAAGCACGAACCCGGTGCAGCTCGCACCGATCCGTGGTCAGTTTGAGCTCGAAACGAGGCTCCGAATCGCCTCGGCACTCCTGTGGCTCCAAACATTGAATCATCGTCGCACCCACCCACAGTCAGCAAAGCAAATCAGTTCCCCAACGTTCCCGACGCATACAAAGCGTTTACGTCCAGGGCCTGACATTCCTGCAGTATATCGTTTAGCCACACCGACGAACCTTCCTGCGCCAGCGTCGCTTGCGGCGTCTCCCACATCATAACTCGCTTGGCCACCAGACGGGCCGGTCCAAACACTTCCTTCTTCTGATAAGCCGTCAACCCAATCCGTGCATTCCGAATAGCGACCTTGGTAAGCTCGAGTTGCGACGAGTCCTTGCTGGCGGCAGCAATACCAACCTGTTCCACCTCGATGCCAACGGCTCGAACGGTGCTTCCTTCGCCCGCGGAGAGAACCTTATCCGCCACACTACGTGCCGTAAGGTGCTCAATAGAAACCTCGCTGCCGCTCACATCGAGACCGTCGCCCTTGACGTCCTCAAACTGGCAACCGATCACTTGCCCCGTGATAAAATCACCATCAAAAGCATCCGATCCGCACCGTCGAAAAACGCAATCCACCAATTGGCCATCAGCATGAACGATATTCAGCGCATCCTCACTCCGGCTATCCTCGAAACATACGCTTTGCAGCGTCACATCGCTTCGATAAAACGTTACACCACCTGTGAGCATCCACCCGCCACGTTCCACACCGCTTGTCTTACGAACAACAACGTGCTGCCAGTCCGATCGTTCACTTGCCTCGGTCACCACGACGCCGGCCCAGCCGTCATCCTGGGGCTCCAAAACAATCGGCTCCCCCTCGTCTCCGTGCAGATGCAAAGAACCCGGCGTATACAGAACCGCCTCCTTTTTGAATCGTAGCGTCGTACCCGCCTCTACGCTCGTTACCATCCCTTTAGGCAACACCAGATCGCCGGCCACATTCCATACGCCACGCCGTATACGCAACGCATCCCCCGACGAAGTACACTCCAGAAACGGGTATCGCTCTAATGCCGCGCCCACCGTCGGAACGATCGGAGCCGAGCCTCGCGCAACGCGATCAGGCCGCCATCGTACTGACGTCGTACACACATAAGACTGTCCCGGAAAACGACTCAAAACCTCGATTGTCGGCAACCCCCCGTTTTCATCCTTCGAATCCAACTGCCCACTCTCGGCTCCCGATACCCCGATCATTAGCGCCGGTATTCTAAACGTAGCGATGATCGGACAATTGTTTTCGTCGTAGGGAATTTCGCCGGGCACAATACTGACGGCACCGTCCGCACTTTCCCACACACCCGCTTGGTTCCGCTTGCACCAAACCGTTGCGGCTGAAAGAGTCGATCCACCCGCGACACGGAACCCAACCACTTCGACCGGCAACAAACCCACGCTGCGCACGTCCACAACATACGTGTCTGCCGGTTCACCTGCCGGCACTTGCGTCGAAGATGAAGAAGATGCAATAGCCGACGGCCTAACCGCCGACGCAATGATCATCGTCCTCGGCTCAATTGACGAACGAATAAACTCCTGACGTGCAGCCAACTTGTCCCACGGCAATGCGATCTTTGATACCGGCTTGCGTATGTTCTGAACTTCGTGACGAAAGCGTGCAGCTAGATCCGTGCCCATCGGCCATTCCGTCTGCAATGCAAGCTGCCATCGTAGAAACTCCGGCTCGATCACCGCACGAGCTTCTTCCAGATAACTCGCCCCCGAAATACGTCTCAATTCACGCAGGTAAACACGCGCAATTTCGGGATCGCGCAAAGGACCGTTGATAGAGGCATCATTCGTCTCCGTTGCCGCGAGTGCACCTTCCGAAAAGCCGCCAAGCCCCATGGCATCAAACGCGATTGGCTCCAATCGCGCCGTGATCGGATTGTAATAGAAGCGGCTGTTCTGCCAGAGCAACTGATGCCCCGCAATCCACAAATCGACCAATGCGTAAAACCGCCCCATCAATTCGACGTCAAAAACCTCGGAAGCTTTGCGTCGGCCCTCCTGAAACGCCCGCAGCATCTCGACGGCCTCATCCGCTTGCGCTCGCAACGCCGGAAGCCGTTCCGTCCGTTTCGTGTCGAACGTTCGAATATCCTGGCTTTCCACCGCCGTCAATCGCGTGGCAACGTCGGGCATCACCTTGCCCCGATAGACACGCTTCCAAATGTCGTAATGGACAGAAGGCCGCTCTTCAAAGGCGACAATCACACCTTCGCGCCGCCCCTGTGACTCGAGTAGCTCCTTCGAGAAATGCTCCTCCAGAGCGTAGATCCCTTTGTCATCGCCGTTGATCATGACGCGAACAAATTGATATCGTACCGCCAGAATCCCCTGACGACGCATATCCTCCAAGAACGCCCATTCGTGCAGATAACCACGCATTTCGGGATGATGAAGCGAAAAGGTGCGCATCCCGAAGGGCCGCGCCTCACCCTGCACCTTCACGCGAAAAGACCACTTGTCACCCGCGACATGCTTGACGCGGTCCCCTTTGAGGCGAATTTTCACGCGGACGGACCGATCCTCATAATTCAAGGTCGCCGGCACAAAATCATCGTCGGTCGTCCGAATCCAGCCATCCTCCAAAGCCCGCGTACGCTGAACTTTCAGCTTGGCGATGTGTTTAAATTTAATGTCAAGCGAAATAACCGGCACCGGCTTGGCATGAATCCGCGCGTTCAAGTAGGTCGCGCCCGCACTTAGGTAGTCTGGCGCTACCGCAACTGCCGTCTTCACGCGGTGTCGAATGAGCCACGGCAAACTCTGGAACTTGGTCCCCGTAACGAATGTGACGCCAAGAATCGCAACGTACATCGCTAATCGGCGATTGCGCTGCCAAAGAGCCCCTAACCGACTGCGCGATTCCGGCTCACGACACGAACTCGGCTTGATAATCACGGAAGCCTACCCTTCGAGACTCTGACTTTGATCGATGAAACTCACGGTGGCGGTGGGAAACGATGTCTTCATCGCATCAATCACGGAGAACAGTTCGTTATCGTCCTGACAGTCGACGAAGAAGGTTGCCTGCAACAGCTTGTCGTGCAGATCCATCCGGCGAATGTTCGCTGTGGTCACATGATCCGCTACCGTCTTGGTAAGCCGCGGGAACAAATCCTCGCCCGCAGAGTCCGCCGGTACTTCTACATTCAAATAAAGGTTTTGCTTCTGCTTCTGGCCCGATAGCCGCGAATACGCCATCATGAGCACCAGAATAGCGACAACCGACACGACGGTCGCTACCCGTTGATCCGCGCCCAACCCCAACCCCGCCGCAATCGCCAGAAACAAATACGCCAGCTCCTCGGGCTCCTTGATCGGCGTGCGAAAACGAACAATCGACAACGCTCCGACCAAGCCTAGCGACAAAGCCAACGACGCCTTCACGATTGAGATCACGAGGATCGTCGTCAATAAAATGATGATCAGAATCCGCGCGACCGCCTGCCGATTGCCGAGCGTTCGGCCAAACTTGGCGAAATGCCATCCCACAAGAAGACCCAACACCATACCGATCACCAAATTGGCCAACACCGTCGGAATCGACAAGGGTAACGGTTCATTGAGCTGCAACCAGTCGTGCATAACGAAATCAAACCTCTTATTAAGGGCAGCGCTGACCGGGGACCGTACACTCCACATTCCCCTGCCCATCGGGACCGGGACGCCGCGACACTGGTGGCACAGAACCAGCGTCCGAAAACAAATGCTCCGTGTGTATATCGGCACCCGCAGAACCGGGCTTAGATAAGCGTCCGAGAATCAACGCAAGACAGTTGTAGAAAATTAGAAGAGACGTAAAAGCCACGTCGCCTGTGCGGATGCGATCACACGTACCAGGGTCCGATAATCGGCACACTGACTAGCAACAACCTTTTCGGGACATGCTGCAAGCCTTGATGCTCATTGCCCCAAGCCCCTCAATTGCCCGGCCAAGCAAACTCTGCACTACGGCTCGATCTTCGTCCCCAGAACCTCCAGGAACTTCGCGCACCATGCCGGGTGCGCTGGCCAGGCCGGAGCCGTCACAAGGTTCCCGTCCACATGAGCCTGGTCCAGTTCAACCTCAACATAGGTAGCACCCGCGTTCGTCACCTCCGGGCCACAGGCCGGATAAGCGCTGCACCGCTTGCCGTTCAGCACCCCCGCCGCCGCGAGCAGTTGAGGCCCATGGCAAATAGCCGCCATCGGCTTGTTCGTCCGAGCGAAGTGCTGCACCATCTTCACCACCTGCTCATTGAGTCGCAGGTATTCCGGTGCTCGCCCCCCAGGAAGCATGAGAGCGTCATAATCCTCCGCCCGAACCGCACTGAAGGCTGCATTCAACGTGAAGTTGTGCCCTCTTTTTTCGCTGTAGGTCTGGTCCCCCTCGAAATCATGAATGGACGTCCGCACCTGGTCGCCCTTCTTCTTGCCCGGGCAAACCGCGTGCACCGTGTGCCCGACCATCCCCAGCGCCTGAAACGGCACCATGACCTCGTAATCTTCTACATAATCACCCACAATCATGAGAATCTTCTTAACGCCCATGGCATAACCACCTTCCACAATTTGCAGCCGTTTCTTGCGCGAACCATCAGCACTCCGACCCGCAATCGTAAAACAGAACGGCACCAAAAACCAGGGGTTTCAGTGGGATGTTCAACCAAGCCGAGGACCAAGACAAGCAGACGGAACCATCGGCGTTCACCATGGACGCCAGCAATCCGAACCCTCACTTGGTATAAACGCAACGCCGGGGAAAGGCCCCCTCAGGGACCCTGCCCCGGCGCCGGCGCAGGAGGAGAAAAAGACACGAAGCTCGCAATGTGGTATTCTGACCTTTCTACGCCACCGTGCCCCCAAGGTTCGCTTCTCACTATTATTTTTTCCACACCATCGTCGGTTCCCTCACGCGATACCCCGGAAAGCTTGGCTTTCCCGGGCAAAATCGGGTAGAACGCCGATAATTCGCCCCCGAAACCGCAATAATGGGCACGAGGCGGTTTGCCGGGTTCCGACTGATAGCGTCCAAGCCCCAGGGAGACACAGACAATGATCGAATGGTATTACACCAAGGATGGTCAGCAGTGTGGCCCCATTTCCAGTAATGAGCTGCGCGAACTGGCCCAAAATGGCCAAATCAGCCCCGATGACCTCGTCTGGAAACAGGACATGGCGGATTGGGCACCGGCCAGCCGCATCCAAGCCCTCTTTGCCGATCAGCCCACCGGACGCACACCCCCGCCTACGCCGCCCAAGGCCAGGCCAGTCTCATCGTCCACCCGCCACACCAAGCGCTGCCATGAAGTGGATTACCAAATCCTCGGCGACGACCTGCAAGTGGTCGAGATCGAGCTCGACCCCGGCGAAACCGTGATCGCTGAAGCCGGTGCAATGAATTACATGGAAGACGGCATCACGTTCGAAGCCAAAATGGGCGACGGCTCAAAACCGGATGCCGGTTTCTTCGGCAAGCTCTTCGAAGGCGCCAAACGCAAGCTCACCGGCGAGTCCCTCTTTCTCACGCACTTCACGAATAGCGGCACGGGCAAGAAGCGTGCTGCCTTTGCTGCACCTTATCCCGGTAAGATCGTCGCGCTCGACCTGGCTCAGGTCAGCAACGAAATCCTCTGCCAGAAAGACGCATTTCTCGCTGCTGCGCTCGGCACCGAAGTCGGTATTGCCTTTACCCGTCGCTTCGGAACCGGTTTTTTCGGTGGTGAGGGCTTTATCCTTCAACGACTCCGCGGCGATGGCCATGTCTTCATGCACGCCGGTGGAACCATCGTCGAAAAGCAACTCAACGGCGAAACACTGCGTGTCGATACCGGTTGCCTCGTCGCCTTCACCCCAGGCATCGACTACGACATTGAACGTGCAGGCGGCCTCAAGTCGATGATCTTCGGCGGGGAAGGGCTTTTCCTCGCGACACTTCGGGGGCAAGGGACCATCTGGCTCCAAACACTCCCCTTCTCGCGATTGGCCGACCGCATCATTGCCCATGCCCCGCGAACCGGTGGCAACAGCAAGGGCGAGGGCTCCGTCCTAGGCGGATTGGGAGACCTGTTCGGCGACCGCTGACCAATCACGGATAAGGGATGTGACAATAAACATGACGTAATTCGCGCAAGTGAGAACTTGAGTCAATTGAGTCAACGAACCCCGTCAAACCCCTATTGCGGCACACCGTCGAGATGAACATGCCAACCCCGAGTCTGTGTTTCAATCCCGTATAAC